>Ga0134122_10000267_pt1 | contig 33141 bp, 24 predicted proteins | sample KB302_FD_96461 | JGI IMG/M metagenome (GOLD analysis project Ga0134122, IMG submission 96461) | Terrestrial soil microbial communities without Nitrogen fertilizer from Kellogg Biological Station, Michigan, USA - KB3-0-2 | ecosystem: Environmental > Terrestrial > Soil > Unclassified ...
GCCGGCGATGGCGAGTTGGTGATGATGTCCAACGACAGCCCTAGCCTCGAGGTGCCAATCCCGGAGGAGTTTTTCCAAGGAGCGCTCTTGTACGGCAAGGCGCGAGTCGAGCCCGAGCCGGCCCTCATCAAAGAGCCTCGTGACGGGCCGCCGCGGAGCTTCACGGGACGCACGGTGGCGCTCTTCACGGAGATGCGTCTGAAGGATGGCACCAAGGTGCCCGTGTGCGGCGTGCTCTACCAAGGCTATTTTGAGTCCACGCCGAGCGGGACGCTCGCTCCGGGCGAGAAGCCCCCTGGCCTGAACAAGGAGGGCCTCCCCGTACTCGACCCGAAGTACTTCGGCGGCCCAGCAACTCCGAGCGCCACCCCGTTGATCCGCCTCTACTGGCCATGACCTCTGGGTGAGGGACGGGCCCGACAAAGAGTAACCGTTCCAGCGCCCGGTTGATCTTGTCAGTCGTGATGGGGCCTCGCTAACCTCTTTTTGAGACCACATCGAACGCCCTGAAGGACCCATAGCCAGCAACGAGGGGGAAGGCGTGAGTGAGACGTCGAGCAGCGACAAGAATCTCCTGCAATTCACGGTCAAGCTCACCCCGGGCCAGTTCAAGTACCTGGACGAGTTGGCCGACGCGTTGGGTCTCTCCACACAGAGGAGCGCCCTGCGCGAGGTGCTGGAGCAGTTCCAGAGGTGGTTCCGGCTGCCCGTCTCGATGCGGGAGAGGCTGAAGAAGGATGTCGCAGAGAAGAGGATCAACATCCTCAGGTATCTCCAGGAACTGATGGCCCATCACTCCGAGGAGCTCGCCAAGGAATCGACGACGGCCAAGCGAGCGCCCACGTCTAGGGGCCGTCCTGACACGGAGGCTGTGGACGTCATGGAGCAACTCGGCGTCCGGCTCTCGCCCAGTGTGCTGGCCTACTGCGACGAGCTCAAGCCACAGTTGGGGGTGAGCCGCACGGCGGACGTCATGCGGGAAATTGTCAGCCAACTCCAGGGCTGGTTCGACTTGCCGGGCTACATGGCGGAGCGCCTCCAGCACGAGATGGCCGCCCGGCGCCTGAACATCATCGAGTATGTCCAGGAGGTGCTCGCCCAACGCTATGAGGTATTACGAGACGAGCGCCAGGAGCGGCGCCGGTAGCCGTCAGCAACTCAGGTTTCAACGAAGCCCTGGCGGCATCGCCAGGGATCGCCATCGCCCCGGCTTCGCGCGCGCGGTGCGGCATTCGCTTCAACGGAGCCCCGGTGACATCGCCGGGGATCGGCGGGAGGGTGGTGAACCTGTGAGCGAGAAGTCCTAGCTTCAACGGAGCCCGGTGACATCACCGGAGATCGGCGCTCAACCTCCAGACCGGAGAGGCGCGGGCGCTGGGCTTCAACGGAGCCCCGGCGACATCACCAGGGATCGTCGGACGCCCTGGAGAAGCGCATCTCCGCCCTCGAAAGGCTTCAACGGAGCCCCGGCGACATCACCAGGGATCGATGGACCAGCTCAAGCGGGCCAGCGACGACCTCGCGCTTCAACGGAGCCCCAGCGAACATCGCCGGGGCGGGCTGCCCCGACTCACCGGTCCCCGCTCAACGAGTGGTTTCAACGGGGTTCCAGCGACATCGCCGGGGATCGCGCCTGGGAGAAGATCAAGCCCATCGTCGACGTGATGATGCTTCAACGGAGCCCCGGTGACATCACCGGGGATCGGGCGCCGAAGGCCAAACGGTACCGGGTGTGTCTCTGGCTTCAACGGAGCCCCAGCGACATCGTCGGGGATCGGTGGAGATCGGCAACGGCGCGACGATCGCGGACTGGCTTCAACGGAGCCCTGGTGACATCGCCGGGGATCGAGCTAGGCGATAGCTCCTGGCTTCAGTGGGCCTATGCTTCAACGGAGCCCCGGTGACATCGCTGGGGGATCGGGCGAGAGACCCACCTCTGCACCGCCGGCTTCGGGCTTCAACGGAGCCCCGGTGACATCGCCGGGGATCGTCGCCTTCTGCTGCTGCAACTCCGCCTGCAGCTGGAGCTTCAACGAGCCCCGGTGACATCGCCGGGGATCGACCCCGTCAGTCGTGGTGCCGTAGAGACCACTCAGCTTCAACGGAGCCCCGGCGACATCACCAGGGGATCGGGAGTCCGTCCCCGCGGCGTGGGCGTCCGCCTGGGCGTTTCAACGGAGCCCCGGCGGCATCACCAGGGATCGTCCCGACTTCGCCAACGCCGAGGCCATCGGAGAGGCGCTTCAACGGAGCCCCGGCGACATCACCAGGGATCGCTGGTGTTCATCACGTCGATCCTCGTGCTGATGGGCTTCAACGGAGCCCCGGGCGACATCACTAGGGATCGATCTACGGTGCCGGGTGTCCACGCCGCGGAGCTCCCGCTTCAACGGAGCCCCGGCGACCTCACCAGGGATCGCCAGGCGTTCCTCGACTACGCCATCGGCGTCTCCGAGCTTCAACGGAGCCCCGGCGACATCACCAGGGATCGGTGGCGGGGCTGGTCACGCAGCCCATCGCGCACCTCGAGCTTCAACGGAGCCCCGGCGACATCACCAGGGATCGATGGACCGGATGCTGGACGCGGCGGTGAGCGACCTGCTTCAACGGAGCCCCGGCGACATCACCAGGGATCGGAATTTCGAGGGCAAGGGCTCGCTGGCGACACTGTGGCTTCAACGGAGCCCCAGCGACATCACCAGGGATCGTCTCATGCACGCGCGGGCCGCGTTCGGCCAGCCCAAGCTTCAACGGAGCCCCGGCGACATCACCAGGGATCGGGGCGATGGACGAGCTCAACAAGCTCCTGGGGCTCGGGCTTCAACGGAGCCCCGGCGACATCACCAGGGATCGCGTCAGCGTCAACGACCTCTGGGTCGGCGGTGACTGGCTTCAACGGAGCCCCGGCGACATCACCAGGGATCGGCGGTCAGCTTCGGCGGCGCTCTCGTCGAGCTGATGCTTCAACGGAGCCCCGGCGACATCACCAGGGATCGGATCGACTCGTCGCATTCGAGGAGCGGCGGGACTCCGCGCTTCAACGGAGCCCCGGCGACATCACCAGGGATCGGTCGAGTTCAAGCGGGTGCCGTAGCGTCGTTGCCCTGCTTCAACGGAGCCCCGGCGACATCACCAGGGATCGTCACCCCGCCGTGGGAGGCGCTCTGCGCGAACGTGGCGCTTCAACGGAGCCCCGGCGACATCACCAGGGATCGGGGGCGAAGTGGTGCCATCCACGGTGGTGGACCAGCTTCAACGGAGCCCCGGCGACATCACCAGGGATCGAGCTTCCCCGCGGCGTCCCGCCACTTCATCCAGAGGCTTCAACGGAGCCCCGGCGACATCACCAGGGATCGCGGGCGATGCGCGTCAGGTGGCGCCGGTCGAGGTTGCTTCAACGGAGCCCCGGCGACATCACCAGGGATCGGGTGCGAGCTGAGCGTGTTCGCCAGCGCCGCCGGCTGCTTCAACGGAGCCCCGGCGACATCACCAGGGATCGGCGCCGGTTAGCGCGCAGACGGTGTACGGCGCCGTCCGCTTCAACGGAGCCCCGGCGACATCACCAGGGATCGGACCACGGCCAACCGGGACACCACCACGCTCGCCTCGCTTCAACGGAGCCCCGGCGACATCACCAGGGATCGGCCCGTCCCCGTGGAGACTTCGACCAGGTAGCCCTTGCTTCAACGGAGCCCCGGCGACATCACCAGGGATCGGTCTTCCAGGGGTTCGGCGGCGTCTCGTTGTAGGCGTTGCTTCAACGGAGCCCCGGCGACATCACCAGGGATCGCCCGCATCCCACTCTGTAGCAGTGTCCCCTACCCATGCTTCAACGGAGCCCCGGCGACATCACCAGGGATCGTGCCTAAGCCCCGAGACGTCTTGGTGGACGTGGCCGCGCTTCAACGGAGCCCCGGCGACATCACCAGGGATCGTCGGGACAACGCGCGTCGGCGACACGGACGCGCTTTCATGCTTCAACGGAGCCCCGGCGACATCACCAGGGATCGGGCCCTCGAAAGTCTGTTTCTGGGTTCAGGGGCTTATCGGCCACTTTGCGAACGCCCCTCAGCCATGGCCTGTTGATAGCCCAGTCGATCCGGGCCAGCCACGATCATGGAGCCACAATTGCGCGTATTGAACGGTTATCTCGAATGCGAGCGGGTCAGGCGAGTGCTCCATCACCTGACCGCTCGCTCTCGAACGGGTACTTCCTGTGTGTCTATTCTCACTTCAAAGAACGAGGTGAAATCACGGCCAGCAGCATCGGGCGCTGGCGGCGTTCCAATCATACCATCTCTCGCTCTCGAAGGTGCTCGCGGCAGAGTCTAGAGGCCGGACGTCCTCGACGCCCTCGCTACGCCTTCTCTTCGGTCAGCTCTGCATCGACGAGCTTCGCGCGTTCCTTGAGCTTGGCGGCGCCGAAGTTCGTCGCCCGGTCCAGCGGTTTCCCCTTGCGCCACGAATCCAGAAACCCTCCGGCGGCGACGGCCTGGGACAGCCCACGCCGTTCGGCCGGGTCCTCCAACCGGGCTTTCTCCAGGTGGACGCGCACTGCTTCCAGAACTTCCAACTCCTTCTTCCCCTTCAGCCGGAGACGCCAGCGGCCCTCCGGCGAGCGCTCCAGGTCCGCGCGCCTCTCTGCCTCTCCTCTCTGTTCGGATGCCGTCCGAAGCGCTGCGGTCTTCGCTTCGTCGAGCGTGAATCGCCCGTAGCCGACCGACGTCTTTGCTCCAGCTCCTGCCACTTCCAACGCGGCTTTCAACCACCCGAACACCTCCGCCAGGCCGGGCGTGCCCCCGGTATCCGCCGGGAGGATGGAGAATGCGAAGGCGCCGCCCGCCGCCACGGCGAGAAACGGGACGGGCGTCGGGCTCCTCCAGTCGCCCGGAAGGTTTTCCGGCTCTGGTGGGCTCCACCCCGCGTAGTGAGGCGTCATCACATCAGCCTCGAGCCGCACCGGCGCGACTGGAAGCGCGTCCAGGAAGACGACGTCCCCGGAGGAATTCTGCGAGCCGAAGATCGCCTCCACGCGCTCTTTGGGAGCGACGGGATCCGCATCGAGCTCGGCCCACGCGCGCACCAGGCCTTTCACCGAGCTCCCGGGGAGGTAGGGGACGCCGAGCGTCGGATGCCAGGCGAACCCGTTCTCCACCGGGTGCCGGCGGCCCAGGCCGGTGACGAAGCGGCTCGCGGCGACGAAGACCCCCAGCGCTCCCCTTCTCGCAAGGGTCAGATCAGCGATCCGCGCGCTCGCCTCCGCGACAAGCGCCGCCCGTCCCACCGGCTCCCCGGTGACCGTCCTGATCCACTGGAGCTTGGGGTTCTCGTCGCTCTTCGACGAGAGCCTCCACTCCTCGTTCCAGCGGTTGCAGAACTTGTCGTACCAGAGCCCAGTGTTGCCGCCGGGCGACAGGCTGGCACGCGCCAGATTTGGCGGGAGCGGCGATCGCATCACCCTTGATCTCCTTCGCCCTTCCCGCGCGGCAGGTAGGCGCGGCAGAACTTCTTGTGCCAGGTGAGCCAGGACAGCGTCTCGACCTGGGCCCGCAGGTAGTCAGATTCCTTCCCGCCGACGATGGCCCCGAGCAGGTCTCGGCCCCCACCCGCGGTCGCGGGGTACACGCCGCCCGGGCGGCACAGCCACGCCTCGATGTTCTGGTACAGGCGGTGGTGCGCTCGCTCGTCTGCCTTGGCCTTGCTACCGGCAGCCGCCAACTCCGAGGCCAGCGCCTGCCCCAGCCCGTTCATCACGATGGACGGGCCGAGCCGATCCGCATAGGCGCGGTACGCCTTGCGCAACGACTCATCGATCTCGAGATCCCGGACCCGGTGAAGCGCGTCGGCCGCCCGTCGCTGCTCGGGGGTCCGCTGGCCGGCCGCGGCCTGGGCCGTGGGCGTTGCTCGGGGTCCGCTCACGACGCACCACCTCCCTGGCGAGTCGCCACGGCCACCCAGCCGTGCCCCACCGTTTCGTTCCCGCCGATCTGCAGGTACGGGTCGCCGTCCGGGAACATCGCCGCCAGCGCGCTCCGGGAGCCTTCGTCCCGCGCCGCGATCACCGTGTACAGCACCGTGTCCGACGGCAGGCTCTCCTCGTACCAGAGGTTGTCGCTCGTCTTGGTCTCCTTGTTGAGGACGTTGCGCGCCTGCACGGGGACGGAGTACCGGCAGAACCACGCGAACTCGTCGTTCCCGACGACGGCCACCTGCATCTCCAGGCGCTCGCGGGCCTGCTGGTGTCGCACCAGCCGTTTCATGGCCTCCAGCCAGGCTGGCGGGCACTTCCCCGTGACGGCCAACTCGCGTTCTTCCAGGTAGAGCGTCCCGGCACCCTCGGAAGCGAGTGCCCCGGGCACGCCGTTCGAGCCAGAGCCGGGAGGTACCGCGAGCGTCTGGACCGCCTCCAGCGGCAGGCTGCACCGAGCGAGATCCCGCTGGTAGCGCTCCAGCACCAAGGGGCAAGTCACCCAGCGGTATGCGCCCGCCAGGCTGCGCACCGGCAAGAGGAGCAACCTGGCGTCGGACACCAGGAGTTTCCCCGCCTGGCTCTGCACCCCGAACAGCGCCTCCAGGTCGTGGTCCGGGCGCCCCTGCGACCTCGCGCGGTCTCGGAGCGCGCCCTTCAGGCCGGAGCCAGGGATGAATGGGTAATCCGTCGCGGCCTCGCGCGCGACGGGGAGATCGATGATCCCGGAGCTGCGGCCCGCGCCGCAGTGGATCGCCGTCTCCGCCAGGAACCCCAGCATGGTCGTCTTCACTTCGTGCCCTCTCATTCAGGTCCATTCCCGACCGCGCACAGTCCAAAGCCGGCCGCGGTGTGATCTCCCAGGCGCAGCGTGCCGCGCTCGACTTGTCGCCTCAGCGGATCGGACTCGCCGGCCTCGCAGAACAGCGTGCTGCCTGGCGCCAGCGCGTTTCTCAGGGGGAACGGCCGGCGGGCGAGCGAGTCCCACCCTCCGATCCGGAGCGGCGCGCCCACGCAGGCGGAGACGACCCTCGCCCCGGACGCGGAGAGCGGGTCCTTCCCCCACAGGGCGCCCGAGGAGAGGAGTACTGGCGTGAGGGCGACCAGGGTGAGGGGGCACGACCCCGAGCGCGCGCCATCCCCCAGGTCCACCGGCGCCGCCGTCTCCCAGGGCTCGCAGGAGGCGAGCCGGCTCTCCCCGCCGAGCGGGAGCATGGAGCCCACCAGCGTTTTCCATCCCTCCGGGACCCCTTCGACGGAGACGCCAATGCCGACACCGGCACGCAGCCGGGCGTGCCGCGTGCTGTAGAGCGCCTTGTCCTTCGTCGTCCGCGATCCGGTCTCCCGCTCGATGCCCACGCGCGGTTCCGCCGTCCAGAGTTCCCTCTCGGGCAGCAGGTGATCGTCGTCTGGGAGGGCACCCGTGAGGATCTGCCGGAGGCCGTCCAGGGTGACCCAGGTCCTGGCGCCGGGCTCGAGTCGCCCAGAGACCGTGGGAAATCCCGGGGCGACCTCTGGGAGACGGCTCGCAGGGCCGAGGTCGGAGGCAAGCGTGCTCCGGCCAGGCCGCAGCATGGCCACGGGCTGCCACGCCCCTCCCTCAGGCGCGTGGCCGACGACGTGGAGCGGGGTGGGGAAGACAGGAGCGTTGCCCCGAAGCACGAACGGGCCTGTGAAGCGGAGCGCGCCCAGGTCTTCCACACGGGCGCCCAGCGCCTGCTGCAGCGCGCCGTTCCACGGGCCCGATCCGCTCCAGCCGTTGCGGAGCGCGAGCGCGGCACGGATCGCCCCCGTGACCGTCGGCGGATGCGGTGGGAAGACGCCAGCCACGCCGGCCTGGGGCGAGGCGTCCCGGTCGAAGGGCGTGCTGTCGCGGAAGAACCAGGTATCGAGCGGAGAAAGTGCCAGTTTCATGGTCCGTGCTCGTCCTCTCGCCCGCCGTTCGCCAGGAAGGCGGCCAGCATCAGCCCGTCCACGCCGATCTGTCCGGTGGGGCCTCCGCTCGGCGCTCGATCGAGCACGCCGCCGACGAGCGTTACCAGGCGCTCCACCTCGTCACCGGAGGGAGGGGCTCCCTCGTGGTGCTGGATGCGGTGCTCGATCTCCCCGCGGAGGATCTGGGGGAGTGCGTCCGCGTCCGCCCCGAGCGCCACGAAGGTTCCGGGCGCCATCGGATCCCCTCCGCACAGCAGGCTGAAAGTCTGGCGGAGGTCCTGGACCAGCTTCGAGGACAGGCCGCCGCTCTCAGACCGCAGTGCCTTCACAAGCCCGATCAGACACTCCACCGCATCCTCGTGGCCGGGGGCGGCTCGCTTCCACGTCGTCACCCACCGGATGGACGTGACGGCGCGATGGACCGCCGCGACCAGCGACGACCTCCCATTCTCGTCCTTGGCCACGTCGTCGAGCAGTCGGTGGACTTCTTCGAGGATCCAGTTGAGGGGATCCCGGGCGTGGGCGAACACCACCGCTGCGGACAGCGTGGCCTCCGGAGCCCGCGCCCCGAAGCTGGCGCGGTATTCGCGTTCGAGATCGCGAGCGCAGGGGAGGGCGCTCTCCAGGGGCAGGAGCGCAAGTACGTCGTCGCCGCCGGCATAGACCGACACGCCCTGGTGCCCCTTCACCAGCTTCGGGACGGCCGCGGTGAACTTCGCGAGGGCCTCGGAGACCACCTCGCTTCCGCGCTGCTGGACCAGCGTGCCGAGCCGATCGCCGTCCGCCAGCAGGACGGCGAAGTAGATGGGTGGGCTCCCGCGCTCGTGGTCCTTGCGGATCGCTTCGAGCTTCTGGAGCACCGGGCCGCGGTCCACCTCGCTGGCCACCAGGGCCTCCTTGGAGACCTGGACGAACGAGCGGTGGAACCAGTTCGCGTCCAGACGGCGAAAGCGCTCGGCCCCGTCCGGTTCTGGGCCGATGAGCCGGCCGACCTCCGGAGACGCCTTGACCACCGCGTTCGCGAAGGTCTCGGCGGCCGGCCGGGCGGTCCGGAGCACCTCCTCGCGCCAGGGCGCGGCGGCGACGTCGACCGTCGACGCCCAGTGCTTCACGTCGACGTACCGGCCGAACACCTCTTCGGAAACGCTGGCGAACAACCGCTTCACCAGCGCTACGGCGCAGAGGCGCTCCTGCTCCTCGAGATCGCGCCGGGCGGCGCGGCCGTGCACGCGCGAGCGCACCTCGTTCCAGAAAGCGTCCTGCGGCACCCTGTGCGTGGCGCGGACGTACCCAGAGATCTCCTGAAGCTGCGGGATGACGTTGCACTTGGTGCCGCCCTCTTCAGGCAACCAGTGCGTCCTCCACGCCTTGCGCCGGTCGAGGAGGTCGTGCTCGCCTTCCTGCCCCGCCACCCAGAGCACCTCCCAGAAGGTGCCGACCTGCCGCTCCCAGATCGCCCGGGTTTCATTTCCCAGCGCCGCGACGGGCTCCACGTACCGCTTCCACACCGCGTCGCAGAGCCGGCGCCAGGCATCCGCCAGCGCTTCCTGCGCCGCCGTCGCGACGGAGCCGGCGCGGTCCGCTCCCTCGGGGAGCCGGAAGGTGAGGCGGTTGGGAACGGAGCCGATCCTGGGAGGCTCCCCGGCGCTCCCGCTCCGCACCCAGCGGAGCATGGGGTCATCCTCAAGCATCGGGCGGACGATGCTCGCGCCGGCGCCCTCCGCCCCCTTGATTGCGTTGGCGGCGAGCAGGGAGAGCAGGTACGAGCCGCTCCAGAGGTCGCGCGTGCGGCGCGACTGGGCGACGAAGGTCTGGACCGGCCCAATAGACAGCTGGAGGTGCAGCGTCACGGGCGCACCTCTACGGCGGCGCTGAACCGCTCCCGCGGCTCCGTGAGCAGCCGGTCCAGGAAGGCGTGGACGGGCTTCCAGAGCTCGGGATCGGGCTTGATCCGCACGGACGCCCCTCCGACGTCGATCTGCGCCGCATCGCCTCCGGGCAGGAACCTCGCTGGAAAGAGGCTGACCGCGGCGACCGGCGCGCCACCGCACTCGTGCAGGTGGATGAGCAGCGGCGACGCCCGCCGATCCACGCCAGGAGCGCCCACCTGCTCGTGGGGCTTCGAGCCGTAGTTGTGTGGGAGTCCGAACGCGATCCGCACCGGATGGTTGGTCCGCTGCGCCGGGGGCTGCTTCATCAGGTCGTGGTCGGCCTTGAAGTTCCCCTCGCGCGGCCTGCCAAGGACGCGGCCCTCGTGCCCCCAGCTTCGGTAACGGACCATCTCCCGACCGACCCGATCGAGCAGGGCCGGAGCGGAGTCTTTCCGATCTCCTCCGACGAGCACGACGCGGGTACGGTCCGAAAGCGCCGTGTAGGGCGGGAGGGCCGCGCCGCCGTGGCGCTCCATCAACTGCCGGATCGCGACCTGGAGATCCTCCAGGGTCGCCGGAGGAGACCAGCGGCTGGCTCCGTCGAGGAGCAGCGATTGCAGCACCAGGCTCCCGTATCCCTTGCGGCTCTTGGCTCCCAGGCCGCCCAGCACTCCCAGGGCACGCAGGGCGTCCAGCAGCATCTCAAGGCGATCGCTGTCGAGGCTCCGGACGCGGAGCTCCACCTTCAGGGCGAAGGGAGCCAGAAGGCAGCCGCGCGTAAGCTGTCCGGCGCTCGCCCCTGGACGGCCCTCCCTCGGCCTGCGGTCGAAGGCTTCCATGACCCCGTAGCCGAGGTACCGAGCCCCCTCGCCGATGACCTCCGAGCCCGGCTTGAGGACCTCCCCTTTTGGGATGGGCCGGAGTGAGCTCGACTCCAGCAGGCGCATCGCGACCTTCCCCCGCCCGTGCCGCGCGCTGCCGAACATCTCTTCTTCTTCCTTCGCGATCCGCTCGAGGTTTCCCCCGAGCCTTGAGAACGCGAGCGCTCGCCACCACCACCGCAGCACGCCCTTGAAGCTGGGCAGCCGCAGTTCCGCAGTGGAGGGCTGAGCTCCGCCGCAGAACATCGGCGTGACCGCTTTGTACGTGACCTCGACCCGGCCGATCTGGTTGCCCGGGCCGTTCACGGTGACCGCGCCTCCGGCCCAGGCACTGGCCGCAGCAGCCCGTAGCCGCGGTACCGCCCAGCGCCGAGGAGCAGGGGCCCGGTCACGGGCCGGTCGAAGGTGACGACGACGTGGGCGTGCCGGCGCTCGCCGCCGTCTTTCCGGCGCAGGCGGGGGAAGGCGTGCGCTGGCGGCGTCCCCAGATGTGCGGACGCCTGCGTGGCGATGATCTCCCGTGGCGTGGGGAGCCCGGCGTGCGCGCACGCACGGGCGATCATCCCGGCCACCTCTTGGCGCTGCGCGTCCTCGCCGACGGCGCGGGGGTGGACGTCGTAGACCAGTGGGGTGACCGTCGCCCACTGCGTGGCCCCGCCGGGAAGCGCGGTCCAGGCGCGTACCGCGTCTCCGGAGTCCGCCCGGGGCACTACGCTCCACACGCCTAGCCGCCCCAGCACCAGCCTCCGGATCCGCCCCGCCGCGCGCAGCACCTGGCGGCGGTCGTCGGCCCGGACGTCGCGGGGCAGCGCAAGTGCGATCCCGGCGATCCACCGGGCTGCGAGCGGGTGCTCAGCGGAGGTGAGGGGAAAGATCGCGAGGTGGGGATGCTGGAGCGGGCCGCCATCGGGACCATGACCCGACAGCAGCGCCTGGACCCGGCGCGGCAAGCGATCGCCGTGCACGAGCACCGCATCGCGCATGCGCTGGGTCACGGCGAGCGCGTTCACCAGTCCGAGTTGCCAGTCCGCCCCCTCGCCGGGCACCAGCTTGAACACGGCTAGCTCAGGGCTGAAGACGTTGTCGTGCTGCGGTGGCCTGGAAGCCTGCGGGCGGTCGCGGGTGAGGGCGCTCATCGGTCGCCGGTTTCCTCGTGAGTTGATGACGTCCTGGAAATGACATCTTGAATACGGAGGACGACGGAATTCTTATGTTGGCCGGCGAAGCGCGTGACGCACGAGCTTCGCCGCCCTCTCGGCGGACCGAGCCCTGAGCCCTCTCCCACTCGGCCCCCCACTATTTGGTCAGCCATTGCCCATAGGCTTCAACATCGATCATCGGGACGGTTCCGCTGAACTGTAGCTGCGAGATCAGCTTGAACAGAAAGGCGGTCGCGGGCTTGCCCTCCTCGACGAACGCGTACCTTGAACCAGGCTGGTCGAAGGAGAAGTGCCCATGGGATGCGACGCACCCGATATCGAGACGACCCTCACCCAGATCAGCGAGCAAAGCTTTGTCGAACGAGGGGCCAAGGGCCGGGCTCCACTCGCTCTCAAGCGTGAGCAGACCGCCAAGTATGGGAATCAGGGGCTTCGGTGGGTAGATCCCCTCGGCATAGGGAATCGGTAGGCTCGTTCGGTGCAGTCGACGAACACCGGCAACCTTCTTCTGTGCGTACTCGACCAGTGTTGCGTTAGCGGTCTGCTTCGCCTCGAAGACAGCGTAGACGCTTTCCGCGGGAATGATCGTATCCCCCTCATAGGTGAAGATGAAGGGCGAGTACTGTCTGTCGAAAACGACTACATCGATCTGTTCGCTGAATGTCCCCTGGCTATCGACCACGTGCGCTTTCGCTGCTTGGTACCGTCGTGGCAGGTACGTTTCTAGTAGCTTGATCCAGACATTCTCGCTTGCGTCCCCTTTGCTCCTGGGTGGTGAATGGTCTTCCTCACAAGCGCCAAGCGTTGCTGAATGTCTTCATGCAGCGAAGCCAGGAGTTGGGGTAGCGAATATGCAGCCATAGGAGTCACGGGGAGAGCATGCGGGTCGGTCCAACTACGACAGTGGAAATTTGGGTCCGAAGAGCGCCCGCCAGGTCGCGAGTGCTTCGCCGTTGCGCCCCCGCCGGACGTGGTCGATGGCTACGGCCGCTGCTCGGGTCGCGGCCCTGAGCAGTTCAGCTGCACGTGCCTTCTGGGCTGCGTCCATGCCATTGCTGATGGGAGGGCCAAGGCCAGCCGGATCGGTCCACTCATCGTGGATTCGGTCTGCAAGAGTGGCGAAGAGTCCTTGGAGCTCGCGCTCGAAGCTCCCACCCCAGCCGCCGTGTAGGCATTGGAGCGCCATGACCTCGATGAGAAATGACGGTTTGATGGGCTTCTCGCCGTGTGCCGGATTGTTGTTCCAGTATTTCACCATCCGAACCAAGCCCTTCCACTCATTAGAATAGCCCTGGTGCGCTTGAGTGGCTTTGTCGGCATGGATCGTCGGATTGGTCTTGATCCACTTGCCAGTGTCGCCATCAGGGATCTGGTAGTTGCCATCACTTTCGAAAGCAGGCACAACGTCTACGCTCAAGATTTTGTAGTCCGTATTATCTTCTTCGTCGACGAAAACGCCGAAATCAACGTTGATTGACCTGCTCTGTTTGCGTACTGCCTTGCTTCCGTACTCCTTTTCCAGTTCGGCCCTGTACTTGTCCAATACCGCGCTTGCATTCTTGTTCAGATAGTGCGCCTCGGACTCTTTCATCACGAAAAAAATGTCGATGTCCTTCAGCGGCTTGGTCTTAGTGTGTCGAGCATAGGAGCCGGTCAGAAAGTCGTTCTCGATCTCGAATCTGGCTCGAAGGTACTCCCGAATCTCGGTGTGGCGATCCGTGGCGTTCTTTTGCTCGCGGGCATTGAGTTCTAGCCGACTCTTGAACTTACGAAACGCATCCTCGATGGCCAGCATCAGGCGACTCTCCAGTAGGTGGTGTTCGCGCTAAGCCCATGGTGCTCGACCGTCCCTCCGAGACTTTGGCGGATCATCCCGTCAGTGGACCGGTAGCTTGTAGGACCCCAGCCGTGGACATCGGGACGGCCAGACTTGTTGTGTACCTTTACGTCATACGTCGCTTGCGTGGGCGCCAAGCCAGTCTTCTTGATTGCATAGCGGAGTTGGTCGGTATCAGTCCAAAACGAACCAGCGTCTGAGGACCAGTCGTACACAACATTGACATCCCAGCGGACCACGAGTTGCGCGGTGTGCGGGTTATAGATTTCGAGCGTCACGGTTTCGAGGTGCTGGCTTTCGATCCAGATCTTGATGCCTTCGTGGAGAATCCCCCAGTCGTTTACCAGTTTTTGTGGATCGAGGCCGCTGAGGACAATGATGTCCTTGATGCTCTTGAGAATGTTGTCCGCTACGTAGGTGACGGAGTGCGTGTACGAGTAGGCGGCGACGGTGGTCATGGTTCGAGGAACCCCTTCGGGTCCAGCACGAGCGACTGACTTTGCGGTGCCTCTGTTTTGGCGGGCACGTCGTCCTTAATGTCGCGAGCGGTGACTCGGGCGCTGTGGTTCTTTAGGGCGCCTTGGACCCATCCAAGGTCATCCGTGGTGCAAGGAAGAGAAACCCGCCAGTCGCCGTTTAGCGGGTCAAATCCCAACGGACTCTCGTTGGCGTCAGAGCCTTCAACCGCGTCGTCGTCGTAGAGGCAATAGATGCGGGTTCGTGGACCGTCACAGGTGACAACGATCGCAGCGTCCTGTGGTGCTCTGTCGGCAATGATGCTGGCGGCCACGCCGGAGACGCCGAGCAATTCCGTTCGCGCCTCCCCTGCACGGCCTTGCGTCAGCAGATCGACGATCTGCTTCCAGGTCTCAATTGCGGCGCGATGGGGCGAGCTACGGAAGGTACGGCTGGCGACGGTGGTCATCGCTGGAGACCTCCGTGCGACCGCGCCTTCTTTGCGGCTTTGGCGGCAGCGAGAAGGTCAGGCAAGGTGACGGTCTCGGGGTTCATCGCCGTCTCTGGACTGCTCGCCAAAGCATTGGAGACCATCTTGCGGATAGCCCGGCCATCGAGGCCAACGCACTCCGCTGCACAATGCGCGAAGTCGGCCGTTTTGGTCAGCTTGCTGATCGAGGGGTAGGTGCGGCCGAGTCCGGTCAAACAGTCGGCAAGAATGCGACTGCAGGCGTCGCGGTCGGGCAGTGGAATCTCGAGGACGAGGTCGCAGCGAGAGGTGAAGGCGCTGTCAACCGCCGCTGGAAAGTTGCTGGTCGCGACGAACAGCAGGTTTGGATGTTGGTCGGCCAAGGCGTCGAGTTGAACAAGCACCGCATCGGTAGCGCGATGCACATCGACAGGGTTTGCCTCGAGGCTGAGCTTCGACCGGTCGGCGGCCAGCGTTTCGACCTCGTCCAGCAGCACCACCATCGGGCCGTCTGACGCGGACTCGGCGATGGACTGCGAGAACAGCTCTGTCACCGCGCGTTGGGTCTTGCCCATTGCCGCGCTGGTCAGTGCATGGGGTTCCACCTCGAGCAACCGGAAGCGGCTCCCGCGGAACGCCTTCGCGACCCGATGGCCAAGTCCTCGAGCAAGAGAGGTCTTGCCGGTCCCCGGAGGCCCCACGAGCAGGATGACGCCATGCAGGGGAAGCACAGATCGGTCGACTTTCCCCCTCACGGTAAAGTTCAAGACCGCCTGTGAAAGCAGCCGCTTCTTGGTCTCGTCGTCGATGATGATCGAGTCCCACAGTCCGTCGAGGCTCTCATCCGGCAGCGTCCAGATCGCTCTGATGCCCTTGGGAAGGGGGAACTGCTCGCGGTGGTGGTCTGCCTTTGCGGTCGTCATGAGTTCTCACCCTGACGCAGGACTTTGGGTTGTCCAGACGACCAGATCCTCAGAGGATCTGATCCATGCCCTCTTCGAGCCGAGGTCGCCTCAGTGCCATCGGAAGAACCGTTGGACTGGTCGCCGACCTGATCTCTGGCAAGGAGTTCAGCGCGAAGAGCGCCGCCAAGAAACTCGGAGTTGAAGTCGCTGCCGCGGCACGTCAACTCCGTGCCCTTGAGGCTCTGCCAGGGGTCACCCGCGACCGTGGTGGAAAGGCTCACGTCTGGCGCTACGCCCAACCTGCCGCGAGCCTCGGCTATGACAAGGTCATCGCCGCCTGCTTTGGAAGTAGCTTGGCCCCAGTCTTCGCGGGAACCACCTACCACGAGGGCTTCAACTCGGTGCGGCAGTGGCTGATCGAGCGATCTTCGCATCGTCGCCATTTCGGCAACATCGACCGGAAATTCATGGTCCTTCTCCAAGGCGGCGATGTCGGCCTTGAGCCAGATGATTCCCCGCTCGATGACGTGCTTGATGCTCTGCTCAAGGAGAGGAGCATCCGGGTCGAGTACGAGAACTTCTCGGGCGAAGCCCAGGTGGTCGTCGCAGACCCGCTCTCCTTGGTGTTGCACCACCATCGGCTCTATCTCGTGGTGCGTCCCAAGAATGGGGACTTCAGAACCCTGCGGTTCGCTCGCATTCAACGGGTCGATGCGCTCGCCCGGTTTACGTACCCAAGCGAAGCCGAGTACTCGCCCAGGGCTCTTTTCAATGACTCGTATGGCGTCTTCCTGGCGCCAGAGGGTATTGGACAGATCAAGTTCAAGCTCACTAAGAAGTGGCGCGTCTTCGTGAAAACGCACCTCTGGCACGCCAGTCAGGAATCGACCGAACAACCGAGCGGTGTCGTGGTCACCATGCGCGTCGGCATTTGTCCAGAGTTGATGGCTTTTCTTCTCGGGTTCGGGGCCGACTGTGAAGTGCTCGAGCCAAGGAAACTGAGAGAAGAGATCGCGGCTGCGGTCACCAAGATGGCCGCTTTGTATCGACACGCACCGGGCTAACCGAGGCCCCCTTGCCCCAGTCGCCGGGCGCCGTCCGCGTGACGTTTTAGGCACACCCAACCCCTCCGGCGCTGCGCCTCCTTGCCGGCGGCGCAATGACGTCTTGAATACGGAGGACGCCGGAATTGTTATGTTGGCCGACGAAGCGCGTGGCGCACGAGCTTCTCCGTCCTCTCGGCGGACCGGGCCCTGATCCCTTCCCCCAGGAGATCGCGGCTCTGCCGGGCGTACTCCATGAAGCGCTGGCAACGCGTCCGCGGTGGGCTCCCCAGGGTATCGCTCCCGGTCCCCGCGGCGTCGAGCACGCGCGGCGCCCACCTGTTCAGGCCGACCCCGCGGTCTCCGGACCACCCGTTTGGCGAGCTTTCCCCGCCCAGCCATGCCAGGAAGTCCCAGAAAAGGAGGGTGCCCTCCTCCAGCGAGGAGAAATTCGTGTCGGAGAAAAGCCTGATGGCCATGGTCTCAACGGCGAACGACTTCATTCGCGCGGCCTGCTCAGGGAGGTTCGCGTTCCACCCCTTGAGCAGCTTCACCAGCGGCTTGAAGAGGTTCCTCTGGAGCTTGTTCACCTCGGTCGCGCGCCTGGTGTGCTTCTTCGGCGCCGAGAGGATCCACTCGTTCTCGGTGGCGTCGGGAATCCTGATCAGCTCCGGATCCTTCGGGTCGGCGATGGCGGGAACGACGTCTATATCGAGGTGGAACAGCCGGAGCCTGACCGACCGGCGCTGGGTGCGGAGCGAGCTCTCCTTGTAGCGTCGGCGGATGGCGCCCACGAACGTCCGCAGTATGGCGCCCGGGGCCGGGTGACTGGAGAAGAACGGCGTCTTCCACTCTGTCGGGTCGATGACGAAGACGACGTCCACATCATCCAGCGGCTGGATGGCGGTGTCGCGCGCATAGCTCCCGCTGAGGTAGTGCTCGCGGATGCGCAGCCCTATCTTGCCGCCCTCGAGCAACTCGCGCAGGTAGCGGTGGCTACGTTGAGCCCCGTCCTTCTGCGTTGCCGTGGGTTCCAACTCGGCCAGGACGCCGTCGAAGACCTGTTGTGTTTCGCCCATCACGTCCCCTCCACCGCGATGCGCGCGGCGGGGTCTCCCAGGAGCGCGTAGCTCGCGAGGTCGTGACGCTCCAGCCAGAGGAAGGCGCGCCGGAGCGATTCATCGTCGGTGGGGGCGGGCTGCCGCCCCGTCTCAGCGTCCGCCTGGAAGGCCGTCCGGAGTCGGTCATCTGCCTCTTGGGCGAAGCTCGAGAGGGTGTGGAGGGCGACTCCGGCACGTCGACCGCTCAGCAGGGCGTCGAGCGCGGCGATGAATCGGTCCAGCCGTTCGCGTCCGTCCGTGGGGTCGATGTACGAGTAGGAGAACGCGAGGTCGCGGTGCCCGATGACCGCGATTGGCCCCCGCGGGTTGGCCAGCGCCGCCTGTGCCAGCGAACCGACGAAGGGCTGGTCGATCGGGCGAGACGTCCGGATGTGGTCTAGGACCTCCTGCAGCGAGGGATCGTCGCCCACCAGGCGCTCCAGCCAGGGCCTGTAGACGCTCTTTTTCGGGGTGCCCGCCCCGTGGCACGCCATGTAGAACCACACCCCGCCCGGGACGAAGTCCTTGGCTTGGACGTCCTCGGGCCTCAGCACGACCCGGTTTCCCAGGTATAGGCAACCTTGCCGGTGGCGCTGTTCGCTCGCGTCCAGCCATCCTTCGGCCGGCGCCCCCAGGCCGTGGCTCATGGTGAGCAGCACGGCCCCTCTCGCTGCGCTGGCCAGTTGCAGGAATCGATCGGCGGAGCCTTTCGGCACGGTCTGGATCGTCACTTCGCTCGCGCCGAAATGCCCCGACCGGGATTCTGCCCGGCATCGCTCGCCCATCGGCACTACGAACTGTTCGTGCCCGATGAGAGTCGCCTCATCGCCGTCCGCGACGCTGGCGAGCACCACCCGCGCCTGCCCCGCTCCGCCCGGGCTCGTCTCGCTCCGGACCACCTTCTCGACGTACGCCTCGTACGCCTCCTCCCGCTCGAAGGCGATCCGCCCCACGAAGCAGGTGCCGTCCCCGCACATCACGTCCTCCAACTCCTGGGGGACGGTGTCCGGGCCCCCAGCCAGGAGGAGGTAGCGAGGCCGCTCCCGCATTGGCTTGGAGATGGGGTGCAGATGATCGTCGCGGAAGTCCCGCGCCTGGTCCTCCGTCATCGTCGAGGGGACGTGGAAGACCTGCGCCGGCGTCTGCTGTTGCTGCTGCGCCCGGAGCTCGCAGAGCGGCTTCAAGATCGACCGGAGTCGCTCGCCCGCGCGCCCGGCGGGCACCACCAGTGCCCAGCGCTGCCGTGGGAGCAGGTTTGGATCTCCCCACCTCTCGACCAGGTGGGTGGAGGCAGGGGTCCGCGGAGGGAACTGCTGCTCGGTGATGGAACGCAGGGTGATCGGCTTCACCGGCCCGCGGTCCGGGCGGGCCAGGAGCAGGTGCAGGTTCATGGGCCGGCCCACAGGGTCACCCCGGCTTGGTTTCCTGAGAGCCGGGTTTCTCGCCGCCGTCGTCCGTGTCGAACGGGGGGCTGCCGTACGAGACGCGGGCGCCCTCGCTCTTCATCTCCTCCCGGAAACGGTCCAGGTCGGCCAGTTTCCCCTTGACCTCGCCGATCACTCGGCGTTCGAGGTCCAGCGCGAGCGCGGCGAGGAAGATGGTCTTCTTCCTTTCCACGTAGGCATGCCGGCCCTTCTCGGGCTGTCCCGCGAAGAAGGGCGTCTTCCCGTCCCATTTGGAGAAGTCTCGTACCCACTTCCGCTTCCTCATTTCGGTCATCTCCTCGCGTTACGTGTCATCGCTCCAGGGCATCACTCGAAGACGAGGACGTTCGGGACCCAGGTGGTACCCTTCTTGTTCTTGAGCCACTCCAAGCGCTCGTCGCGGACGGCGACGCTGGTGGGAACGTTGGTGGTTCGGAGGCGTTCGCGGATCGCGGCGAAGAACCTGGCCGAGTCTTGGTCCTTGATCTCCGTGGTGGCGGCAATCACCCCGCGGGCGCCGGCGGCCAGAAAAGCGTAGGGCAGCCCGCCTGGCTCGTGGAGCTCTGGATCGCCGCGAGCGGCCTCGCAAGCCGCCAGTACCACCAGCGGCGCACCGGACAACGTCGCATGGCGGATGCGGTCTTCCCGGAGCTCGTCCGAACCGTCCAGGTCCCTTGCCAGCACTAACCGCGAGCCTCTGGACGCTGAACTGCTGTAGCCGTGAGTCGCCAGATCCACCTCGGTGGCCATCTTGATGGCGTCCAGGACCCGGCTGGGGGTGGCCTCCAGCCCTTGGAGCAGGCGGACCTCCGCGCCGCCTCCGGACCAGGGCGGCCATTGGAGCCGAGGTAGCTGTCTCCGCTCGTCGTACTGGACATCGGTCACGACGACATACAGACCTTTGTTCTTGGGAGGGGATGGCGGCGTCGCGCGGCTCCGGTAGCGCCACGCGATCTCGACCGGTAGGAGGCCCGCCCGGGCCTGAAGCCGAGGGCGAGCCAACACGTCGACCTGCGGACACGGTCGGAGCGCGGCGACGAACCGCTCGGGGACGACGCCCGTCATGTCCTCCAGCAGCCGTGCCGGGCGCCTGGCCTCGTACTCGTGGATGAGTTGCCCGCTCGCGCCGTGTGCGACGATCAGGCTGCGCTCGGTGTCCTCGGTCAGCGCCAGCACGCAGGTGGTGGGCGTGTCGAACCCCAACTCTGTGCCGAACCGCCGCAGCGCGCCCTCGAAGTCGCCACGCTTGGCGTCGTCGAAGATGAGGGACGTGTAGCTGTAGGTCCGCGCGTGCTTGGCCCACAGTTTGTCCTGGTCCGCTGCCTCCGATTCGTGGATGGCCTCCTCAAGAAGCGCGCGCCCCCTCTCAGGATCCTCCTCCACCGTGAAGCGGCCCAGCAGGAACTTCGCGTAAGCGCGCTTTCCGGCCGTCGCGCTCAGGTCCTTCGAGAGTACGGCTTCGAGTGCCGCGGCATCGCCTGGCTCGCGGAAGGTCCGGGCGACGTCCGCCAGCGCCTCGGCGCCAGGGAAGGTGAGCGGGCCGATCTTCAGCGCCTCATCGAGGTCCTTGCGCGCCGTCTGCAGGTCGAGGTCGAGGATGGCCAGGTGCGCGAGGTTCTGGTGGATCTTGAGCCGTGTGAGGGATTCCCGGGGCGAATCGGCCGCCAGCAATGCTTCCTCGTAATAGGCCCGTCCCATGACGGAATCGGCGCGGATGCGCGAGATATTCCCGAGCGCTTGGAGGAAGACGACGACCTTGTCCCATTCCTTGCCGGTCCGCGCGACCTTGAGCCCCTCCTGCGCGTGCTCCTCCGCGTCGTCCAACTGGAAGAGCCATCCCTCTGTGAACGCCAGATCGTTCTCGATGTCCAAGCAGCGATAGGTGAGTTGCGTCCGCTTGCAGTCCCCTAGCGCATCTTGGAGCAGCGGTCGGGCCTCCTCGTACCCGTCACTGCCCATCGCGAGCCCCGCCCTGGCTTGGAGCGCCTGGAGCTTGAACCACGGGTCCCGGTTGGACTTGGCCAGGGCCGACAGCGCGACGGCGTGGCTGGAGATACCGCCGGAGGCGAACGTCATAGCTCCCACCGCGATGTCGTCCTCGCCCGACCTCAGGCAGGTCTCGATCGCCTTCTGACGCTCCTGCGCTTCCGTGGACGGGTCCACCACCAGCGCGTACGCACGAGCCGCCGGCGCCCGGCGTTTGAAGTCGCGCGAGGCGACGCGCTGCACGTACTCCGCCAGCACGTTGCCTGCCTTGGCTCGCCCGTCCAACTGCTGCGCCAGGGGCAACAGGTCGCGGACCGCGGCCGGCGACGTCCGCGTCCGCACCGCGTCGTAGAAGTCGCGGCGAGTGGACGGGATGTCGGTGTAGGGGAGCGCCTCGGCAGTAGCTTCCGCGCCGCGGAGCGAGAGGGCTCCCCCGGCGACCTGCGCCTTCTTCCAGGTCTCTTTGTCCTGGAGGACCTGGGCAAGGCGCTTCCGCTGCTCCTCGGCCTCCTCGCGCCACCCGGGGTCAGGATCCAGGCGTTCCACGGTGGCGAAGTCCCGCATCGCCAGCAGGGGCAGCCGCAGCTCCCGGTAGACCAAGGCGCGATTCCAGAGCGCCTGGAGGTGTTCTGGCTTCTTCAGCAGTGCGTGGTTGAAGTGAACCAGGGCCTTTCGGTACTCGCGTTCCGCAAAGTCCGCGACTCCAAGGTCGGACTCCAGGTCGACGTCGGTCGACTGCTTGCGAGCCTCCGGCGTGTCCAGGACCTTCCTCGCGCGACCGGGGTCAGGGTTCTCTTCCATGAGATAGGCGGCGGCGAGCTGCGAGTACTCACCCCGGCCCTTCAGGCTCACCTCCAGCTCGGGGGCGAGCGGCTCGGCGCCGCGCACGGTCGCTCCGCCCATCGGGCGCCCCGCGAGGGGACGGTGGACGTCCGCTTCGCGATAGGTGACCCGCGCCTCCAGCGAGCGGTCCGGCCGGGCCCACAGCCGTTCCTCGCCGGGGACGGGACGGCGCACCGCGACCTGAAGGGCCACCGCCACCGCGACTGCCGTGGCGATCGCGCCTCCAACCGCTAGCCCGAGGCGCCGGCCGACCGCGTACCAGGGGGCCTTCACCGGCCCGTGGCGCTCGACGTAGTGGCGGCCGAACTCCTCCAGTTGCATCAGCCGGGTCAGCCTGGCCTGGCAGCTGGCGCAGGTGCCGAGGTGCTCGGTGAACTCCTGCGCCTCCTCCGGCGCGAGCTCTCCGTCGGCGAATGCCTCCAGCCGGTCGCAGGTCGCGGCCATCAATGAACCCCTTCCTCGACGTAGGGCTGCAGAAGCCGGTTCAGGGTCTGACGCGCGTTGAACAGCCGCTGTGCCACGGCGCCCGCGGTGATCCCCAGCCGGCGGGCGATCTCCTTGTGGTCCAGTCCTTCCGCCTTGAGTAGGAACGTGATGCGCTGGTTCGCGGGCAGCTTCGGACCGCCCGGTCAAATTGTTCCTGGGTGATGCGCTCGTAGGTGGCCGGCACGTCGTCGCTCGTGAACGTCCAGCGGGTGATCGTGGGATCGGTCTCGGCATTCCGGCGGCTCGTCGCGCTCCGGCATAGATCGTAGAAGTGGCGTGTCATGACCTTGATCAGCCAGCCCATGAGGTTGTCCCCCGGGTTATCGAACAGGCCCTTCGCTGTCTGATCCATGAAGCGCATCAGCGTCTCCTGGACGAGGTCCTCCGGTTCCACCCAGGGCGCGCTCCTGCAGAGCCTCTCCGCATGAACCAGCAGCTGCGGGTGATACCTGGCGTGCAACTCGTCGAAGTCGCTACCCAAGGTCCCCCTCGCTCCTCGTCACGGTCGTGCTCCTCCGGTACCGGGAATACGGAGGGGACCCCGGATATCACGTGCACACCTGCCTCGAAGGCCATCCGTGGGTTCACCGCTTTCGCGCGCCGCGCGGTGAAGGTGGCCGGTGGACCTCCACGTACTTTTCAGCCGGGCGGTAGTTAAAGAGCACCAGCGGTTTCTGGGCGTTGGGGTTGGAGGCCCGGCCGAGCGCCGCCGCGAAGCTGGCCGGGCACTTGAGCGCCAGCCAGACCTCCTCCACGCCTTGGTACTCCCCGTGGATCCGGTCCAGGCATTTCCGCAGCTCGTCCACGGCCCGAGCCACGTCCTCGGGTCCGGTCACCGCTTCTGGGGATGGCCCGCGAGCGGCAGCGAGGCGCACGACCGCGGCGGCGCCTACGCCTAGCCACTGCGCCAGAAGGTCGTCGCCGATCGGTCCGGTGACCTCCACGGTGACGGCCATCTTGTTCCCGGCCGCGTGGACGGCGGCGTGGTCGGGCCAGCGCTCCGCGAAGAATGGATCTCCCGGCCTCGCCTTCTTCCCGTGGTCGAAGCCCAGCGACCAGGTGCCGCGCTCCCGGTGCTGCTGGTAGATGCGGAGCGGTTGTCTCGCCAAGCGGAATCCCAGGCGAAACATCAGCGGGAGCGGGCCATTGCAGAAGAGGTGCACGGTCCGGATGACCGGCGTCGCTGTGGCCACGTGATCGATCAGGGCCTTCGAGAATCGATCCACCTCCTGGAAGGCCAGCTTCCACTGTGGCGGCGTCGCCGGCAGGCCCTCGCCGACCTCCCTCAGCGGGCGCAGGACCGCGAGGTCCGCCGCGTCCCCCAGGCACCCACCCAGCGCGTCCAGCACCGGGCCCGGCGCGATGGCCGTGTTCACCTCGGTGAGGACGGCCAGGCTTCCATGGCTGGTGCTCGGCAGGGAAGGTGCGTCGCCAAACGAACTCCGCCTGACCTGGGCGGGCGGCGCGCTCGTGCTCGACGACGGCATCAGGAGTTGGAGCGACGCACGGTCGTGGAAGAAGTGTCCCAGGGACCGGCGCGCCCCCAGGAATGCCCCCTGAGCTGTCGCACCTTGGCGGTAGCGGGCCTTGTGGAATGCCTGCGCGAGTTGGATGGAGCCCTCGAACGACAGTGGCCATCGAGAGCCAATGACGATCGGGATGCCCAGCCGATGGATGTCCTGCGCCACGCCGCCGATCACGCTTCCGAAGTTGCCAGGGTGGGAGCCGTGGCAGGCGCACAGCACCACGCACTGGAGGTGCTGCTTGAACCATCCCAGAACCTCCACGACCCGGCTCCCGTCGACAGCGGTTCCCCGGACCGGAGTGCGGAGCTGCAGGCTGAACGTCCCATCCGGCATCTCTACCCCGTGGCAGAGGAGGTGGAGCACCTGGACCGGGTCGCCTTCCTGCTCCGCCTTCACCATGGCCGCGTGGATGTCGTCCAGGCTCGCCTCCGCGAGTTGGTCCCGGTCCCGGTGGAAGCCCGGGCAAGCTTCGCTCAGGGCCTGGAGGTGCTCCTGGTGAGGGACCCGGCCGGCCCAGGCGAAGAGGAGGCGACCAGGCGGATCGGGCTTCGCGACCCGGTCCCCCGTACGATCCCACTCGTACTGGATGATGCAACCAGGGAGATCGCCCACCGTCCGGCCGTCGCTTATCCGGGTCAGCTCCCACGGGAGTGCGAAGAGCTCGACGGCGCCGAACTGCAGGTTGAAGACGGTGGGTGTGTCTTCCCCGTTCGCCTGGAGCAGGCGATCGTCATAGAAGCGCCAGTTCCGCTCCTGCTTCCCAAGAAGATGCTCCAGGAAGTCGCGCAGATCGTCACCCACAGTCCGGCGGTCTCGAGCGGCCGGGTGGGGGACATTCAGGTCCGTGATGCGATCGCGCAGATCGGCCCAGGGCAACGTGGCGTGGCCGCAGGGTCGGTTTTCCTCCAGCAGGGTGTACTCTTGGGGCGAGCCGTCGAAGCGGTCCGGCGCGCTCGCAGCCTTGGCGCGGCACACCCGGAGGGTCAGCGGGCTGTTGTCAGGGCGCACGGAAGTCCCGCCCCAGGAGGTCTTCCCAGATGTGGTTCGCCCCATCGTAGTCGCCCCTGGCCTCCATCTCCACGGCTCTCGCCGCGTCGCGGGCGGCACCCCGCAGCCGATTCAGGGCCTCCGTCCGGTGGGGCGCATCCAGATCCTCGTCGATGGGGCGACCGATCCCGGCCGGATCGGGACACGAAGGCTGTTGCAGCTGCAGCTTCTGGGACGCGAAGGCGAAGAGCGCGCTCAGCCCACTGGAGTAGCTCGCCGGCTTGGACTGGAGGGCGTCGTAGGCGATGACTTCCAGCAGGAAGGACGGCACCGGCTTGCCGGCCTTCTGGTTCCATCGCTTGATGGCTTTCACCAGCGGCTTGAGCATGCCTCCCGCCCTGTCGTTCCGCTCGTTGCAGATCTTCTCGTGCAGCCAGGGGTTGCTGGGGATCCACCGGCCGGCGGTGCGGTCCGGGATCTCGAACACGTTCGCCTGGGAGGGGATTTCGCGGGCCGGGACGACGTCGAAGCCAATCGATCCGAGGACGACGTTGACGCTGCGCCCCTGGAGCTTCTGTTGCTTGTCCGGGTACTCGGCGCCCAGCTCGGCGGCGACGCGCTTCAAGCAGTCCAGGGGCGACAGTGCCGCGAGCGAATGCGTGGCCGAGAGCACCAAGAACGTGTCGATGTCGTGCAAGGGCCGGATAGCGGTCCCCCGCCCGTAGGACCCGGACAGGAGGCCCTTGGCCGGGTGGAGGCGCTGCTGGAGCTTGAGCTGGAACTGCTGGAACCGGTCCTGCGCTTCCGTCTGCTCGCCAGGTTTCAGCTCAAGCCCGCGGATGTAGTCGTGGAACGCCTGCGCCGTCGTCATGGAGATCCTCTCGTTCGCAGGGATAACGGGCGGCGTCGCCGATATTATGTGCAACAGGCGCTCGGCGGCGGGCTGCGGAGTGGGAGCGGCTACGTCCGCCACCTGCTTCTGGATGCAGGTGCCCAGCTTCGGGGTGCACACTCAACGGCACTGCGGTGCACCTCATTAGAAACATCGTAGCGTCCGAGCGCGACTGAGGCAGGGTCTCCTCAGGTAGAGGATCCGGCGGCGCGGCACTGAATGGTTGACTATTCCGCCGATGACTCGGCTGTCGAAACTATCGGAAACGCCCGTCCCGACCCCGATACCGTCCAACCGAAGGGTCGTACTTTGGCAGGCGCGAGAGCGCATATCCCCCACCTATCACGGCAGCCGCAGCGAAAAGGATCGCACCCCAGCCGATACCATCAGAGGTGCTCCTTGTGACCGTGCCAGTTCGCGCGCGAACGAGCGGGAAATCTGCAATGGGTCCGAACGCCTCCGGATTCTGGCGACCGCCCGTCACGTTTCTGACGTACTCGCATGCGCGGCCAATGGCCTGCTCAGCAGTGATGTACCGACCATGACCGTAATCGACCCCCGGCAGCGTCCGGAACGCCTCTAGAAGCCCACGAGTGAACATGCCGTTCCGGCTGCTCTCGGCTGCCGTCTCGGTCGATCGCGCGGCGAGCAGCAGCCGAATACCAGGGAGGGCACGCGCGAATGCGGCAGTCCAGCTGATGTCGGGAATAGCTCCGACACCTTCGAGCATCGAGAACTGAGAGCTGAACGTCCCCGCATGGCAGGTGTCCAAAAGGGCCACAGTCCGGTTCGCACCGACACTTTCGATCAACCGCGCCAGTTCGGCATGCAGCAGGAGATCATCGGCGAGCGCGAGGGAGTCCATGCCCCCATGGCCGGAGAACGACACCAGGAAGTTCTGTGGCTCCATGCGCCTAGCCCAGTCGAATGCGGCCACAACGGCCGTTCGCGTCGCGTTGACCCCGGCTAAGACCCGTACATTGTTCGGACCGATGGGGCCGAGCGGTCCTGCTAGCACCCTGGCCAAATCGCTAGCGTCGTTCTCGGCCTGCCGCAATGGCGGGAGGCCGCGGGCGCGGTTTACGCCGATCATGACAGCAGCTGTGAGGACCATCCGGATCTCCCTCGGCTGATCGGAACTCTTTAGTCGTCAAGTCTGACATAGAGGGGCAGAACAGCGCTTCCACGCTGGGCAAGCAGTCAGCCGTCCGAGCTCCGCGAGGTGCCTGGCGTTCGCCGCCGCTCGCTCCCGGTTGATGCCGTCCATTCGCGGCGACGGCCTTGGACGAGGTGGCGGAAGCGGCTCCGACTCCGGAAGAATGAGCGTCGCGGCCTCAATGCCGAACCCCAGCACCGTCACGCCGAAGTCCTTCGCGCGCTCGCGGAGGGTGCTTGAGGCGCAGACGCAGATCCGTGCGCAGTCACGGGAGGGGGCCGCTGCGCCGCCTCGCCATCAACCTGCGTGCCTCGCAACAGTCGGATAAGGCCCCGTTACGTCAACTTCGGCCGCGAACTGCCGACAGGATCCGCCTCACAAATGCCCGCATATGGGAGATCCTTGACCCAACCGGAGCTCCAGCAAATGAACGTGGCCTGCCGAGTCACCTGCGAAGAGCCGCATCGTCTGGCTGAGCACTGCGGCGGTGAATCTGGCCTCGCCCGTGAAAGAGGTCAGGCAATCACCCGTCTCCACATCCCAGACCCTCAGCGCCCGGTCGTTGGAGGCTGAGACAGCTACTTTCCCGTCCGCGCTCAACGCCACTGCATTCACCGCGCCTGAGCGACCCTTCAGCATGCGGCGCTCAAGCCCCGTTTTCACGTCCCATACCTTAAACGTCCCGTCACCGGAGGCCGAGACAACTGTATTACCGTCCGCGCTCAGCGCCACCGCATTCACCACACCAGAGTGACCCTTCAGCACCCAGCGTGCTCTCCCCAACCGCACGTTCCACACACTTAGCGTCCCGTCGCTGGAGGCGGAGACTGCCGTCTTCCTGTCTGCGCTCAGCACGACCGCATTCACTACGCCAGCGTGGCCTTCAAATGTCCGATGCTTTTCGGCCCCCTCCACGGCCCACACTGTCAGCGTCCCGTCAACGGAGCCGGAGATGGCTGTCTTCCCGTCCACGCTCAGTGTCACCGCCATCACCCTGAAGGTGTGGCCCTCCAGCGTCCGGCGTACCTGGCCCGTCCTCGTGTCCCACACCTTCAGCGTCCTGTCGTCGGAGCCGGAGACAGCCGTTTCCCCGTTTCCGCTCAGCGCCACCGTATTTATCGTGCCGGTGTGGCCTTCTAGCGTGTGGCGTACCTGGCCCGTCTTCACGTCCCACACCTTCAGTGCCTTGCTACCAGAAGCGGAGACAGCCGTTTTTCCGTCTCCGCTCAGTGCTACGGCATTCACCCCCCAGTCGTGACTCTCCGGCGTTGGGCGCACATGGCCTGTCTCCACGCTCCACACCTTCAGTGTCTTGTCGGCGGAGGCCGATATAGCCGTCTTCCCGTCAGCACTCAGGGCCACCGCCTCCACTGTGCTGAAGTGGCTTTTCAGCGTCCGGCATACCTGCCCCGTCTCCACGTCCCACACTCTCAACGTCTTGTCGGTAGAGGCCGATATAGCCGTCTTCCCGTCCACGCTCAGCACCACCGCATTCACGCGGCCGGCGTGGCCCTCCAGCGTCCGGCGTACCTGGCCCGTTTTCACGTCCCACACCTTCAGCGTGCTGTCGGAAGAACCGGAGACCACTGTCTTCCCGTCCACGCTCAGCGCCACCGCATGCACCCCGCGGGTGTGGCCCGTCAGCATTCGGCGTACCTGGCCCGTCTTCACATCCCACACCTTCAGCGTCTTGTCGGAGGAGGCCGATATAGCCGTCTTCCCGTCTGCGCTCAGCGCCACCGCATTCACCTCGCGGTGGCCTTCTAGTTCCCGGCCCTCTTGGCCCGTCTCCACGTCCCAGACCTTCAGCCGCCAACTGGCGGAGACGATTGTCTTCCAGTCCAAGCTCAGCGCTACTGCATGCGGGCCATCGAACTTCAGCGTCTGGCGCACCTGGCCCGTCTCCACGTCCCAGACCTTCAGGTGCCAACTGGCGGAGATGACTATCGTCCCGTCCGCGCTCAACGCCACCGCCTTTATCGCGTCACCGTGACTCTGTAACGTTCGGCGTACCTGGCCCGTCTCCACATTCCAAACTTTCAGTGTCTTGTCGTCGGAGCTGGACACGGCGGTCTTTCCGTCCGCACTGAGCACCACTGCATTCACCACGTCGGCGTGCCCCTCCAACGTTCGGAGGAGGGGTCCCCCGGGTAGTTGGAGGCTCGGCCATATCGGCAAAAGACAAGGCCCAGTGGAATCCGCGTCAGCGCGCGTGCAGAGGTGCTGAAGTTCGATCTCGGGCGCATCGCGGAGGCGACCGAGCAATTGATAGGGCAATTGCTCGGGCCGCTGAGACAGTACGTTGGCCGAAAGTCGGAGCGCGTCCCGGAGGAGACGAAGAGGCTCGTCCGAGGCGAGATCGAGCAGTTCGAAGTCGGAGAGGAGGGCGTTCACGCCCGTGGCCTTCAGCTTCGCCGCTAGCCAGCGGTGATCGAACAGCAGATCGCGGAGCACGAGCGGCCCTTCTGCCGCGAGGAGATGCTCTGGGCCGTGCTCAAAGAAGTACCCATCGGATGCGACCGCGTGCAGCGCCCGATCCGGCGCAATGTTCCGGTAAGCATCCAGTAGGCGCGTATGCCTGGCCTTGAGGTCCCCGCAGCGGGCTCGCACGTAGTCGTGCTGCAAGTCGTGGAGCGTGAGGCGGCCCTGCGCATCGCGACGCACCAGCGAGCGATCCACCAAGGCGTCAACCGTGCTTTGGGCCGCAGCGAGATCAACACCGGCGGCCTTCCAGAGAAGGTGCAGAACGGCCTCCGGTGCAGCGACGTCCTCGGCGAAGACGGCGAAGTCGAGGAAGCGCTGTCGGACGTCCTCGGGAAGCTCCCGGACGGACACCTCGATGGCCGCGAGCATGCTCCGGTGCTCGCCGTAGTCAGGAAGTGCGGCTGCGAGGTACCCCAACTCGGCCTTCTGCAACTGCGCCAGGAGCGTCGGCCAGCGGTCATCTTGCCTACCCCGCAACATGGATCCAGCCATTGCGAGGGCGAGCGGCAACTCGCCGCACTCGCGGACGATGGCCGGAGCCTCCCGAGGAAGGGCAGCCACGGGACGGCCGGCGTACGAGGCGAGCAACGCGAGCCCCTGTGCGGCTGCGAGCTCGTTGAGCTCTCGAACATCAGCGCCAAGGCCCACCGCCACCTCTCGGTTTCGGGTGGTGATCAGCAGTCGGCTGGGAGGAGTTAGGGCGTTGAACGGTTCCGCGTCCTTGACGTCCCAAACGTCGTCCAGAATCACCAAGGCGGGAGGTCTCGACGCGAAGAGCTCGGCGAGCGTCGCCCGGCCCATTCGTGGCGTATCGATGTCCACCGGGCTGCCTTTGAGTCGAGCGGCAAGCTTCGCCTGCCAGGGAATGACCGGCTCAGGGGTACGACCCAAGGTGAGCCAGAACACTCCGCCCGGGAATGCCTCCTGTACATCTTCATCCCAGGCCAGCGCCGCGGCGAGCAGCGTCTTGCCGACGCCAGGCATTCCCTGGACACCGAGGCGATGGTGCTGTCCAGCGACGGCGATGACGTGCGGATCTTTGTCAATGAGCCTGATCTTGAAAGCGTCCAGCTCATCGCGGGGAAGGTACTGGTCCGGCAGCGCAGGAGCGTTCCAAGGAGCGCGGCGGGCGCCACCGGTGCCAGAGAGGGCACCTTCGGATTGCAAGGTGGCCGTTGGAAGCGGAGCGATCGTCGGCTGGGCTCCAAGGGCGGGCACCTCCACGCCAAGCCTTCCCATCAGGTGCCGAAGAAGCGCGTCGTAGCGGCCCGGCAGGGAGTGCCACGTGTATTCGCGGAGCTCGGACGGGACAACGGCAGCATCACCGCCGAAGAAGACCGGGATGAACCGGGTATTCCTTCCCTTTTCCTTGAGCTCGGCGCGAATGAATGCGGCTTCCCAGCCGACGCCGGTATTCGGCATGTGGTCGAAGCGCTCGGCGTAGCCCGTCGAGCAAACGAGGATGACGAAGTCGGCCCGGGCGAATTCCGCGTTCATCCATCGAGGCCAACCCTCGGCCGGCGCCGGCGAGTACTGGTCCATCCACGCATCGATGCCATGTCCACGCAGGCGTGCGGCCAACTGACGCACGCGCTCGCGGTGCTCGTCGGAGTCGTGGCTGTAGCTGATGAAGACCCGAGGATGGTCCGGCATCTGGTGCTTCCTGAAGACTAAACAATAGCCGGAAAGCCCGGGCACGCGCGGGCGGGCGTCTGAGTGCTGGACTCAACGGCCTGATCGTGGAGCGCTGGTGGAGGGCCAGTGGGCGACCACCTGGGCCAGGTGCTCCAACTCCTCCGCGGCGGCGCGCAGCGCCATCGGCGAGGTGCCGCCAGACGAAGGCCGAGGCCCGAGGCGGGCGAGCCGCTCGCGCGAGATCTCGGCCTGCGGGCCTCGTCGCGCAGCAGTTTTGCCTTGTCGGCGGCGAGATCCGGGAGGAAGGGCCGATCTGCGAACTCGCCATCCTAGAGCATCGCCGGAGTGCTCCGTCCGCAGATCAAGGGGTTAAGGCATTCGCGTGTCCTCCTGGTTGGGCGGGCGCGCCGCCAGCGATGCGCGGCGCACCGCCCACCTGGACGAAGCGCTCGTAGAGCCGCAATCCCCGCGCCGTGACCTGATCATTCCGCGGCAGCGAGTAGTCGAGCTGCAGCGAGGGTAACATTCCGTAGGCGACGGGCTGGAGGCTCTCGTCGGTGACGAGGTAGCCCTGGCCGCAGCGCGCCAGGGACTTGATGCGGTTGGGGTGAAGCCGGTAGCGCTCCACCAGCCTGGTGCTGGCGTCGCCCGTAGTGAGGGACGTGAAGAGCGGCCCCCGCTCGACGCGCACTGTCCGTTCAGACACCTGGTGGGTGCCAATGGACTTGGCCACCAGCTCGCACAGGGCAGGGTTGTCCTGCCGGAGGACGTCCTTGGTGGCCGTGTTGTCCCAAACCGCCTGCGCGAACTCCTTCGACACCAGCTCCAGGTCCGCGATGCTTTGGTGGGCCAGCGTGAACTCGAGGTGCGCGTCCCGCAGCTTGTTGAGGCTGTCGATGATGTGGAGGTCCGCGAAGTTGTAGAACTCATCCACCACGACAGCGAAGGGCTTCTGGTTACGCGTCCGGAACACCTGGCGGAGGCTGGCCTCCTGCTGCACATCCGCCAGGACGCAGCGCCCCAGCGCGGGCGCCTGTGTCTTGAAGAGGTTGGCCGGCAGCTGCACGTAGACGAGGCCATTCTCCTGGAGGACGTCCTCGAGGACGATGTCCGGCGAGTAGGCGTTCACCAGTTCGCCGGTGAAGCGCTCCAGCGCGCCGATGATGCCCGAGAAGCACCGGTTGGCCTCGCCGCCGAGCTGGCGCATCTGCGCCTCGACGGCGAGCACTGCCTCGCGGTCGAGCGAGTGCTGGAGGCAGTATTCGAGCGCCCGCTTCCAGCCGCCTGTCGAACCGATGCCGCGGAAGCAGACCAGCACGTCGCGGACGACGAAGGGCAATCCGAAGCCGCGGCCGTCCACCATCCCGTGCAGCAGCTTGCACAGGCTGGTGAACATCACCTGCGCCTGGGTGTTGTAGTACTCGTTGTCGCCCAGCGGCAGGCAGTCGAAGACGCGCTCGGCCGTGGCCGCCGGATCTCCGCCTGGGTCGGTGGGCGTGCGCGGGCGGATGTAGACGAGGTTGTAGCGGTGGGTGAAGAGCTGCGGGCGATTCCACGCCGGCAATGACAACACGCGCAGTTGGTGCTGGCGCCCAGCCACGGCGGCGATGCCCTTCATGGTGCGGACGTTCTCGTCGCTGCCCTTGGCGTCCATGACGAGGCAACCCTTCCCGTCCAGCACGTCTTGCAGGACGCTCGGCCAGAGGACGCTGAGCGTTTTGCCGGAGCCAGTCTTCCCCAGGACGTGACGGTGCATCGTCTTCTGCGTCTGGGACAAGTACGCCGGCTTCCACCTCCAGCCGAGCCAGCCCCGCCGCGGCGTCAGCCCGACGAAGTACGTGCCTGGTGGACGCCGGCGGATTTCGGCGACGACGTCTACCGGCCTCACCGGGAAGGACAGATCCTCCGGACTGGCGCGCAGGCCCGACAGGCGCGCGACGACGTTGTTGTTCCAGAAAAGCAGCCACTGCCTGTACAGGACGAGGAGCAGCACGAGTCCGAGGACGGTGCCGGCCGCCACCAGCACCAGGTGGTCCAGCACCCAGGCGCGGTGCGGCTCGTACCAGTCGGCGAGTTGGTACGCACCGCGGCTGAACA
>Ga0134122_10000268_pt1 | contig 33109 bp, 44 predicted proteins | sample KB302_FD_96461 | JGI IMG/M metagenome (GOLD analysis project Ga0134122, IMG submission 96461) | Terrestrial soil microbial communities without Nitrogen fertilizer from Kellogg Biological Station, Michigan, USA - KB3-0-2 | ecosystem: Environmental > Terrestrial > Soil > Unclassified ...
CCAATGGGCACCAATGGGCACTGGGAGCGATTTCACGCGAACCGACGGACGACGAAGCTGCGCTGCCGCCATCCGAGATTCCCTGCAAGCAAGCGGAATCTGAGAAAAGCGGCTGATGGGATTCGAACCCACGACCTTCTGCATGGCAAGCAGACGCTCTAGCCAACTGAGCTACAGCCGCGCAGGCACGGATTCTAGCTTCGCTGCGCGGTTTCCGGCGGACCTCGCACCAGTGGCCGGCTGGTCAGCAACGGTGTCAGGAACGTGCTCCCTGCCCATCCCTGCCCATTCGAGCGCCCGGTCGAACGCCGCCAGGTGCTCGCCGGCCAGCCGCTCGCGCCGCTTCGCCGCCCGCTGATAGACGCGGAACGTGAACCGCGCATCCCGGTGGCCGCGATTGAAGGCGTCGTAAGCAGCCCGCACGATCTCGACGTTCTCCTGCGACATTGCCCGCGCAGTATCTCCCGCCCTGCCAAAAAAGAGAGAGGCGGGCCATCCCCTGGCGCTCCGACGGAAGTCCTCGAAACCTCCCTTCGGATCGTCTCAGGCGAGCCGCCTCTCCACTACCGCGCTTTCCCCACACCGCCCCCTCGAAACGGGAACGTCAGGGACCGGACACGCTTAAAGCCCTACTTCTGCAGCCCGTCGGGTACGTCGGGTTCGCCTCCCACCGAACCCGACCCCTGCTTGGACTCAAAGATCAGAACACAAGCCAGAGGATTACAAGGACGATGAGCACCAGGACCACGATCCCGGGGATCGCGATGCTGGCGCCCACTGGAAGTCCAACTGAAGCCGCGACTGCCATTCCATCTTCCTTTCCCATTCGGGTGTCAACGGTTGCCGTGTACCCAAACTCCCGGACTTCACACAGAAGGGCCCTGGCCTTGTGCATCTCGACAGGACCCCCGAGGGCCGGGGCAACCCCATGTGCGGCTCGCGGGACCGTCGAGGGGGATTTTCGCCCGCGCCATAAGGGAGCGCCCCGCGCAATATCGGATTAGCCGTGTCGGGCGATCACGAACTCCACTCCACCGAGCTGGAGCGTGAGCGCTCCGTCCTCATGAGCGATCCCGCCCTCGAACACCTCGCGGTCAAGACTGATCGCCGCCATCTCCTCACCGGCCTCGAGCCGGACGAAGATCGCCTCGTTATCGCCGGGCTCGCCACCGGTCATCGAGTAACCGGCGCGAAGCCTTCCGCCGAAGGTCGCCACGAGGTGTGGGGTCTCCCCGGCGTCCATGACGTGGACCTCCACGCGCTCACCGACCAGGGCGAGGCAGTGCGGCGAGGGCCTCATCGAAGGTCACAAGCCCGTGGCGGCGTGACTACTCCCGCAGCCCGGCGGCTTCGAGGGCCTCATCCCTGTTTCGGAAGGCTTGCTCGCGCACAACCCGCCCGTTCTTGATCGTGAACAGAAAGGCGAACCGGTCTCCATCCATGGCGATCTGGCTGACGGGTCCCACCCCGGTGACTTGGGCCACGGCGACCACCTGATCTCCCGAGTCGATCAGCTCGACGGGTTCGACCGCGTAGCCGGCCAGCGTCTTTTGGTTCTCCTCGTAGATCAGACGTATCGCCTCCTTGCCGCGGTGCGTCCCCAAGAGGAGTGTTTCGAAGACCACGTCCGGGTCGTAGATCTCGACCAGGGCATCGAGGTCCCCACGCCTGTGCGCGGCGAATCCGTCTCTGATCAGGTCCACGTTCTCCTGCGACATCGCCTACTCCGAAAGCCCAGCGGCTTCGAGGGCTTCTTCGCGCTGCTCGAACCACTCCAAGCGGAGGGCCTTCGCATTGCGGCTCGTGACCACCAGCCAGTAGTCGTACCGGACCTCAACTCCGCTCGACTTGCCGCGCATGTCTCGCTGCAGGCGCGTCACTACGTGGTCGTCGGCATCGATGACCTCGACCATCTCGTAGGAGCCGGGCTCCCAGGGCTCCTCTGTAGCGACGAAGAAATCCCAGGCAGCCTCGCGCCCTCGGATCTCGCCCTCCGGCCAATCGCCAACCGGGACAACCTCAACGTTCGGATCGCAAAGCTCATCCCAGGCTTCCTTGTCGCCTCGAGCGAACGCTTCGAGTGCCCGGCGCAGCCTCTCCACGTCCTCCTGCGACATCGCCTACTCCGAAAGCCCAGCCGCTTCGAGGGCCTCGTCCATCGTTTGGAAGACCGTCTGGCGGACGATCTTCCCGTCACGGAAGGTCCAGACGTGTGCGGCGTTGGCCGTCGTCTCGACCCCGCTTTCCTTGCCGACACCGACGAGATGAACGGAAACGACGACACGATCTCCCGCGTCGACGAAGTCCTGAGGCTCAAGGCGCATGGTCGCCCACTGTCTGCGGATCAGAGCCACGAACTCCCGCACTCCCTCGTGGCCGTGGTAGACGTGGGGATCAAAGGTCCGACGCGACACGTCGTAGACGATCTCCGGGTCGAAGACGCTGTAGTCCGGCTCGCCAGTTCGGTTGTAGTGCTCGTAGCCGCGCCGCACGGTCTCCACGTTCTCCTGCGACATCGCCTACTCCGAAAGCCCGGCGGCTTCGAGGGCCTCGGAGCGCTCCCAGTAGCTCCGCATGCGGATCGCCTTGCCATCGCGAAGTGTCCAAAGATGGCCGGTTGGGTGGGTCTCCACCTCTGCGCCACTGCCCCTGCCCCGACCTCCCTCGCGCGTGAACACGAGTACCTGATCGCCGCCAGCATCCATGAACTCCTCGGCGACCATGCGATACCCGTCGAAGACCTCGTCCAGCTCGGCCATGTACCGCCTCACGCCCTCGTGCCCGTGATGCGGTTCTGCGAGATCAGGGAACTCCCGCGGCCCGCGCCACTCGATCTCAGGATCGAGCAACTCGAAGGCGATGCGACCTTCGGCGAAGGCCTCGTAGCCTCGACGGATGATCTCGACGTTCTCCTGCGACATCGCTTACTCCGAGAGCCCGGCGGCTTTGAGGGCTTCGTTGCGATCGAGGAAGATCCACACGCTCGCGATGAGGCCGTCGCGGATCTCGAACACGCCGGCGAGCGGTCGCGTCACCTCGATGCCGCTTGCGGGGCCCGTTGCAGTGACGCTGTGAAACGTGACAACTCGGTCCCCAGCGTCGATCAGCTCCTCGATCCTCCACTCCCATGAGGACATTTCGTCATGCAGCTCCTCTAGGAATCGCCGCAAGGCGCGCTTGCCTCGGTAGGTCTTTCCGACCAAATCCTTGGTTGCGGAGTGGAAAACCACGTCCGCCGTATAGAGGGGGAGGATGCGCTCGATGTCCCCGCTATTCCAGACGCCATTCCAGACGTCGAAAGAGCGGCGGACGATCTCCACGTTCTCCTGCGACATCGCCCGCGCAGTATCTCGCGCCAGGGGGAAGGTCGAAATCGCCGAGGTCCGTCTCCGCTACCGCTGACCGGCTCGGCGTAAGGAAAACCAGAAAGCCATCGTGAGCGTTTACCGCAGCGCCCGCGTGACGGCCTCGTGCAGCGCCACGGCGTCCCGGTCAGCGCTATGGCCCTGACCGTCGTGGTGCTCGCGGGTGGTGCCGATCCGTGTGCGCCCCTTATTGGCGCGTTCGGCGATCGCGGCGACTTCGTCGTCACGTAGGAGACCGAGCTCGGCCAGCCGAATCGCCGCATGGTCACGTTCGGGGTAGTCCTCGCCAAGCTCGAAGTGCCAATAGGCCCATGGCCGCGTTTCCGGCAGCCCGTGCCCCTTACCGTTGGCCACGATCTCCGGGCCGTAGGCCTCCCACGCATGCCCAAGAGAGCACGCGGAGCGAGATGGCATCTCAACCTGACCCGTGTTTCCAACTCGAGAAAGCGCCATCTACATGGCTGTTCCAGCCGCGTTGCGTCCGGTCCCTGACGCTCCCGTTTTCAGTGTCCTATCGCGGGGTAACCGCTTAGAAGCAAGGCAGCATTGCTTCACCGAAAGCGAAACGGGAAGCACCTGCCAAATCGCTCTGGGAGCAAAGGGGCGAGAGTGACCGGCGGTCACCTTGCACGGCCCAGACGGGAACACCCTCAAGACAGGAGACAGCACCTATGGAAGCTGGAACCAAGCACGCTGCCGTGCGCACCGATCCGATCCGGCGCGAAAGCCGGATCCGCCGCCTGACGACTGAGACCAAGCAGGCCTTCAAGACCACCGAGTTTTGGGCAATGGTCGGCGTCGTGGTAGCGATTCTCGTCAGCGCCGCCGTAATCAAGGGTGGCGATACCAACGGGACCGACGAGTTCATTGCCCGCCAGGCATGGCTCTACGTCGCCATCGTCGCCGGCGCCTATTTCATTAGTCGCGGTCTCGCGAAGTCCGGATCGAGCGATCCATACACCGAGAGTCGCGACGACGGTGATCGGAACGGTCGCTCCTAACCAGGAGCGAAGCTCACTCTGAAGTGGCCCGAGCGGCATCCAGAGCCCGCTCGGGCCTGACTCCTACGCCGACGGCGATCCTGCCCACGATTGCCACAGCGGCACTGATTCTCAGTGGCACCAACCGACGGCCACCAATCACTAGATACAGACAGGAGCACCCCATGAACTCAGCCCAGAAGACAATCCAATACCTGAACGAGGCCCACGCAAGCGAGCAGGCTCTGACCCGAACGCTGCAGGCTCATATCGCAATGACACCGCGCGGCGCCTACCGAACTGACTTGGAGCGCCACCTGCGCGAGACCGAGTCCCACGCGACGAGCCTCCAGCAGCGGCTGGAGGAGCTCGGCGAGAGTCGGAGCATGGTCGCGGCGGGAGTCGGGGCACTGCAGAGCCTCGTCGGCCAGGCCCTCGCCCTCGGCAAGGGCCCCTTCGATCTTCTCCGCGGAGCCAGCGGCGAAGAGAAGCTGTTGAAGAACGCTAAGGACGAGAGCGCGACGGAGGCGCTCGAGATCGCCACGTATCGGGCGCTTGAGCACTACGCCGGTCGCATAGGCGACAAGAAGACGGCGCGGCTCGCCGCCTCGATCCGGAAGGACGAGGAGCGCATGCTCGCCGTCCTGCAGGAGAGAGTCCCGACGCTTGTGGACAAGGTGATTCGCGCGGAGCTCAAGGGCGAGCCGGCTTACGACCTTGCCAAGACGGGTGCCGCCGAGGCGGTCCGTGGTGCGGGAAGGAGCGCTGGGCGGACGACCAAGAAGGCCGCGAAGAAGGCTCGCTCCCAGGCTCGGGGTACCGCGCGACAGGCGCGACGGGTTCCAGGCGTCGCCCAGGCCGAGGGTGAGCTAAAGGGAGCTGTTGCCTCTGAGCAGGACCTGGCCATCGCGAACTACGACTCGCTCAACGTCGACGAGGTGCTCGGGAAGCTAAGCGAGCTCTCGCAAATCGACCTGGCCAAGATCGATGCCTATGAGCGCAAGCACGAGAACCGCTCAACCGTGCTCAGCCGCATCGATTCCCTACGCGGTAACGAGCCATGGCCCGGCTACGACGAGCTGAGGGTCGATGAGATCAGGAAGACCCTGGCCCGCGCGGACGCGAAGCAGAGCCGCGAGGTGCACGAGTATGAGCGTCGCCATAAGGAGCGTCCCGGAGTTCTGCAGAGAGCCGAGCAGCTGGCTGGGAACTCGAGCGGCTGAGCAAGGTGTGAAGGGGCCGCCGCATCTTCAATGGCATCAGTCCGGCCGAGGCTTCAATCGGGGCCTCGGCCGGGCTTGTCCCGGTAGACACTGATGTGCAGCGGTGAGCAATGTTCGTGATCTGGAAGCGATCTGGCGAACGCACGCAGGTTCGGTTCATGCCTGGCTGTTTGGCGTGGTCGATCATCCTCTCGATCACGCTCACCATCCTGGTGAATCTGCTCATCAGGCTGTTGTGAGCGGGGCCTAGGTTCCAACGGGACACAGAAGCGGGCGCGTCGACGATGAACACCAGATTCCTGGGCATCTACCTCAACGACCACCTCGCCGGCGCGACCACCGGCGTCGAGCTCGCCCGCCGCTCGCGGGCGAGCAACCAGGGAACGGAGCTGGGCGACTTCCTCGCCGAGCTCACCACGGGGATCGAGGCCGATCGCGACACGCTGGAGGCGGTGATGGAGACGCTCGGCGTGCACAAGAACCAGGTCAAGCGCGTCGCCGGCTGGGGCGCCGAGAAGCTCGCGCGGCTGAAGCTCAACGGCCAGCTGCGGGGCTACTCTCCGCTCAGCCGCCTGGTCGAGCTCGAGTTCCTACTGATCGGCATCACCGGCAAGATCGGGATGTGGAAGGTTCTCCAAGCGACTGTCGCGGACAGGCTGGCGGCGTTCGAACTCGGCGAGCTGATTGCCCGCGCCGAATCGCAGCGAACGGGTGTCGAAGCATTCCGACTCGAGGCGGCGCAGTTCGCGCTCGAACCCGCTGGCGATCAGGCCTGAGGCCTGCCGCCTTTAGTGCGCGTCCACCGAGCCCTCGTCACCCGCCTTCGAGCACCGAGTTCTCACTGAAAGCTCAGCGGGACTCAGTACCACTTGCCCCGCGCGAAACCTCCAAACGCGATCAGGCCGATGAGCGTGATGATCAGACCGAGCCAGAAGCTCCAGAAGATCATCGCGACGATCCCGATGATGACGATGATCCCTCCCAGCGATATGCCACCCATACGCTTCTTCCTCCAGTCGTCGTAATTCCAAAATCGGCTACGCCTTAACTGCCTCAAGGACCTTGCCGAGCGCTCCACGCATGACCCGCGAGACCTGCATCTGAGAGATACCGAGCCGGCGGCCAATCTCATGCTGCGGCAAATCGTCCTCAAAGCGAAGGCGAAGCACGGTGCGCTCGCGTGAAGTCAGGTCCACCGCGTCAGCGGCGAGCTGGTCCTCAACTCGGCTATATCCGGCGTCCGGCGTGCCGATCGTCTCGAGCATCGGCTGCGACTCGGAATCCTCCGGGGCGCGCTTCTCGTCAAGCGAAAGCGTGCGACGCGCGGAGTCCGCCTCGACCGCCTCGAAGACCTCCTCCTCGGAGAGCTCGATGCGCTCCGCGATCTGCGCGACGGTCGGCGTCCTTCCCAGCTCGTCGGAGAGCTTCCCCGCCGCCTTGCGCACGACCATGGTCCGCTCCTGGAGGACGCGGGGCAGCCGCAGGTCCCAGACGCGATCCCGGAAGTGGCGGCGAAGCTCGCCCAGGATGGTGGGCGCCGCGTAGGCCTTGAAGTTGTCGGCGCGCTCCGGGTCAAAGCCGGCGAGCGCTTTGACCAAGCCGAGGCTCGCGACCTGAATTAGGTCATCGAGTGGCTCCGGGGTGCCGCGATAGCGAAGCGCGAGACTCCTTGCCAGGGGCAGAAAGCGACGCAGGAGCTCTTCCTGGAGTTGTGGGTCCCGAGTCCTTGCGTATCGGCGCAAAAGAGCGGATTCGCTGAGCGGACCCGGGCGGTCGCAGCGCCTTGCTCTCTTAATCTGAGGAGTCGAGGGGGCGGTGCGGGCCCGACTTGGTGCGACTGTGGCGTAAGCGGTCATTCGAACCTCCGATCCGCGCTTAAGGGTCTCCTCCAGCGGCCAGGATCATAGCGCAATCCCCATTGCTGTAACCGCTATTGCTGTAACTGGGCTTGCGGCAATAGGTCATGCTGTAAGTGCTGTTGCGGCAATGGGGCTTGCAAATCCGCTAGTTGCGGCCTATCCTTCTTGAAACTTGGCCCCGATTGACCCCTTCCGAAAGGCTCTGCTCGAGCTGGACCGCGTCCTCGACCTCAATCTCGAGCACATCGCAGTGATCAAGCGCAGGATCGCCGAGATCGAGCGACAGCACTCAGACGGGCTGTCGTATACGGAGATAGTCGAAGGCGCAAGGGGGCCACTCCTCGTCCAACTGGTCACGGAGAGTAGGCAAGCCCTTGATGGGTTCGGTGGTCGCGTGCGCCGCGCCGAGGCCCTCGCCCTGCACCAGGAAGGGATGACGATGGAGGCTATCGCGGAGAGGTTCGGCGTCACACGGCAACGAGTGTCGACGCTGTTGAGAGAAGCACGCCAAGATCCCGTTTAGCTAGCGGTATTGGCGCTGAGATGCGGGCGCGGACGTTCTCCTGCGACATCGCCTACTCCGACAGCCCGGCGGCTTCGAGGGCGTCACCGGATTCTTGATTGATGGTGACTCGCACGCAGGCGCCGTCGCGAAAGGTCCACAAGTAGGTGAACCGAGCCGTCACTTCGAGCCCATCGCGACCCCGGAAGTAGCCGACCAGCGGCGTGATCACCTGCTCACCGGCGTCGATCAGTTCCTCGGGTTCGGTCCTCACCGACTCAAACATCCCTGCGAGGGTGAAATCGGGGAACTGATCGAGGTTGTACACGCCTTTTTGTGGACTGATCGAGCGCGACCAGTCGAATTCGAGGTCTGGGGCGGCGTGCTTCAGCATCGCCTCAAGGTCTCTGCGTTTGTATGCGTCAAGGGCGGCGCGAACAATCTCCACGTTCTCCTGCGACATCGCCTACTCCGACAGCCCGGCGGCTTCGAGCGCCTAATCCGCGGTGGGCGTGATGACGATCACGGCCAGTCTCTCGTCGGAGGAGTAGGCTCGACGCATCGCCCAGACGGTCTCTCCCGCAGTCCTCGATCAGTTCAAGGAACGCTTTGAATGCTGGAATCGCGGCGAGCTAGACCTGATGCAGAACTTGTACGCCGAGGACGCAGTGTGGGACATCTCGGGCGTCTTCACGGACGTCGCGCCGATGCAAGGACATGAGAGCCTGCGCCGCTACTGGGACGAGGTGTGGGAGACCTGGGAGGGGGTCCGAATGGATCCGCTCGCGGTATTCGACGTTGGCGACGGTCGCTATGTGGTGGACGTACGGCTTTGGGGGAAGGGCAAGCGGAGCGGCGTTGAAGTCGACCAGCGCTTCGCTTACCTGTACACGCTTCGCCCCGAGGACGAGAAGATCATTCGAGCGCAGCTACTCCCAGATGTGCAATCAGCGGTCACCGTTGCGGAGTCATCCGCTCCCTGACGTTCTCCTGCGGCATCGCCCGCGCAGTATCTCGCGCCTAGGGGGAGGGTGGACCAGCGATACCGCGAAGGCGTGGGACGGCCCCAGTGGCTCGGCGTAGAGAAAACCGAAAAATCTCGGGTGAAACCCCGCTGGACCCGTGGCGAAATAGTCCTTTTACGGCAGGCCGCGTCGCGTTTCTGGCTCGGGCGTGACCACCTCGACCGTGAACGGCTCACCTTCTAGCGCCGCTCGGACCCGTTGCACGGCTTTCTCGCCGTCCTCGGCGGAAAGCCGAGCCCTCACGCCCTCCTCGGTGCGGAGATTCTGAATCCCGGCCACGGCCAAAAAACATGCGACTCGATCAACGTCGCCTCCAATGCGGACGAGGAAATGAGGCATCGCGTCCGATGCTACGGCGACAGCATTGGCGGAATCTAAAGCGCCACGTTCTTCGGTGACTCGATGGTTAGCATCGCCGTAGGTGCCCGCCATCGTCGAGTTGACGCCTATCAGCGGCCGGGGCCGCGATCTGCTGGAAGAGTTCGACAGCCAGACTGGGTACCTCCCGTACAAGATCATCGAGGAGTTGGGGGCGAGGGTCTACTACCTAGAGGGGGAGACCGTGGAGACCGTGGCTCGGTTCAAGGCGGCTCTCGACCGTGTGGAGCCGTACTGGGAGCGACACCTGGCGTTCAGGGACGTGATGACTCCCACGGAGTAGCCCTACTCCCGCAGCCCGGCGGTTTCGAGGGCTTCGTCGCGGTTGAAGCACTCCTCGGTTCGTACGATCAGCCCATCGTTGACCGTGTAGAGGAGCCACTGCCGCCAGTCCATGTCCATGCCGCTCGCTCTTGCTCGCCCTGTGTAGTGGGTGGCGGCAAGCACCCGGCCCCCCGGCGCCTCAACGCATTCCTCGAGGTCGGCTCGAAAGCCGGGGAAGGTCTCCATATACCCCTCGAAGTAGCGCCTTACGGCGACCGGGCCGCGATGAATGGCCGCATCGGGGTCCTCGACGCTGGTGTGCCACTCGATCGCCGGGTCGTGAAGCTGCGAGACAGCCTCAAGATCGCCCCGCGCGAAGGCGTCATAGGCCGCCCGGATCACCTCCACGTTCTCCTGCGACATCACCTACTCCGAAAGTCCGAAAGCTTCAAGGGCCTCGCGTGTCTCCTGATAGAGCCGGATTCGGGCGATGCGACCGCCGCGAACCTCGAAGACGAAGGCGCTTCGCGCGACCGCATGGATGCCATCCCGGCCTCGGACCTGGCCGGTGTTAGGGACGATCACCGAATCGCCGGACTCGATGAAGCGCTCCGGCTCAATTACGTTTTCTTCGAAGACCTCGGCAAAGACATTCTTGTAGAAGCGCAAGACCTCGGGCCACCCCCGGTAGACGCCCGCGTACGGCGCACGGGACGCCGACCAATCCAACTCCACATCCGGATGGTTCAGCGCCTGCAGGGCCTCGAAGTCGCGCCGGTTATAGAGGGCGAGCCCCTTCCTCACTACCTCCACGTTCTCCTGCGACATCGCCCGCGCAGTATCTCGCGATGCTGAAGGTGTCGCTTTCCATGCAAAGCGGGCATCTCGCGGCCGGTTACAAGACCCTCGCCCAGGACGGAGACCGCCAACGACAGCGTTTACTCAGCTGATGCACGCCGGCCTCAGCAGTTATCGCTGTGCGGCGCATGGGCAGGGAGTCCGATCCCCTGCCCGTATCGCACCGGATCGCGCCTGATCCGATCAGGCCAGCAATTCCATCAACCCAACCGAAAATCGCCCTACCAAGCCGAAAGGGCGGCCTTCGCCGCCCTCCCCCTCACGCATGGCAAGCAGACGCTCTAGCCAACTGAGCTACAGCCGCGCAGGGCAAGGATTCTAGCCAGCCCTCCCTGGTAGGTCGTGCTGCTCGAGCGCCGCTACCCCGGGGCGTCGAGCGCCTCGTTGACCAGGCGGTCGGCGTGTTCGTTCTCTTCCCGGGGCACATTGCGGATCGACCAGCGCTCGAAGCTCTGGAGTGCCTCGCGTACCTGTGCGTGCAGGTCGCGCAGGGCTGCGTCCTTGACCCGGTACTCCCCGCGCACTTGGCGGGCGATCAGCTCCGAGTCGCCCACCAGCTCGATTTCGACGGCCCCCAGGGCCTGGGCGCGCTCGATCCCCAGCAGGAGCGCCCGGTACTCGGCCACGTTGTTGGTCGCCAGCCCAATGGTCTCTGAGCCCTCCTCCAGGATCTCGCCCTTGGGGGTGGTCACTACGGCGGCGATCGCCGCCGGGCCGGGATTGCCGCGCGCGCCCCCGTCGACTTTGACGACCAGCCGCGCGGCGTTCAAGCCTTGTTGGCCGACGCCTGGCGACGGGGAGACGTGGACCGCAGCCGCAGCTTGCCGTCCTCGGCAACAGCTGCGTTCCAGGCCTGTGCTTCCTCGGTGAGCTCGGAAACCTCGTCGCCCCTGGCGACCTCTCGCACGAGCTCTCCCTGGCCGTCCGCGTTGACCTCCCACTGATACCACGACAGCTCCCAGGCGACGGTTACCAGCGCCATCTGGCGGCCGGCGTCGGGGCGCACGGCGGCCCGTGGCTCCCCGAGCGAGCGGATCAGGCCGGCGACCTTGCGCCGTTCATCGCTGCCGTTGAACCGCTCCACGGCACGCCGCATTAGCGCCTCGGGCCCACGTCGCGGGCGAGGCTTTTTGGGCGCCGCCTCCCCGGCAGGCGGTCGCGGCGGCTGCCGCTTGGCCTGCGGCTTTTGCTTGGGCTTGTCCGCGGGCGGCTCGGGGGGTTGCTCCGACGTCCCCTCCTTCACGGGCCTCGCTTCCGCCGTTGCGCCGTTCCCGCGGCGCCCCCGCGTAGCCGACCGCGCCCGCGACGCCGCTCGCTCGAGGCGCTTTCGCAGCGCGTCGGTACGACGGGCCCGGCTCGGCGGCGCCTGCGTCATGGACCCGGCCACCTCGGCGGGGATCCAGCCCGACGCCTCAGCGCGCGAGCGGCACAGCACGCAGACGCCAAGGCGCTGTCCTTGCGGGTTCACGTACTCGTGTGCCTGCTCGCCCTTGAGCATGGTCCGCCCGCAGACGGCACAGATCGGATACGGGTCGTGCTGATCCGGCACGCGCTTCAACGTAGCAACGCTGCCGGAGGCACGCGGGCGAGGCATTGCCGGGGATCGTCCCCGGCCTAGGCCTTGACCTGCTCCTCTTCGGCAGCCTGGGTCTCGGCGATCACCTTCTGGGCGATGTGCGCCGGGACCTCCTCGTAGCGCTCGAACTCCATCGTGTAGTCCCCACGCCCGCCGGTGATCGCTCGAAGGTCGGGGGCGTAGTCGAGCACCTCCGCCATCGGAACCTCGGCTTGGATCTCCGTGACCGACCCCTTGGGCTCCATGCCCAGCGGACGGCCGCGGCGCGAGTTGAGGTCGCCGACCACGTCGCCCACGCTGTCCTCCGGCACCGCGATCGTCATCTTCACGATCGGCTCGAGCAGATACGGGTCCGCCTCGGCGGCGGCCTGCTTGAAAGCCATCGAGCCCGCGATCTTGAACGCCATCTCGGAGGAATCGACGGAGTGGTGCTGGCCGTCGTACAGGCGCACCCTCAGGTCCTTGATCGGGTAGCCGGCCAGGACCCCGCGCTGCATCGCTTCCGCGATCCCCTTCTCGACCGCCGGGATGAAGCCTGACGGGATCACACCGCCCTTGATCGCGTTGATGAACTCGAACCCAGTGCCAAGCTCGGCCGGCTCGATCTCGATGTGACAGTCGCCGAACTGGCCGCGCCCGCCAGTCTGCTTCTTGTAGCGGCCGTGCGCCTTGGCGGGCTTGCGGATCGTCTCCAGGTACGGGACCTTCGGCGGTTTCAGCTCGATCTCCGCCCCGTAGCGCTGCTTCATCCGGTCCACGATCACCTCGACGTGGATCTGGGTGAGCCCGGCGATGATCTGCTCGCCGGTCTCCGGATCGCGATGCACGTCGAGCGTCGGGTCCTCCTCAGTGAGCCGACGGACGGCAGCAGCGGCCTTCTCCTCATCACCCTTCGACTTCGGCTCGAACGCGAACGCCATCACCGGGGCCGGCAGGTCGAGCGGCGCGAACGCGATGCTCGCGTCCTTGGCGGCGAGCACGTCTCCGGCGCGCGTCTCGCGCAGCTTGGCGACCGCGCCGATGTCTCCCGCACCAAGCTCGTCCACGGTGGAGGTCTCCTTGCCGCACGGCGAGGCAAGCTGACCGATTCGCTCCTTGGCTTTGCGCGTGACGTTGAACGCTTGCGAGTCCGAGCGCAGGACGCCGGAATAGACGCGCAGCATGTTGATGCGGCCGGTATAGGGATCGGCGGTGGTCTTGAACACGTAGGCGACGGGCTCACCGTCGGTGTCGGGCTCGATCTCGATCTGTTCCCCGTCGCCGCCAAGCGCCTTGATCGCCCCCCGCATCGCCGGCGAGGGAACGTCCTCCACCAGCGCCTCCAGCAGACGGTTGGTGCCCAGGTTCTTCGTCGCCACCCCGCAGGTGACCGGGAAGAGCTGTCCCTGCGTGACGCCCTGCTTGAGGGCGGTGACGATCTCCTCGTGGGAGATCTCCTCCCCCTCCAGGTAGCGCTCCATGAGCTCGTCCGAGTTCTCCGCGACCTCGTCCATCAGCTTCTCGCGGTACTCCTCCGCCTGGTCGCGCAGCTCGTCGGGAATCTCGGTCTCCGTCGCGCTGCCCCTCCCCTCCCCCGCGTACTCGAAGGCCTTCATGTCGATCAGATCGATCACCCCACGGACCTCGTGCTCGGAGCCGATGGGGATCTCGGTGGCGACCACGTGAGCGCCGAAGGCCTCCTTGAGGGAATCGAGCGTGCGGAAGAAGTCAGCGCGCTCGCGGTCGAGCATGTTGACGAATACCAGGCGGGCCAGGCGCTCGGCGGCGGCGCGGTTCCAGAGGCGCTCGGTGTGGACCTCGACCCCCATCACTGCATTGATCACCACCACCGCGGCGTCGACCACGCGCAGGCCGGCCAGCGTGTCGGCGACGAAGCTCGACTCTCCGGGAGTGTCGATCAGGTTGATCTTGCGATCGCCGTACTCGAACGAGGCTACGCTGGCGCCGATCGACATCCCGCGCTCCTGCTCGTCGGGCTCGAAGTCGGAGACGGTGGTGCCGTCCTCGACCCGGCCGAGCCGATTGACCACCCCGGCCTCGAACAGCAGCGCCTCGCAGAGGCTGGTCTTGCCGCTTCCGCGGTGGCCGATCAGGGCGACGTTGCGGATCCGGTCGGCTGGCCTGGGCGCCATCCCGACCAATATATGTCACCGCCTAGCTCAGATCTCGTCAGAGCGCGCGGCGAACCGCGAGCGCAGAGCCAGCACGGCCTTTGTGTGGAGCTGGGAGACGCGGGACTCGGTCACCCCCAGCACCTCCCCGATCTCCCGCAGGGTCAGGTTCTCGTAGTAGTAGAGCGCAACCACAAGCCGCTCGCGCTCCGGCAGGGACTCGATCGAGTCCGCGAGGCGGTCCTTGAGTTCGGACGTCTGGGCCTCCGCCTCCGGGTCGATTGCGCCGGGATCCTGGAGCGTGTCCAGGACGGAGATCTGCCCCCCGCCGCCCTCAGGGTCGGCGAACGTCCACAGGTCGTCGAGAGCCAACACCGACGAGTTGGCGATCGACAGCAGGGAGTCCTGGAACTCCTCCACGCTGATCTCCAGCTTGGCCGCCATCTCCTCGTCGGTGGGCGCGCGTTGCAGCTCGCCCTCCAGCTTGGCGTGCGCCTTCTCCACGTCGCGCGCCCGGGCGCGCACCGAGCGAGGCACCCAGTCCAGCGAGCGCAGCTCGTCGATGATCGCCCCCTTCACCCGAGCCACCGCAAAGGTCTCGAACTTGATCTCCCGCTCGAGGTCGAAGCGCTCGATCGCCCCGATCAGGCCGATCAGGCCGTAGGAGATCAGGTCGGCCTCCTCCACGTGGGAGGGAAGGCCGGAAGCCATCCTGCCGGCGATGAACTTGACGAGGGGCGAGTAGGCGACCACGAGCCGCTCCCGGGCACGCTCGTCGCCGTCCTGCTTGTAGCGTCGCCACAGGTCCTTGAGCTCGACGGCTTTGACGTTCGTCTCCATACCCACCCCAACCTATCCTTCGCCCTTACCGGCCCCCCAAGTTATCCGTCGCCGCTCAGGCGCGCGGGTGAGACCGTGCGTATTCCGAGCGCAATCGCTGCGGCTCGACGCGGGTGTATACCTGAGTGGTCGAAACGCTCGAGTGCCCCAACAGCTCCTGAATCGAGCGCAGATCGGCGCCTCCCTCGAGCAGATGGGTGGCGAACGAGTGCCTCAGCGTGTGCGGGGAAACGTGGCCCGCGACGGCGGTCTCCCGCACCCATCGATCAAGCCGGCGGCGGATATCGGACCCAGACAGCCTGCGCCCACGGCGGGAGAGGAACAGGGCGCGCTCGTCGCGATTGACGCTGAGCACCGGCCGGGCCGTCGCGAGATAGCGCTCCAGCGCTCGCTGAGCCGGCTCGCCCATCGGCACGATGCGCGTCTTCGCTCCCTTGCCGGTAACCCGCAGCGCCTCCGAATCGAAGTCGGGTGCGTCCAGGTCGAGCTTCACGATCTCGTCCGCGCGCAGCCCGCAGGCGTACGCGAGCTCGAACACCGCCCGGTCGCGAAGCTCGAGCGGCCCCGTGGCCGGGATGCGATCCAGCATGGTCGCGATCTCGTCCGGCCCCAGGACTCGGGGCAGGCGGGAGCGACGCTTGGGGCTCGGCAGGAGCTCGGCTGGATTCTGTGGCGCGCTGCCAATGCGCACCAGGTGGTCATGGAGACTGCGGACGGCGGCAAGCTTGCGGGCCACGCTCGAGCGAGCCAGACCGCGCTCGGACAGCACCGCCGCGTACGCCCTCAGATCCTTATACGCCAGCTCCCCCGGCGCCATGCCCCGCGCCGTCGCCCATTTCGCCAGCTCCACAAGGTCGGTCCCGTAGGCGCGCAGCGTGTGCGGCGAGGAGCCGCGGGTCCTCAGCTCCCGCTGGAACCCCTTCAGGGCCGCGTCCCAGGCGGGGCTCACCTCCTGCTCGGAAGATTCGGCAGCCACGGGTGCTGTTTCGGCGGCCGCCGCTGCAAGCCTGCCGAAGAGGGGCCGCCTGCAGGCGCCTAGTTGCCGATGTAGATCGGGGCTCCGAGGGGAACCTGGTCGTAGAGCTCAATCACGTCCGGGACGGACATCCGGATGCAGCCGTGCGAGGCGGCGCTGCCCAGCGAAGCGACGTCGCTGGTGCCGTGGATGCCCGCGCCGTTGAAGAACCCCATCCACCGTGCCTGGAGGGGGTTGTCGGGCCCGGGCGGAATGACCTCGCCGGCCAGGTCGCCGGCCCAGGCCGAGTCCGGCACGTACCAGGTCGGGTTGACCTGCTTGTCGTAAATCTTGTACGTGCCGGCCGGCGTCTCCAGGCCCTGCATGCCGACCGCGATCGTGTACGTCTTGGCGAGCTTCAGGTTCTTCCAGAGCCGCAGCTGGAAGGCGGCGCGATCGATGGTGATGTAGGCCGGATACTGCTGGGCGAGCTCGTCGGTGGTTACCTCCGGCTTGACCCGATCGGCCGGCACCGACACGGTGCGGTGGCGAGGGCTCTCGATCGCCGACCGCACGCGGGACCGCAGTTCGTTGACCCTGACGGTGACCCCGTCCTGGCCGGGCACAGCGTTCAGCGATGCAGGCCCGGGGCTGACCGATGCGTCGCGAGCGGGGCGGTTGATCTCGTCGGCCACCTCGCCGAGGAAGCCGTCCAGGGCCTGGGCCGAGTAGGTGAGCTGCGGGGCGATCTCGCGATCGACCGAGCCGCCCGTCGCGTAGCGCCACACCCGTGTCGGAAGGCCGCCCGAGCGGCTCGCATCGAGCGCCGCATCCACCATGCCGTCGATGTCGGCGCGCAGCTCGAGCCGGTCGGGACTGAGCGTGTAGTCGGCGCCCTCGAACCTCACAGTGACCGGCTGCTCGAGCGGCTCGGCGAGCCGGGCACGGAGCCGCGTGCGCGCCTGGTCTGTGGACAGCCCGCCGACATCGACGTCGCCAACCCTCACCCCATCGGCAATCTGGTCCGAGTTCGCACGGTCGACGGCGTACGCGCCCACGGCAAGCAGGAGGAGCAGGCCGACGGCGGCGGCGAGGGCTATCTGGAACCTGCGTTCCATCAGTTGAAGAGTAGAGCCGGGGTCACCCGGATTCGCGGCGCGGCCGGGCGCCGCAACCCCGTTTCGGCGCTCTGGATCTCCTAGATCTCCAGGCTAAGAAGCGCCCGGAGATTTCCCTTTCTCTACTTGCCTACTCCGAGGTTCCGCGGCTTCGCGAGCCTCGTCGATCGTGTCGTATTGGTGGACCCGCGTGATTCGACCGTCTCGCACCTCGTAGAGGGTCGTGAGCTCGAGCTCGACCCGCGCCCCGCTTACGCCCCCGACACCCCACTGCCGGCTGGGAACGAGAACGCAGTCGCCGGCGTCGACGTAGTCGAGGTTCTCGACGTGATACTCGCCGAAGGGCTCCAGCCACGTCCGCAGGTACTCGACCAAGCCGTCCAATCCACGGTAGCTGTCGCTGACGTCGAGTCCGAGCGGTATCTCCAGCGTTGTGAGCTCGATGTCCGGCGAGTAGGCCCGCCCGAGCGCCTCGCGGATCCCCTCGGCGCCCCAGTCGATCGCTGCCACGTTGACACCTTCGAACGGCTCGAACATCGACCGCACCATGTCTACGTTCTTCTGCGACATCGCTCGCTCAGTATCCCCCGAGCAGACGAAGCGGGACGGTGGCGTTCCGCGACTCCTAGATTCCCAGCGGCTCGCGGTCCGCGGCCACTCCACTCCGCTCGGCTCCACGCTCACGCCGCACATAGGGGCTCCACCGCAGAAACTCCTCGACTTCACGCTCGTACGTGTAGGTCTGCTCCACGCCCCTGATCACAGGTGCCAGCCGCAGGTGCTCGCCCAGATTCAGCACGGCCTCGCGAGTCGTGTAGCCGTACCGGAAGCCGGTCGCCTTCAGCAGCCGGTTGTCGATTCCGCGCCCGAACCGAAGCTGGTTCACCACCTCGTCCGGGATCCGGAAGCCCAGCTGGCGCAACGGCCCGGCGACCAGGCTGGTCCCCCAGGGCGGCAGGACCGGCAAGGGTCGCTTGCCCAGCAGTCCGATGATCTCGGAGAGCGCCAAGACCCCGTCGGCCGCCACGTTGAAGACACCGGGAGTCAGGTGGAAGGCCGAGTGCTCGAGAGCGTGCACCACGTCGTCCTCGTGGACGAACTGAAGCCGGGGATCGAAGCCGAGCACCATCAGCACCAACGGGGCGCCGAACATCCGCGTGAACGCGGTATCCACGTCGGGCCCGAGCACGTTGGCGCAGCGCAGAACGGTCACGGTCACGTCGGGGTTCCGCTCTGCAAACTCGCTCACGGCCTGCTCGGCCTCGACGATGTCGCGCTCGAGGGCCGAGTGCGGCGAGTGCGGGCGCCGCATCTCCTCGGTGAAGAACGCCGGGTCGTCCTGCTCGGACCCGTAGTAGTGGGCCGAGCTCTTGAACACGAACTTCCGAACCGGCGAATCCGCGCCGGTGCAGGCGGCCAGGATGTTCATGGTGCCGATCACGTTGTTCTCGTGGGCCGCCCGGGGCGACGCCATGAGCGAGTTGACGACCAGCCGCGTGTCGACCACGGTGTCGATCTCCGCCGCCCGAACGATGCGCTGGAGCAGGGAGTGCTGGTTGGAGACCCGGACGAACTCGGTGCGCTCGAGCTCACGCGTGGGGGACCGGTTGTCGACTCCGATGATCGCCTCGATGTGCTCGAAGCTCTCGAGCGCCTGAGCCAGGCGGCTACCCCAATAGGTCGAGAGGCCGGTGACGAGCACGCGACGACTTCGCTCATCCCTCGGCGCGCTCATCCGAACCACACGGACTTTCGGCTGGCGACCATCTCGTGCAGGCTCTCCTGGATCCTGGCACGGATCTCCTGAGCCAGGGTCTGCACGAGCGCCTTGTCCTCGGCCGCTTCCGCCCCGCCAAGCTCGACCGTGTCGATCGGCTCCAGAAAGCGGATCTTGAACTTGGCCGGCAGGTAGCCGAGCATCCCCAGGGGACCCAGCCAGGGGAACGTCGGCGTGATCGGGAAGTAGATCAGCCCCGTCAACCGCCGCAGGGCGTCCACCTGGCCGAACACCGGCATCGCCTCTTCCGCCCCGACCACGCAGGTCGGGACCAGCTGCGCCTCCGCGCGCATCGCCGCCTCTACGAAGCCCCCGCGCCCGAACCGCCGCAACCGATACCGGTCGCGGTAAAGCTTCTCGGTCCCCTTGCGACCCTCGGGAAAGACGAGCACGAGCTGCTGCTCGTCGTACAGCAGCCGGTGCACGTTGGCGGGATGCGCCGCCACGCCGCCGATCTTCGGGATCAGCATCGAGAAGCCCGGGTAGCCCTTGAAGAAGTGCTCGACCGTGAGGTACAGCGGCCGGGGATACGGATGCTCCTCCCGGATCGCCTTGGCGATCATCGGCGCGTCCGGCGGCAGGGCGCCCGCGTGGTTCGAGACCAACAGCGCTCCGCGGTCGGAGGGGACATTCTCGATCCCCTCGACCTCGACCCTGAACCAGTAGCGGTAGAAGAAGTCGAGCAGGGTGCGGTCGAAGACGCCCTCGATCCGCTCCGAGCGCCCCCAGTCGTTGAGCCGCCGCTCCGGCTCGATCGCCGGCAGGAGCGCCCGCATGGACTCGGGCGCGGCGCCTTCGCGAATCCGCGCCGGCAGGCCGGCAGGCCCGGAGTGCTCGTCTCCCTCGTCCGCCGAAGCGGGGATCTGGGCGCCCAGCGATGTGCGCTGCTCGTCCGCCATGGCGCGTCATTCTGCCACTCCCGCGGCGCCTGCCCCAAGGCGGCCAATATGTTTCCTTCGATGCGCTCCAAGGACCAGGTGCGACGTGCCGTATGGCGGGCGATGGACCGCGAGGGGGTCTCCCGGTTCCCGGGCGCAGAGGGACGGATCCCCAACTTCGCCGGCGCGAAGCCGGCCGCGGACAAGCTGGCCGCGAGCCGCCACTGGAAGCGCGCGCGGGTCATCAAGGCCAACCCCGACTCACCTCAGACCCATGCCCGCAGGCTCGCGCTCGAGGACGGCAAGCAGCTGGTGATGGCGGTGCCCAGGCTGCGCGACAAGCACCCGTTCCGCCTCCTCGACCCGAAGCGCCTCACCAAGGCCCAGGTGCGGGAGGCGGCGACGATCAAGGGCGCTCTGCGCCACGGTCGCGTGGTCGCGCTCGAGGAGATGCCCAAGGTCAACTTCGTGCTCTGCGGCTCGGTGGCGGTCAACCTGAGCGGGGCGCGGATCGGCAAGGGGGGCGGTTTCTCGGACCTCGAGTACGGGCTCTTGATCGATGCGGGGAAGATCGACGATCACACCGTCGTCGCCACCACCGTGCACCCGATCCAGATCCTTCGCGAGCACCTGCCGACCACCGAACACGACCTGCCCGTCGACCTGATCGCCACCCCTCGCGCCGTGATCGACGTCGAGCGCGCCTACGACCGCCCGCGCGGCATCCTCTGGGACCACCTCCAGCCGCCCCAGATCCACGAGATCCCGATCCTCGAGCGGGCGGGGTACGCGTAAGGGCTTATCCAAGCGGTTTCTAGGAACCGAGCGCCAAGCGCGAGCCAGTGCTGGGGCCAGTCAGCCGCCTCCACCGCTTTTCGTCCGAAGCGACAGTCCGGTATCTGAGAGACTCGCGCCGCCAACTACAGCCGGAGAGCGGATGCCCGACGCCAGAGACGTGATCCTCAAGCACATCGCCGCCGTCAACGACCGTGATAGCGACGCTGATCCGTGGGCCGCCGATGCCGAGCTGGCGGCGCCAGGCGGGCAGGCCAGCGGTCGCGACGACGTCATTAGCTTCTTGGGCGTGTTCCACGAAGCGTTCCCGGACCTCCGCCTTGAGATCAAGCAGCTCCTCACCGACGGGCCAGCCGCAGCGGCCGAAGGGACCCTCGCGGGCACCCATGATGGCGTGCTCCACACCCCCAACGGTGACGTCGCGCCGACAGGACGAGCCGTTGAGCTCCGGTGGGCGGCGGTCTATGTCACCGACGGCGACACGCTGAAGTCCGAGCACCTGTTCTTCGACCAGATGGACTTTCTCGGCCAGCTCGGACTCCTCCCCGATTAGCGGCCGACGCCAATCAGCGCCAGACACGGACAAAGCACATCGCAGAGCCTGCCTTGCGGCCAGGTCGAGGATCGCTTCCTCGCGCTCATCTAGCGCAACGCCAGGCGGAAGGCCTGTGCGGATGGCCTCGACCAACCCGGTGCCTGAATCGGACGCTTTCTCACTCATTGGAAACCCTCATGAGCGCATCGGTACGCGCGCAGCCGACCGCTCGGCGGTCCTCGGAAAACGCGCATCCGTGATCTCGACCTTCCCTCGGCGCGAAAGGCCCCCTCGGCGGTCCGTTGTCCATCCGTCCACTCTCAGTTTCAGAAGGAAGTGCCCCTGGGAAAGTCCCGTGGTGGAGAGGCGGGTCTCCTGGAACTCGGTATCCCCAGAGTCCCGGGGTCGGATGTGCAGGGCCGCCTCTCCCTTTGAGGCTTCACGAGATACTGCGCGGGCGATGTCGCAGGAGAACGTGGACGCCTTCAAGCGCGCAACTGATGCGGCCAACCGCCGGGACATCGAGGCGATGCTGGAGGACCTCGACCCCGACGTGGAGTGGCATCCGGCGATAGCTGCATTGCTGGGAGGGAAAGCAACGATGTATCGCGGGCACGAGGGCGTTCGCGAGTGGTTCCGAGACCAAGAGGAGGTCTTCGCGGAGGTCCGCATCGATTACTCGGAGATCCGCGACGTTGGCGAACGAGTCGTCGGAATCGGGCGGCTCCGTACGCGTGGCAAAGCAAGCGGAGCCGAGACCGAGTCGCCGGTCGCCTGGGTGATCGAGCTTAAGAACGGCAAGGCCATCCACGCGAGGGCATACCTGGAGCCCAGAGAAGCCCTCGAAGCCGCCGGGCTGCGGGAGTAGGCAGGCCGACACGGGCTCGTGACCTTCGATGAGGCCCTCGCCGCGCTGCTCGCCCTGGTCAGTGAGCGCGTGGAGGAGCTTCGTGGCCGCCAGGTGCGACGACACGCCGCTCCAGTTGAACCTGAAGGCGATATTCACCTACAGCAACGGCACCACGCAGACGGTGAACGCATCGAAGGCCTGCACGTAGAATCGGCGGGTGAGCACCAGGAGCCGGGACGCACCTGACACGACCCTGGTCGGGCAACTCATCGAGGAGTACTTCCCCTTCGCGCCTCCGAGGGGCCAACTGCCGGATGCGACTCCGGCTGAGGGCCCGGACCCCTACGGCAACCCCGACCCGGAATGGCTTCGGGTGGACTGGCGAGACCACCTGCACCAGGTGACCCTCGACGGCGCCCGGGTCAACTACGTGGAGCTGGGGTCCGGCCCCCGGCTGCCCTTGGTCTTCGTGCACGGCCTCTCGGGCTCGTGGCAGAACTGGCTCGAGAACATCCCCCACTTCGCGCGCGAGCATCGGGTGCTGGCGCTCGACCTGCCGGGATTCGGCCATTCGCCGTTGCCCGACTGGGAGATCTCGATCGAGGGCTACGGGCGCCTGCTGCATAACTTCTGCGATGCGCTGGAGGTACGCGGCTGCGCCGTGGTCGGAAACTCGATGGGCGGCTTCATCTCGGCCGACGCCGCGTCCGCTGAGCCCGGCCGGTTCGAGAAGCTCGTCCTGGTGTCAGCCGCGGGGATCTCTCACGCGCGGCTGCATCGCCAACCGGCCGAGACGCTGGCGCGGATGGCGACGGCAGCGGCGCCGCTCCTGCTTCGCCTCCAGGAGCGCGGCATGCGCCGGCCCCGCGTTCGCTGGGCGACCTTCAAGGGGCTGTTTCAGCATCCCGAGGAGCTGCGCCGCGAGGTGCTCCAGGAGCAGTTCGAAAACGGCGCCGGCCGGCCGGGCTTCCTGCCCGCCGTCCACGGGCTGGTGGGCTACGACATCCTCGACCAGCTGGCCGAGGTCGAGGTGCCGACCCTGATCGTCTGGGGCAGAAACGACCGGGTGGTGCCGCCTCAGGATGCGCTCGGCTTCTCAAAGCGCCTACGCAACTCGCAGACCGTGATCTTCGACGACACCGGCCACCTGCCCCAGCTCGAGCGGCCGACTCGCTTCAACCGCGTACTGGAGACCTTTCTCGCCGACTAGCTCGTGACCGCACCCTGCGAGGCCGACGAGACGCTCCTCGCGTACTTGGCCATCACGCCGTTGGTGTACCGGGGCGCCGGCGGCCGGTAGTCGGCGAGCCGCCGGGCGATCTCGTCGTCCGGGAGGGCGACGTCGAGCCGCCGGCCCTCGACGTCGAAGCTGATCTCGTCGCCGTCGCGGATCGCGGCGATGGGACCGCCGCGAACGGCCTCGGGAGCCACGTGCCCAGCCATCAGTCCATGGGTGGCGCCCGAGAAACGGCCGTCGGTGAGCAGCGCGACCTCCTCCCCCAGCCCCTCGCCCACGATTGCCGCAGTGACATGGAGCATCTCCCGCATGCCCGGGCCGCCGGCCGGGCCCTCGTTGCGGATCACGACCACGTCGCCCGGCTTGATCGCCTGGTCCGAAACCGCCGCGAAGGCCTCCTCCTCGGACTCGAACACGCGCGCGGGCCCGCTCTGGCTGAGCCGCTCGGTACCGGCCAGCTTGACCACGCAACCCTCGGGAGCGAGGTTCCCGCGCAAGATCGCGAGGCCGCCCTCGGGCTTCAGCGCATCGGAAACTGCCCGGACGACAACCTGGCCCGGAGTCTCCTCACTGGCGCTCGCCTCCTCGCCGACCGTTCGCCCGGTGACGGTCAGCGCTTCGGAATGGAGCACGCCGGCCTCGGCCAGCCGCTTGACGATCACGGCCACGCCCCCCGCCTTGTAGAGGTCGGTGGCGACGAACTTCCCGCCGGGCTTCAGGTCGGCAAGCAGCGGCGTGCGGCGGGAGATGTGCTCGAAGTCGTCGATCGCCAACTCGATCCCAGCCTCGCGAGCGATGGCCAAGAGATGGAGGACGCCGTTGGTGGAGCCGCCCGACGCACATATGCAGGCGATCGCGTTCTCCAGCGATTCCCGGGTGATCACCCTGCTGGGACGAAGATCGTTGGCCAGGGCCTCGAGCGCCAGCTGCCCGGCCTGGCGTGCCGTCTCCCGCTTTTGGCCGTCCATCGCCGGGACCATCGCCGAGCCCATGGGCGAGATGCCCATCGTCTCGAATGCGCAGGCCATCGTGTTGGCGGTGAACTGGCCGCCGCAGGCCCCGGCGCCCGGGCTCGCGCAGCCCTCGAGCTCATGAAGCTCATCGTCGGAGAGGTCGCCGGCCGCGTGGGCGCCAATCGCCTCGAACACGTCCTGGATCGTGACGTCACGGCCGCGCCACCGGCCGGGAGCGATCGAGCCCCCGTAGAGCATCACCGCGGGGACGTCGAGCCGGGCGAGCGCCATCACCGAACCCGGAATCGTCTTGTCGCATCCCGAGAGGGCCACGACGGCGTCGAACTGGTACCCCCGCACGGTGAGCTCGATCGAGTCGGCGATCACCTCACGCGAGACCAGTGAGGTCTTCATCCCCTCGGTCCCCATGGTGATCCCGTCCGAAATCGCGATCGAGTTGAACTCCATCGGCGTCCCGCCCGCTTCGCGGACCCCCTCCTTGACCGCCTCGGCCAGCTCGCGTAGATGGAAGTTGCAGGGCATCGCCTCGATCCAGGTGTTGGCGATCCCGACGGTGGGCCGGCGCAGCGCCTCGTCGTCGAAGCCGATCCCCTTCATGTACGCGCGGGCGGCGGCGCGGTCGGGACCGTCGAACACCGCGCTCGAGCGTGGGCGCGGGAGGCTCATATGATCGCGTCGATGCGGCGACCCCGCCACTCACGCAGCCGGATCAGATCGCGCGCCACCTGGCCGGGGTCGAGCTGGCGCCCCGGGACGTGCATGTTGGCCACCGAGATCAACTCCCGCTCGCCCGCCCGCAGCGACATCCACTTGGCGAGCACGTCGTCGGCGTCGGGCAGCCGCTGGCCGTGGGAGGGCTCAGAGCGATCGGGAAAGCCCACGCAGTATTCGCTCAAGAGCTCCCCGGAGCTTGTGTCGTAGGCGACGATCGGACGGTGCGGATAGAGCAGGTACCCGTAGCCCTGCTCGCCGTTGCCGCCCGTCACCGCGATGAAGCCCAGCTCGGCGTACATCGCGTATTCCTCCTCCGACACCACCGAGCCCAGCAGCTCCCGCGCCCGGACCTCGGCGCGGCGCTCGCGACCGGGGTCATATGCCGGCGGCGGCTCCGCGGCCCGGTCCGACCGGCGCCGTCTCCACCGCTCAGCCAGCGCAGGGCCGAAAGCGACCACGGCCAGAGCGCCGAGAACGATCAGCGAGGTTGCCACTACTAGCGTCAACCGCCGGCGGCTGGCGGGAAGAAGACGACCCGCTCTGTGTCCTCTGGAATCTCGGAGAAATCGCGCACCATGGTGGCCTCGTGCCGGGGGCCGTCCGCCGTCGGAACCGCCGCCCACATCCCAAGGTCGAGCTGGCGGCGAAACTCCTCGATCAGGCGCTCTGAGTCCTCGGCGACCTCGGGGTCACCCTCGGCCAGTAGGACGTCGCCCTGCCCGGGCTTCATGCGCACGAGCTTCATCTGGGCAGGATTATGGCAGCGCTCAAGAGCGGCCCAATCCGAACACGTCGACGGGTCCGACCCCGGCGCCGAGGTCCTGGAGCCCGTTGCCGACCGCCTCGGCAGCGATCTCCCGAGCCCAGCGCGCCGCGTCCGCGAGCTCGCTACCCCGAGCCAAAAAAGCCGCGAGCGCCGCGGAATGCGTACAGCCCGATCCGTGCGAAGCGCCGTCCGGGTAGCGCGGGCCCTCGATCCGCAGGGTGCCCGAGCCGTCGAAGAGCACGTCAGCGCCATCATCGGCATGTCCCCCGGTGACGATCACGGCTTCGGGCCCCAGCGCCTGGATTGCCTCGGCGAGCTGCTCCGGGGTGGCCCTGCCTCCCAGCCCGGCGAGCTCGACCGCCTCGGGCAGGTTGGGCGTCGCCACGGTGGCGCACGGCAGCACCCGCTCGATCAAAGCCGCCTTCGCGTTCGGGTCCAGCAGCACGGCGCCGCTCTGCGAGACCATCACCGGGTCGACCACGACCGGCGCGGGGCGGACGAGGTCCAGGGCGTCGACCACCGCATCGATGGTCGGCTCGTCGCCGAGCATGCCGACCTTGACCCCGTCGACACCGAGGTCATCGGCGACCGCCCGCACCTGCGCGACGATCATCTCCGGCGGCACGGGGCTGACCAACTCGACGCCCACGGTGTTCTGGGCGGTGAGGGCCGTGATGGCGGTCATCCCGTGCACGCCGCAGCGTGCAAACGCCTTCAGGTCCGCCTGAATCCCCGCTCCGCCACCCGAGTCCGAGCCGGCGATCGCAAGGCAGGTCGGGACATGTCCGCCGTGGCCCACGAAGTCAGCGTATTACCCCTCTGTCTCCCCGCCCGGAGGGATCAGGGCGCTCCTCGAGTAGCGCCCGCCGTCCGTCCGCAGATAGCCGAGCAGTTCCAGCCGGGCGAGGGCGACCGCGGTTTCCTCCGGGGGCGCGCCCAACGCGAGAGCCACGGCGTCACAGGTGCTGCTACCGAGTTCAACCGCCTCGGCGACCCGTGCCAGGTCGGGGTCGAGGGGAGGCCCGCAACGCCGGACCGCCTGCATCCCGACCCCGAGGAGCAGATCCAGAACGTCCTGGGCTCCGCGGATCAGCCACGCTCCATCCACGACCAGGTTGTTGGTGCCCTCCGAGACCCTCGACGTCACGGGGCCGGGAACCGCGCCGACCGTTCGACCGAGATCCAACGCCAGCCGGGCGGTGATCAGGGAGCCGGACGGCTCCGCCGCTTCGATCACAACCGTGATCGCCCCGAGGGCCGCCATGATCCGGTTGCGCTTCGGGAATGCCCCCGGGCCGGGACGCTGGCCTGGCGGCGCCTCGGAGATGGCTGCCCCGCCCGCGAGGATGTCGGCGTAAAGGCGCCGCTCGCTGGCCGGATAGACGACGTCGGCTCCGCCCCCCAGGACCGCCAGCGTGGTCCCGTTCCCGGCCAACGCGCCGCGATGGGCGGCCGCGTCGATCCCTCGCGCCATTCCGCTGACCACGACCAGGCCGGCCGCTGCAAGCAGGCAGCCGAGCTCCTCCGCGACTCCTACCCCGTACGAGCTCGCACGGCGCGACCCGACCACGGTCACGGTGTGCTCGGGCTCGTACGCCTCGATTGCCTGCCGGTCGCCGCAGCCGAAGAGCTGCTCGGGCGCAGCAGCGCCGAGGTCGCCAAGGGCGGCCGGATAGCCGGGCTCGCCGCGGCGGATCGCCCAGACGGTGTCGCTCATTTCCCTTACTCCAGGCCTCGCCGACGCAGAGTCAGCGCGCGGGCCACGTGGTCGCCGGAGACCTGCCCGCACCCATCCAGGTCCGCGATCGTGCGCGAGAGCCTCAAGACCCTGTCGTGACCTCTTCCGCTGAGGCCCAGCTGGGCGTGGCCGGCAGCGAGCGTCGCCTTGGCCTCAGGCGTCATCTCGGCGGCGCGGCGCAGCTCAACCAGGTTCATCTCCGCGTTGCAGCGCCCGGACCCAAGCCTGCGTTCCTGACGCTCACGGGCCGCGATCACCCGGCGCCTGACGGTCGCCGAATCGGAGGCGGGCGCCGTGCCCATGACCTCGGCACTCGGGCGCTCGACGGAGATCGCGATGTCGATCCGGTCGGCGAGCGCTCCGCTGAGCTTGGCGCGGTAGCGGCGCACCGAGGCCGGCTGGCATTCGCATTCCCCGGACTCCTCGCCCCGGCCGCAGGGGCAGGGGTTGGACGCCGCGACGAGCATGAAGCGACAGGGCAGATCGATCGCGTGACGCGCACGAACGATGGCCACCCGGCCCTCCTCCAAGGGCTGCCGCAGCGCCTCGAGCGCTTCGCGGGAGAACTCCGCCAGCTCGTCGAGGAACAGCACCCCGCGGTGCGACAGGGTCACCTCCCCTGCCCGGGGCGGTGATCCGCCGCCGACCAGCCCCGCGGTCGAGATCGTGTGATGCGGCGCCCGGAAGGGCCGCGCGGGTGGAACGTCCCATCGCGGAACGCGGCCGCACGCGCTGGCGATTCGCAGCACCTCCATCGCCTCGGAACGGCGCAGCGGGGGCATGATCGACGGCAGGCGGCGCGCCGCCAGGGACTTCCCGGCGCCGGGCGGGCCGACGATCAGCAGGCTGTGGCCGCCGGCAGCCGCCACCTCGAGGGCATAGCGGAGGTACGGCTGGCCGCGCAGATCGGCGAGGTCCGGGCCCACGGGCAGGGCGCCGTTGGCACTCCACGCCGGACGCGGGGGAGTCGCCGGCTCATCCTCGGTGCCCAACAACCTCAGTTCCCGGAGCCGGTCCAGCGGGACCACCCTCGGCTCGCCGGCAAGGGCCGCCTCCACCGCGTTGTGCGCCGGGACCGCGATCGCCGGCGCTTCGACCCTTCGGGCGGCCTCCGCCATCGCCAGGATCCCGGGAACGGGCCTGACCGAGCCGTCGAGCGCCAGCTCCCCGGCGAGCGCCACCTCCTGCAGCCGCTCCGGTGGGAGCTGGCCGGAGGCCGCGAGCAGCGCCGCCGCGATCGCCAGGTCGAAGCCGGGGCCCACCTTGGGCAGGTCGGCGGGCGCCAGGTTGGCGGTGATCCGCTGCATCGGAAACTCGAAGCCCGAGTTGACGAGCGCCGCTCGCACCCGCTCGCGCGACTCCCTGACCGCGGCGTCGGGAAGCCCAACCAGCGAGAAGCTCGGTAGTCCGCCGCCTGCGACATCGACCTCGACCTGAACCTCCCGCGCCTCGATGCCCACGAGAGCGAACGTGCGGGCGCTGGCGAGCACGCGTCGAAGCTACGTGCCGTCGGCTCGCACGGGGCGCGCCGTTGGTCAAGCGAGCGTCACGGAGTTGGCGCATCTTGCGAGCCGGGCGCGTGGAGCACCCGCCTATGTTGCGGTGCGATGTCAGACGCTCGCCAGCGACTGGGCCGAACCGCCGAGGCGCTGGCGGCGGACTCACTCAGTCGCCGGGGCATGCGGATCGTCGCACGCAACGCCAGGACCTCCTCGGTCCGTGGTGAGCTCGATCTGATCGCGCTGGACGGGCCCACCCTCGTCTTCGTCGAGGTCAAGGCCCTGCGGGCCACTTCGGTGGCGGGCCCGGAGCGGCCTGCGATGGCGGTCGGTCGCCGCAAGCGCCACAAGCTGCGCTCGCTGGCACTCGCCTGGCTGCGAGACCACGACGGCTCGGTCCCACCGCACCGCGCGCTTCGCTTCGACGTGGTCGGGCTCCGCCTGGACTCCCGCGGCCACGCGGTCGAGTGGGAGCACCTGCGCGCCGCGTTCTAGTAGCGACGAAGTCGCGTAGCAGCGGGTGGACCTGCCGGGTAAGGCCAGTGCCCCAACCCGGCGCATCCGGCTTCGACGGATGACCGGTCGCCTGTGGCTCCCTGGTAGGCGAAGCCCAGGCTTCCGCCGGAGTTATGACCTCACGAGAGCTGGAGCTGGCTGTAGGCGATCGACTGGAAGGAGCGCCGGTGAAGCGCCGAGAGGCCGTGCTCGATGATCGCCGCTCGGTGTTCGGGGGTGGAGTAGCCGACGTTGCCGGCGAACCCGAACTCCGGATAGGACGAGGCGACGCTGCACATGTAGCGGTCCCTGGTCACCTTGGCAACCACGGAGGCGGCCGCGATCGCCGCGCTCCGGGCGTCGCCGTCGATCACGGCCCGGTGATCGACCGGGGTTGGCACCGAGAACCCATCGACCAGACAGGCGGCGCCGGGCACTGTGACGCGCTCCAGGCTGCGAGCGAGTGCCGCCAGGTTGGTGACGTGAAGGCCGCGGGCGTCGATCCCGCGGGCGCAGCGAACCGTGACCGCGACCCGCGCCGCCGCGCGAACCACCACCGGATAGAGCTCCTCACGCTCCTCCGGGCTGCGCACCTTCGAGTCGTCCAGATCCGAGAGCGCGCGCCGGTCGCAGCGGCTCAGGGTGCGGTAGTCGATCAGCACCGCTGCGGCCACCAGCGGCCCCGCCAGCGAGCCGCGTCCCGCTTCGTCGGCGCCGGCCACGTAGCGCACCCCAAGCGCGCGGTCGAAACGGAACAGTCGTGCGGCCTGGCGCCGGCGGCGCGCGCGGCCCGCGCTGCCGTTAGAGGGTCCCGATCCGGTCCGGCGGCCAGTAGGTGAAGAAGGCTTCGCCGATGATCCAGTCGCGGGGGACGGGTCCCCAGAAGCGGCTGTCGTCGCTCGACCCACGGTTGTCGCCCATCATGAAGTAGTGATCGGGTGGAATGGTGATCTCTTCGGGCAAATTGCAGCCGCTTCCGCCCCGGCAGGGCCGGATGAAGTCCTCCTTGGCCGGCACGCCGTTGACGACCGGATGGCCATTCTCAATGCTGAGCGTGTCCCCGGGCTCGGCGACTATCCGCTTGATGAAGTTCGTGTCCGACTTGTCGCTCGTCGGCTCCGGACACGCCTCCCTGGGGTCCTGCTGAATGCCGCACTCCTGGCCATTCTCCGCTCCCGCCGGCGGATGGAAGACGATCACGTCGCCGATCTCGGGATCGCGCACGTGGTAGATCACCCGGTTGACGAGCACTCGCTGGCCGACGTCGAGCGTCGGCTCCATCGACGGCGAGGGGATCTGATACGGCTTGACGACAAAGGCTTGGATCAAGAGCGCCAAGCCGATGGCCAGGGCGACGATCAACACCAGCTCGAGGAGCGCGCCACGCCCCGTCGTCGGCCTCGGGATCAGGTTCACTTAGCGGATTCCTCGGAATCCTCGGCTGTCGCCTCGGATTGGGAATCCTCGGAATCCTCCCCTTCTGGCTCGGATTCCTCGGAGGATTCGGCCTCGGCCGGCGGCTCCGCTTCAGCGGTGGCTTCGGCTTGCTGTGCTGGTGGCTCCTCGGACTGGTCCTCGCCCTCGCCCTCTTCGCCCTCTTCGCCCTCGGCTTCAGGCTCCGCCTCGCTCTGCGCGACGCCCTCCGAATCCAGTGCCTCGCCCTCCTCGGGGGTGACCACGAGCTCGTCCTCGATGCCCCAGCGCCGCTCGGCCACGCGGGCGCGCTTTCCGACCCGGCCACGGAGGTAGTAGAGCTTGGCGCGACGGACGTCCCCCCTTGCCACCACCTCCAGCCGCTCGATCTTCGGGGAGTGGACCGGAAAGGTCCGCTCGACGCCGACCCCGAACGACTGCTTGCGGACCGTGAACGTCTCCCTCGCGCCGGCGCCACGCCGAGCGATGACGACACCCTCGAACATCTGGGTCCGACGCCGGCTGCCCTCGACCACTTGGAAGTGAACCCGCACCCGGTCGCCAGGCGCGAACCGGGGTATCCGCCTCAGCTGACGCTGCTCGATGCTCTCGATGATCGTGCTCATGGGCTGCTGCGAGGGCGACGCCGGGGCTCTTTGCCGCCCGCCTGAGGCCGGAGACGACGCCTGGCCCTTGGCGCACAACGGGCCTCCGATCAGCGAAGGCCCGCGCGGCCGGAGAATAGTACCGGAGAGCCCCTAGCCGCCAGAACGGGCGGCGCGCCGGCGGCTTTGCCCCAGCCGCCATTCCCGGACGCGTGCATGATCGCCCGAGAGCAGCACCTCCGGCACCTGCCAACCGCGATAGGTGGCAGGGCGCGTGTAGTGCGGGTACTCCGGCGCTCCCCCGAGCGCCTGTGAGAACGACTCCTCGACTGCGCTGTCGGCGTGGCCCAGCGCGCCGGGAAGCTTGCGGATCAGCGCGTCGGCGACCACCATCGCGGCCAGTTCCCCGCCCGAGAGCACGTACGGCCCGACCGAGACGGCGTCGGTGGCCAGGTGCTCCCTGACGCGCTCGTCGACCCCCTCATAGCGGCCACACAGAAGAGCCACCTCCCGTTCCCCTGCCAGCTCACCTGCGAGGGCATCGTCGAACTGGCGCCCAGAGGGGGCCAGCAGGACGATGCGCTTTCCCTGGCGGCCTTCCCCGTAGGCAGCGTTCAGCGCCGCGTCTACGGCGTCAACCCGGAGCACCATGCCCGCTCCGCCGCCGTAGGGGGAGTCGTCGACCTGACCGCCGCCGAGCGGCGTCGTCTCGCGGTAGTGGAAGAAGCGAATCTCCGCGCCGAGCTGGAGCGCGTTGGCGACGTGCCGCTGGCCGAGAAACCACTCGAACCACTCGGGGAAGAGGGTGAAGACGTCAATCCTCAATGAACTCGACCAGGACCCGTCGCTCGGCGCGGGTCGAGGCGGCCTTCGCCACCGTCCGGATGGCGTTGGCCACGCGGCCGCCCCTGCCTATCAGCCGGCCAAGGTCGTCGCCGCCCACGGTGACCTCGATGACGAGGTCTCCGTTTTCGTCCACCTCCTCGACCTGCACGGAGTCCGGGTCCTCGACCAGCGCCCGGGCGAGGAACTCGACCAGCTCACGCATGGCGCTATGAGCCCGTCGCCTCGATGCCCTTGGCGCGCAAGAGCCCCGCAACCGTTCGCGTCGGCTGGGCACCGTGCGTGATCCAGTGCCGGGCGCGCTCCTCGTCGACCACGATCGTCGACGGGTCGGTCTGGGGGTTGTAGTGGCCGATCGTCTCGATCGTCCGGCCGTCGCGCGGCGAGCGGCGGTCGGCGACGACGATGCGCCAGATCGGGTTCCTCCTGGCCCCAACCCTTCTGAGTCTGATTCGTACGGCCATGCGCGGCGGACCAGGTTACAGGCCCCGCATCAGCTGCTGTGGGTCGGGCATCTTGCCCTTGGCGAGCTGGGCCATCACCTTGCGCATCTGCGCGAACTGCTTGGTGAGCTGGTTCACGGCCTGAACGGTCGTCCCCGAGCCCCGCGCGATCCGTTTCCGCCGGGAGCCATCGATCAGATCCGGCCGCGCCCGCTCTGTGGGCGTCATCGAGAGGATGATCGCCTCGATCCGGTCGAGCTCGCGCTCGTCCATGTTCACCTGGCGGATCTGCTTCATGGCCTTGCCCATGCCGGGCATCAGCCCGAGCACGTTCGATAGCGGCCCCATGCGCCGCACCTGGCGCAGCTGGTCCAGGAAGTCCTCGAGCGTGAATTGCTGCTGGCGAATCTTGCGCTCCAGGTCCTCCGCATGGGTGCCGTCAGAGACCTCCTCGGCCTTCTCGATCAGCGACAGCACGTCTCCCATGCCGAGG
>Ga0134122_10000269_pt1 | contig 33024 bp, 35 predicted proteins | sample KB302_FD_96461 | JGI IMG/M metagenome (GOLD analysis project Ga0134122, IMG submission 96461) | Terrestrial soil microbial communities without Nitrogen fertilizer from Kellogg Biological Station, Michigan, USA - KB3-0-2 | ecosystem: Environmental > Terrestrial > Soil > Unclassified ...
CAGCAACTTCAGGCTCGGCGTTTCGTAATCCGAGAACTTATAGAAGTTGAACCGGCGCACCTTGTAGGGGCAGTTGTTGGAGCAGTACTTGGTGCCCACGCAGCGGTTGTAGACCATGTCGTTCAGGCCCTCTTCGCTGTGCACCGTCGCCGCGACCGGGCAGACCACCTCGCACGGCGCCTGCTCGCACTGCATGCAGGGGACCGGCTGGTTCATCAGCTGCGGATCGTCGAGGTCGCCCGCGAAATAGCGGTCGATCCGGATCCAGTGCATCTCGCGCCCCTTGAGCACCTGTTCCTTGCCGACGATCGGGATGTTGTTCTCCGCCTGGCAGGCGATCACGCAGGCGACGCACCCGGTACAGGCCGACAGGTCGATCGACATGCCCCAGGCGTGTCCGTTGTACTCCCAAGTCTGGGGGAAGAGCGTCGCCGGCTTTTCTTCCTCGCCGTGCCCGCCTTCCTTCTTCCCGACATGCTCGCCGGCTTTCATCGCCGCGAATTCGGCCACCGTGAGCGCTTTGACCGGCTGGCGGATCTTCACCTCTTCCGTCGCGGTCTTGTACTCGTCGGCGCCGCTTTCGAGCAGGTGGTGATTCTGGGTGTTGGCGAACACGTAGCGGCCGGGCAAAGGCTTCACCGCGACGACCGCCTGCCCCAGCGAATCGGCGCCGCGCAGCTTGTAGGCGTTGAAGCCGTGGTCGCTGCCGAGCGGCCCGGCGCTCCACCGGCCGTGGCCGAGATGGAGCGTCGCGCAGCCGTCGGCGTGGCCCGGCTGGACCCAGACCCCCACTTCGAGCTTCCGCCCGGCAAGGTCGATCTCGGCTTTGCCTTCCATCGCGAGCCCAAGATCCTGTGCGGTCCGGGGCGAGACGATCAGGCCGTTGTCCCAGACCAGCTTGGTGATCGGCTTCGGCAGCTCCTGGAGCCAGCCGTTGGTGGCGAGACTGCCGTCGTAGACCGTCGGATCGGGGCGGAACAGGAGCGGCAGCGCACCCGCCGAAGCTTTGGCTCCCGGCGCCCCGGCGGCGCGACCGGCGATCGCCTGGCCGGCGGTACCCACCGCGGCCGCAGAAAACGCCGCGGCGCTCGCGGTCCCGGCGACCGCCGCCGCCGGAATTACGCCGTCGTGGAGCGCCTTGCGAAAGATCTTCTCCGGATCCCCCGCTCCCGCCAGGCGCGCGGTCCAGATCTCATGCACCAGGTCGTAGCCCGAAGCTTCGAGCTTGTCCTGAAATACGCCAAGAAACTCGATCGCCGATTTGCCGCCGTAAAGCGGCTCGACCAAAGGCTGAATCAGCGAGGCCGTCCCGTCGTGAGCGAGCGCGTCGCCCCAAGATTCCAGCTCGTGGGCGCCGGTGACGTGCCACTGGCACAGCTCGCCGGTCTCGTCGTCGTGGAGCCCCCAATGCACGCGGCTCTTCGCCTTCTTGATCGCCTCGCCGAATTTCAGCTCGGCCGGAGCGTCGTAGACCGGGTTCGAGCCGAGCACCACGAGCATCTCGACCTTGCCCGCGGCGAGATCGCGGCCCAGCTCGACGATCGATTCCACGTGATCGACCGGATCGACTTCGAGCACCGCCGGGTACGTGACGGTCTGACCGGCATTGCCGAGAGCCTGATTGATCGCATGCGCCAACACCTGCAGTTCGACCGAACCGTAGGGATCGGCGATCACGACGCTCGTCCCGGCGTTCGCCTTCAGGTCGGCGACGACCGAATCGACCCAGGATTTGGCCTTCTCGGGAAGAGGCCCCGCCGCGGCCCCCGCCACGCCGACTCCTGCCGCAACAGCCAGGGCGAAGGCTTCCAATTCGGCGGGCGCCAGGATCATCCGGTGGTCGGCGATCGTCGAGCTGGCCGTCGGCGTGCTCTCGACGGCGTAATAGCGGTTCATCTCGGGCCGCTCGGTGCGCGGCCGGCGGCCTTGCGAAAAATCGCGTGCGTAGCGGATGCTCGCGGGACCCTGGGTCAGGAAATCGGCGCCCAGCGAGAGCACCACTTTCGCCTTGGTGAAGTCGTAGACCGTTTCGACCGGAGAACCGAAGGAAGCGATCGCCGCCGCGCGGGACGCGTGCGGAGCGGCCGGCTCCCAGCGGTGCCACTTGGCCTGCGGGAAACGGGCGAGGATCGCCGTCATCTGGGCGGCGAACGTCGGCGAGGTCGTGGCGCCGGAGAGGAACCGCAGCCCCTCGCCCTGGAGCGCTTCGAGCGCCCGGATCTCGGCCACGATCGCGCCGGTGAAATCGCTCCAGCTCCGCGTCTGCTGGATGTAGCGGATGGTGGTCGAACGGGCCGGATCGTAAAGGCCCAGCACGGCGGCTTGAGTGCGCGCATCGGTCGATCCGAGGCTCGAAGGGTGCTCGGCGTTGCCTTCGAGCTTGGTCGGCCGGCCCTCGTGGCTCTCGGCGATCACCCCGACGCCGTATCCTCCCTGGGTGATCGTGGTCGCGAAGTACATCGGCCGGCCGGGGATCATCCCCTCCGGCATGTTGACGTACGGCACGACTTTTTCGACCGGCTGCTTGGTGCATCCGGCGAGGCCGGCGAGCGCCAGCGACGCGCCGGACAGCTGGAGGAAGCTGCGCCGGGACAGACCGTCCGCCGGGTTCTCCACCCACTCCGACGCCTGGCGCGGAAACTCGCGGTGCAGCCAGTCTTGAAACGTCGGCGTCGCGGCCAGCTCGTCGAGGCTGCGCCAGAGCGGAGCGCCCTGGCCGGCCTTGCCGCTCAAATGTTCGCGCATCTCCGCCAGGGTGGCGAGGTCGATCGGACCGGCGGAGGCGGGCTCCGGCCTCAGGCCGGGAATCGGCGCTTCGCCGGCAGCGGGCAGACCGTCTTCAGGTTCCATAGCGCTAAGGATCTCGTCTCTCACGTCGAAAGTTCCTCTCCGATCTACCGGTGGCAGGTCGAGCAGGTCGTCTGAGGCTTGACGTCGTATTCCTGGATCAGCTTCGCCGCCTCCGCCCCGAAGTGCGGCGGCCGAACCCAGGCCATGTTGAAGACCTCGGAGCGCGGGCGGACGTTCTTTTCCGGGTTGCGGTGGCAATCGACGCACCACTGCATGGTGAGCGGCGCGTTCTGCCGCATCAGCGCCATCTGATCGACCCGCCCATGGCACGAGGCGCAGCCGATCCCCTTGGCGACGTGGATGCTGTGATTGAAGTAGACGTAGTCGGGCAGGTCGTGCACCTTGGTCCACCGCAGCGGCTGATTCTTGGCGAAGCTCTCGCGCACCGGGGCGAGCAGCTCGGCGTTGGTCCAGATGTAGCGGTGGCAATTCATGCAGACCTGGGTGGGAGGGATGCCCGCGGTTGCCGACTTCTCGACCGAGGTATGGCAATACCGGCAGTCGAGTCCCAGCCCGGCCACGTGGTGCTCATGGCTGAACGGCACGGGCTGCGCCCGGACCACCCCTTGCTGCGTGCCGTAGCCGGAATCGAGGAGGCTCGAATAGACCCAGAAAAACAGGCCCACGAAGAGCACCCCCCCAAAGAGGCTCACTTTGGCGATCGTGTTCGTGCTGCGGTGGAAGATCTGCGCCATCTCGTCCCCCGGGCTACGGCAGTACCCAACCCAAGGCCCAGCCGCGTTTTCGCTCAGCCCTTTTCAGGGTCGAAGCTCGGTGGCTGGGCCTTGTGAAAATCGTCACAAGCATCCTAGCAGCAGGTTTCCCGTCTCTGCAAGGAGCCCCTCGTCTCGGGGCTCCCACTCTCTTCAGGCTGTTTCTCGAACCGGCGGCTAGGATGGGCGACACCTATAATGCCATCCCCGGAAGGGAACCGCCAGCGACATTTGTGCCAGCCTTTTCGCCCACCCCAAGGAGACCGAAGTCCATGAATCCGAGCAAACTTTTCGCCCGAGGGCTGGTCGGTGGACTGGGCCTTTTGCTGACGGTCGCCTGCGGCGGTCGAGCGCCGGAGGCCACGGGAACGCAGGAAGGGACCCCAAGGACGGCAGGGACTTCAAGAACGGAAAGCACGACGGAGGCCTTCCCTCCCGCCGACGCCGGATCGGTCGAGGGCCAAGTCGCCTACACCGGTCCGGACCCGGACCTGGCGATCCCGCTCGCCGCCGACCCGACCTGCGCGAAGCTGCGAACCACGCCGCTCGAAACCGAAAAAATCGTCGGCGACGGGGCCGGGCACCTCGGTAACGTCTTCGTCTACGTAAAAGCCGGGCTCCCTCCCCGCACCTACCCGGCGCCCACCGAAAAGGTCGAGCTCGACCAGAGCGGCTGCGCCTACCTCCCCCGCGTCGTCGGAGTCCGCGTCGGCCAGCCGCTCGTCCTCAAGAACAGCGATTCGACGATCCACAACGTCTTCGCCCAGGCCGGGGCGAACCCCCAATTCAACCAGGGCCTCCCCTACGCCGGCATGAGCTTCGAGAAAGTCTTCGAGGCGCCGCAGGTCATGATGACCCTCAAGTGCAACGTCCACCCCTGGATGACCGCGTACGTCGGGGTGGTCGACCACCCGTATTTTGCGGTGACGGGACCGGACGGGAAGTTTGCGATTCCGAATCTCCCTCCCGGCACTTATACCTTGGAGGCCTGGCACGAGTCGCTGGGGGTGAGGGAGGCGGTGGTGACGGTGGAAAAGGGGAAGGCCGCGACGGCGGTGGTCGATTTCGGGGTGAGGGGCTAGGCGCGGAAACGAAGGCGCAATCCAACCGCGATTCGGACGACAGCTCGTTTCGCCTTGAATCGACTGGCAACCTTGGCGCCTTGCGCCGCAGCATCAACCATGCGGACCACGGAAGCAGCTTCTATCAGCTGGTGAACCACACCCGTGACGGTCGATCTTTGGGTTAGCTTTGAAATGGCTCGGGCGCTATTGGCGAACCTTGAGGGACCCAATCCGTGCGAAACCAGTTATTAATACCGATCATGTCTTTTCCGTGAACGTCTAGGATATCTTTTTCCTTGATATGTCCTTCATGGCGCCCCCATACATCGAGCCATCTTGCCTTCGCTCGAGCTTCCCACCCCCAATTTTCAACGCCGGGCGTATAACGGTATACCCCAAGGTAATATCGGCCGTCAAAGATGCCCGCACCTCGCCAATAGGATGTTTGCGGAAGAAATATCCCGCGGCCTGACCCGATAATTGTCAGAGGATCTTCTTCTCTGTTACCTATCAGATATGAATGATGAGTATACTGCGCATCATCTGTGCGTATGCTGCAATTTATGACTTCCCTTGGCTCTTCGCTAATCCATATTTCGTCCCCGGTCGACTCATCGCCACCAGAATTAAAGAAATGTAACACTAATCGATCTCGCCTAGGGAGAGAACCTCGAACAATTCCCCATCGCTGCGAATCGGCGCTCCGATAAGAGCCGAGGAACAAAGTACCAAAAAATATACCGACACAAGTACAGTCATCTCTGACAATTTCGTATCTATCATTTAGCAAGCGTCGTATTAGGAGCTTCGTTTGGAGAGGAGATCCATACAACTGATAGGATCCGTCAACCTCAACTTGCCCTGAATTTTCGTCAGCCGAAAGGATAAAGCTCGTAGTCGCACGCGCACTGCGGGGCACTACTGGCGCGTCACGGCGCCTTAGTAAGATCCTTGAATTAGGCAACTCAGCAGAGAGGGCTCCCGGCTCTCCGTATACAGTATATGCCAGCCAAGCTGGGTCGCCGGGAAACTGATCCCGCAAATCGATACGCGCCCGTCTTACCGCTTCTCCGAAAGGCTTCCCCCCGAGGAAATTCCGATAGAAAGATCGAGAGAATGCCCGAGCCTTACTATCTCCCACTGGCCAGAGAGTACCGATGAATGCTCCGGCTCCTGCATTGAGGCTCTGCTGCGCCCAACCCCCTATGCCCGTCAAGGAAAATCCGGCACGGCCGGTATTGCAGCCATTCAAAAATATTAGCGGAGCATGCTGCCTAAAGTTTGCCTTTGCGGATGCCAGGTTCGCAGGCGTCAAAAAGTCGTCGCCGAAGAGAAGTAGCTCCGCTCCATTAGGGTCGCGCGCCCTAGCTGAGCCGTGACCAGTGAAGTGCCAGCCGTCGAATGCTCCGGTGTTGAGCGCTTCTGTCACTTCCTCGAAGGTAGGATTGATTTCGATCACTCGTTGTTTTCCAGCCAAATTAATTAAATCTTTTTTCTCGCCCTCCGCGTTCGGAAGATCCTCTGTCGCAGCAAGGACGAACGCAATATTTTGAAGAGGTAGGGCGGTGACCATATGCGATACTTCTGGAGACCAACGAGTCATAGAGAACGCTTCGCAAAGGAATGGCCCCTCCTCCCCCTCTTCGCCCTGGAGCTTTAGAAGTTCCCAAGGGAAATAAGGCTCGGCAGAGAAAATCTGCACGGTGTCAATCTGGCCCTGTTGGGACCAGAGGAACTCTCTCAGAGGCCGGGGTAGCCCTTGAAAGAGGATAACTGCCATGTCGGCGAGCTGCTGTTTCGCATTCTCTTGGCCTCGCTTGCCCTTCGCGGCCAGATCGGAAAGGCGCTCGACTCGCCGGCCCATCTCTTCCTGGGCTAGGACTTTGGGATCTCCTTCTAGAACAAGAGAGCCAAGACCCTTGCCGTGCCAATCCAATCGATCCGAGCGAACTTCAAAGATCAACGTGCTTGAGGGAGCCCGGCGAACCAGGATCTGGAGGTCAGGAGGGGTCGGGGCAAGAATCTCGTGTCCACTCATCGCCGATGGGTGTTCTTGGAGTCGATTCTACACTCCGTGAACCTCTTGGCCCGATCCTGACGCCTCGACCAGCTTCCCCCTCCTCGCCGGATCGACCCTAACTACGGACCAGGTAAGGGCGACCGAATCTCTTAGGCCAAGGCCGAGAATCGCATCTCCCTGGCCGATGCGCTGATCGCTGGGCTCGCCAGCCGGTTGGGCGTTGTTCTGGTCCACAAGGATCCAGTGTTTGAAGCCTTGAACGGTGTTGTAGATCTCAAGGCCCTTCCCTAAGATCTCCTTGAGCTGGGAGATGTCTTTCCAGATGCGGAATGAAGCCAGCCTCTTGAAGCCGGAGAACGACGGATCCGGCTTCGGCACAGGGTTCACCCCTTCGCCCTGCGCTCCTCCTCGAGGCGAAACCGGAGAAACTCGACATCCGCGGCGTCGCTCGGTCGGATCGTGTCTTTGAGGCGAATCAGGAGGGTTTTGCTCGCTACCGGGATTTCGACGTCCTGGATTCGGAACGTGACGACTCCTTCGTCGACAAGCGAAGCCGGATAGCTGATCCCACAGGCTTTGGCCATTAAGTCCACGACGATTTCATCGGCGACCCGCACCACTCCGTAACGCTCGACTTCGTCGTCCGCGATCAAAGCAGCCGCATTGTCGGGGAGAGATGCCATCGCGCGTTTGATGGCCTGGACGTTCTCCGCGGAAGCCTCGACCAGGAAGTCGATGTCCTTGGTCGACCGGATGAACCCATGAAGGATAACTGCGAAGCCCCCGATGAGCAGGTATCGGGCACCCTCGCGATTGAGCGCCCGGCAGAGGTCTACAAGATCTTCGAGTTCTGGCGCTCGTGAGTAGACGCCATCTGTCTCAGCATCCATTCGTGGGCCTCTTCATGAGTATCGAACCGAAAGATCCCACGGGGGACGAGCGCTCTTCCCCGCAACCGGTTGACGGTGCGCTGAAGGATAGCGATGTCCCGCAAGGGATCCTCGCCTTCGCGACGACGGGACACACGCTTGATCCGAAGGTCGTGCAAGGTATCCATGCCGGCACCATATCCGAATGGCTCGCCTGTACCAACTCCCTTCCGCGAAGGATCTTCTTTCTCTCAAGACACACTCCTCCCCCGCCGGGACAGGGCAAAGCCATAGGCTGCGCCTCGGGCCGGAGGGCCCGGGTGACGACCGGTTTGGCGGGGAGGGGCTCGGCAGTGTGTGCCGTGGCTTAACTCTCGCGGTCCGACGCCGGCACTTCGTCCGACAGCCAGTCCTGAACCCGCAACGCGGGAGGAATTCCTGAATCGTCCGGAAAATTCGGTCATCACTCACCAGGACGGCGTCGTGTTCGAGCGCCAAGCTTGCGAGGATGAAATCTACCGTGGAGGTCTTCATCTTTCTGCTGCTGGCACCTGTATGCTCTTGATACCGTGATTTGAGCTCGCCGTAGAGGACCGCTCCAGCGCTGGTCAGCCCGATCGAAGGGAAGCGTTCCTCGAAAGCCCGCCACGCCAAGAGCAGCGATTCTTTCAAGTCCCCGGGCGCTTTCGAAATGCCTAGAACTGAAAACCCTCGCGAAAATCTCGAACGTACTCCTTGACAAGATCTGATTTGCCGTCCAGATGGCCGGCCTCGTCCGACGCCAAGTACTCTGCCGCGCGAGCCCATCGGCTCTTCTCGACTAGTCGTTCCGGCTGGCCTTCGTCATTGAGGATCGTGACGAGAACACGCCGCGCGCTCGACAGCTCCACAGATTCGAGCAGGCGGACGTTGCCGTTGGCCTCGAGGACAGCTTCAAGTGTTCGGAGCATCCCTCACCTCGTGTGCTCGGGCGGCACCCTTCGCCGCGAGCCGGCGAAGCCTTAGCCGCTGGACTTGAGTCAAATTACCACAGCCGCTGCGCCGAAGACGATTCTCTGACCGAGGCCGTGATCAGCATTTTGGCCCTGCTCTGGGGAGGTTATGGAGCCCAGACCCCCTCCCCGCCGCGGCGGCAAGGCGAAGCCGGAGGGCGGAGAGGAGGACTCGGTCGAGAGGGACTACGGGACCGAGTGGAATCGGCGAAGTCCGGCGAAAGTCGCCGAACTTTGTCGCCCCCGAAACGATGCGGCATCGGTCGGGCGTCATGGGAGCTGGATTCAACGACCGAATCCACCGCATGCGACGGCCGGATCCTCCGCGGTCCGAATGCCAAGTCGCCGCCGTCGCGGCGCGCGGATCATTCGCAGAGGAAGACTTCTTCCGTAGTGGCTGCCGTCGCCGCCCGGGTGAGGCGGCAGCGCAATACGTCAGGATCGGCGGTCGCTTCGAGGGCAGAGCGTGCCGCGTAGTCGACCGACAGGCCGCGAGCTTCAAGGACGGCTAGGATGGAGTCGCGCAAAGCTTGTTGTTTTCCCTCGACACGGATCTCGTCGAGATCCCGATAGCCCTGGCGTTGGAGCAGATTGCGGAACGTGACGGCGTGAGCTGCCTCGCGGTCGTACAGCGCGTTCACGGGCACGGGATTTTGCAGGATCCCGGGCGCGGTGAGCTCTTCGCCCGGATCTACGAGCCGCAGCTCCTGTCCGCTCTGATGGACCTCGACCCGCCGAGGTCCAGAAAGGCGGACGACCCAACGATCTGGGTGCCGGCGGCTAGAAGCTCCGAGATCTTGACCGCCAACTCCTTTTCATCCTGCCCTGTATCGGCGTACTCCACCGCCAGCGGCGGCGCTCCTTGGACCCAGTCGGGCGCGTTGGGCACGTTGCCCACGGCAATGTCCGGGGCGCGCAACGTTTCGGGCGTGGGAGCGTATCCGGTATCGATTCCCGCCTCCTCCACCGCCGGATCGCTGTCGAGCACCGAGCCCCCCAGAAGTTTGGCGCGTGAGGTACGCGCGCCGCGCGAGCCCAGGGTCAGGCATTGGACGGGGTGGCCGTTAGAAAGCTCGTAGGATCGCCTGAGCGAACCTGGTCGGCGCGGAAAGGACCTTTGGAAATAGGTAGAGGGCGAAACACCGGATGAGTGTACCAAGGAGTCTTCGGCCCGCGCGGGCCAAGGCGGCGGTGGGTTTGATTTCAGGACGGGGTCGGCTAGCCGGCGGACGGTTCGGAAATCCGGTGACCATAAAGATAGTGGTCGAGATTCGACGACCAATCCTCCGGGCCCCGCGGACGAAATCGACGTTCGGACGCATCTTACGGGATGGCGCAGGAACCCGCGTAGTCGCTCGACGGTCAGTAGTAGCACCGGCAGCAGTGCGTCGAGACGTCGCACCGGAAAATGGACGGCTCTACCCCGCCCTCGCCGCAGATGGCATAGCACTGGAGGGATGAAAAACAGGTGCCGGTGCAAGGGGCGACCGGCGGGCAGTAGGTCTTGTTGCCGTCGCATTCAACCCAGTCGGGACCTACGTTGCAACTGGCGGAACCCGAACAGTAAATGCCGAACGGCGGCGCCTGGCAGGTTTGGTTCGAGTTGCAGATCGCCGAAAGCGAAGTCGCGCCGCAGACGACGAAGAGAAGCGAGAGGACCACTACCCAGAACGTTCTGCGCATGACTCAATCTCCTCGTGTGGCCCACCTGGATGCCAAATGCGCTAGATCTCCTAAATTGTAGGTGCGCGCGAGAACTATAGCGTGACATTCGCGCTCGTAACTCGCCATCGCGGCGCGCCACGAACCGCTACCCCACCCCTTCTCCCACAACATCTCCCTCCCCGCCATGGCAGGTCGAAGCCATAGGCAACGCCTCGGGCCGGAGGGCCGGGTGACGACCGGCTTGGCGGAGAGGGGATCGGGACTTCGAAGTGGGCTACGGGATGCTTACGCCGTCCGAGTGGAACCGTCGAGGCCCGGCAAAAGTCACCGAACTTTGTCGCCCCAGAGCTGATCCGGCCAGGAAGTGTGCCCGCCCCCCGTGTACTGCGCTCTTCGAGGGGCGGGCGATGCTGGACAAGCCGGAGGCCGCGAGCCGTCGATCTCAGTGCTTCGTCGGCGGAAGCTTCATCAGATCCTTGTCACTCGGCACGACGAGCTGGAGTCGTAGCTCGTGCTCGCCTTGCGGTCCGTCGAGGAGAACCTTGTCCCCCTGCTGACGCAGGCCCTTCCACGAGGCCTTCGTCGGCATCTCTCGCTCACCTTGCGGTGTCACGAGGAAGAGCTTCCCGTTCTCAACCTTGAGTTGGAAGTCCTTCGAGGACACGACGTGGCGGCCGGAGCCCGAGGCGGGTTGGTCCTGCTTCGAAGAGCCGCTACCAGGCTCCGTCGCGAACCATCCGCAGGTGTAAGGATCGTATGTGACCGTCAAGAAGTAGCCGTAGAAGTAGTAGTCGTTCGAGGAGGTGGTCGGCGACCCGGAACAAGGGGTGAACTGGTAGTAGTCCCGTTCGAAGAAAAGGCCAAGCCATTCCTCGTAGAGCCAGGAACCAGAGCAGAAATCGAAGACCGGGTACGCGTAAAGCAGGTAAAGGTCATAGCCAAGGAACGTGGTCGTTCCGTTGTAGCCGTCGCATGCATCTCCGACCCCGTCATGGTCGCAATCCGCCTGATCGGGGTTGTAAGTCCCCGGGCAATTGTCCCCGGAGTCTCCGACACCATCTCCATCCGCGTCGCAACTGCAATCGGTAGGACAGGTCGAGCAGCTCTCGCCCACCGAGGGATTGCAGAAGAAATCGCCGCACTCGGTTGGGAAGCAAGGCCCGCAATCATCCGGACAGTTGGAGCAGTCCTCGTCAAACGAGCAGACGAAATCGCCGCAGTTTTCGGGAAACGGGATCAAGTTTCCCACAGGTCGAACCGCCAACACGGGATGCGCTCCGATCAAGGCGAAACTGAGGGCAGCGATCGCGTAGAGCCAACGCCTCGACAACGGAATCGTCATGTTCCGATCCTCCGCAGGTAAGTTTCGAAAGCGTTTCGGTTGAGACCAAGGACGTTTGAAAGACCAAGAGACATCAGGGTGACCGTGCCGGACACACCTCCTTCCCGAGACTCTCGAATGGCTCGACTGCAAATCTCTAATAATTTCAGGTGCGCAACAGCGACTCAGCGAGACAACAAAATGCGCAAGATCGCCGAGATTCGCGAAGGCCACGCCTGGATAGCTCGAACCAGCGAGTTTCGGCCTGGAAAAGTAGGAGTCCTGGGAGCGGCCCGCGCTGGGGTATCTTTGAGGTCTCCCCCTTCCGGAGGACACCATGCCGAATTCGCCGCAGACGATCCCGAAGTGGTTGCCGATCTGACTTCGATCATCCAGGCGTCTACCGATTTGTTCGGCGCCGCGGCCGCATGAGCCATGAGCCGAGCACCGCGGCCCAATGGTGGCGGTGGGTTTCGGGAGTTGACATGTTAGGCTGACCCATCTACCCGAAAGGAGAAAGGTCATGGGATCTCTGGAGAGAGCAGCTGCCTACGCGTTGGCGGTCACAGTCACCTGCGGTCAGGTGCTGGCGCAACAGCCCGCCCGGATGAATTGGCAAACGTTTGCCCAAGATCCTGCTCGTGTCCAAAGCCTCCGGAACGCCGTCGCGGTGATGAAATCCCGCGACACCGCCGACCCGACGAGCGCTCTGTATCGCACCAGTTGGCAGTACTGGGGGGCGATGCACGGGTATTTCGGCTCGACCTCCGTCTTCGGGACGATCGAGAAGGCGATCGCCAAGTTCAAGGCCTCGGGCGGTGACCAGAGCCTCCTGCCTTACTTCTCGGGCATCACCAACATGACCCCGCCGGATGCGATCGCGAGCCAAGTCTGGGGGCATTGCCAGCACAGAACCAATTGGTTTTTCGCCTGGCACCGGCTGTACCTCTACTACTTCGAACAGGTTCTCCAGAGCGCCGCGAACGATCCGACGCTTCGCCTGCCCTACTGGGACTACACGAACACCTCCAATCTCGCGATGCCGGCTGCCTACACCTCTCCCACCTACGTGAACGCCAAAGGAGAGACCGTGCCGAACCCGCTGTACGAGGAGCGGCGCTATCCGGGTTGGAACACTCCTACGTCCAACAGCCTCGATCCGGCGGACACGGACATCGATGATCCTTTGAAAGACAAGACCTTCTTCGACGTGTCGGTCGCGGGCGACGGGTTTCAAGGCGGCATCGAGTTCAACGTGCACGCCAACGTTCACTGCTCGGTGATGGATTGCCCGGTGCCGGACATGGGAGCCGTCGGATATTCTTCGAACGACCCGGTGTTTTGGGCTCACCATGCGAACATCGACCGGATGTGGGACTGCTGGAACAATCTCGGCAACCCGAACCCGACCGATTCGGATTATCTGCAAAAGAAATTCTCGTATATCGACCCGAGCGGCAACCTGGTCACCAACGCGGTCGCCGACCTGTACAACGGAACCATCAAGCTCGGCTATGTCTACCAGCAAACGAGCGACTGCGGGCGCGGTACGACCGCGACCCTCGCCGCAGCACCGGCGCCCCAGGCCATGAGCGAAGAAACCTTGAAAACGGCGCGCAAAACGCTGGCCAAACCGGTCATTCTCGGTAACGCCAAGAGCCTCGTAATCGACGCCGCGGTGACCCGGAAGCGGCTGCCGATCGCGGGCGGAACCGCCCTCGCGACCCCGAGGGGGCTGGCGTTTCACGCCAACGACGCGCTGCCGGTGCGGACCGACCTCGTCCTGCGCGGCATTCGGTTCGACGCGCATCCCGGCACGAAATTCAATGTCTTTCTCGAACGCCGAGACGACCCTTCCCGGCGCGCACGAGTGGGGACGTTGAGTTTCTTCGACTCGACGGGGAGCGGCGAGGGGAACGAAGGCCACGGCGGAGCCGCGTCCCTCGACCGCTCGTTCGACGTGACCGACGAGCTGCGCCAGATCGCCGGAACCCAGGCCGAGCTCAAAGAGGTGGACGTCGTCTTCGAAGCGGCGGCGGGACGCCTCGGCACAACCACCAAGCTGAAATTCAGTCCGAAGTCGAAACTGACGGTCGGCGAGATCGAGTTACGGGTGTCGGCGCGGCCTTAGCCGGCATACCCGGGGTCGGAGCACTCCGGCGAGACTGGCGTAGCGAGGGAGCTGATCGAGATCCTCGCTACGCCGGCCGCCGGGTTCGCCTTTTGTTCAGGGCTCGCGCTCAGAAATAGCACCGGCAGCAGTGCACCGATTTGTCGCAGATGAAATACGCGGGATCGCCCCCCTCTGCGCTGCAGACGGAGTAGCACTGGAGGTTCGTGTTGCAGGAACCGGTGCAGGCGGCGACCGGGTTACAGTCGATCCTGTTGCCGTCGCAATCCACCCAATCTGGTCCCACCGTGCAGCTGGTGGCGCCCGAACAGGAAACGCCGAACGGCGGCGCCTGGCAGGTTTGGCTGGCGGTGCAGCTCGCCGAAAGCGAGGTCGCGCCGCAGACGACGAAGAGAAGCGAGAGGACCAGGACCCAGAACGTTCTGCGCATGACTCATCTCCTCGTGTGGCCCGCCGCCAAGCCGGTCCTCAACGAACCTGCCGTTGGTTGCGGTCGAGTTTCGAGAATCGCGAGATTGCGGCCTCTACTCATTGAGGTGCGCGGGAACGATCCGGCGAGACAGCCGAACCCGAGAGAGTCGCCGACGCGGAGCGAGCCTTCTTCGACGGCGAAGGCGGCTCGCGTCTTTTACGGAATCGCGCAGGGGCCTTCGTGGTCGATGCTTACCCCCGCGATGGCCGCCAGGCAGGCGTTGTCGTAGGTTTTGCCGTCGCAGCCGCACATCGGTTTGACGATCGGGTGCCCGTGCTCGACGCACTCCTTCGGCCGGGCTTCGCATCGACCCGGCTTGCCGCATTCGCCGTACAGGCGGGCGCAGAACTCGTCAGCGCCGCACTGGTCGTTCGCGGCGCAGCCCGGAACCGGAGGCGGCTCGGTGGCGGCTCCGAGCGGAACCGCCAGAAGCAGAAGAAAGAGAGCGAGAGCCCCGGGTACCTTTGAATCAAGTCGTCTCATGGAAGCCTCCGTCGTCGGGGGAAGTATACTTCGCCCCTCGTTACCCGGGCTGCCATCGAACGCCGTCACCAGCGCGCACCTCGCAAGCGAGGCCGGCGCATGAAGAGAGAATCCGCATGAGAGCTCTCCGCACTCTCCTCGCCATCGTCGCGCTCTCCTTCGCTTCGGAGGCCCGCTCGCAATCCGCGGCCCCGCCTCGCGAGGCGGCCGCCCGGGACACCTACCGGGATCTCGTCACCCTCTTTTCCGAGTGGCGGGCGTTCGAGGCGCCGCCGATGCGCGAGGGCGCGCCGGACTACACCGCGGCGACGTTCGCCAAGAGGCACGCGGAGCTTCCGGCGTTCCTCCGCCGGCTGGAAGCGATCGACGCCGCCGGCTGGCCGGTCGAGCGGCAGGTGGATCGCGAGCTGCTGCGCGCCGAGATGAACGGTTTCGATTTCAACGTTCGCGTGCTCCAGCCGTGGGCGCGCGACCCCGCGTTCTACACGACGGTCGAGATGGAACAGAGCGACACGCCGGTGCACGAGGGGCCGACCCACCACGGCTTGGCCGAGATCTGGACCTACTCGTTCCCGCTCTCCTCCGCGGCCGAGGCGAAGCTCGCCGCGGAGCTGCGTCCCATTCCCTCCCTGCTCGCCCAGGCGCGCTTGAGCCTGGTCGGCAACGCGCGCGATCTGTGGCTCACCGGAACCGGCACGATGCGGGACCAAGCCGCCAACCTCGCGGAGCTGGAAAAGAAAGTCGCGGGCGGCGGACCCGCGCTTCTCGGTGCGGTGCGCGACGCCCGCCACGCGACGGAGGATTTCGTCGTCTGGCTCGAAGCGCAGGCGCCCCAGAAGACCGGCCCTTCCGGGGTCGGCAAGGAGAACTACACCTGGAGCCAGCAAAACGTCCACCGGGTGCCGATGACCTGGGATCAAGAGGTCGAGCTGCTTCGCCGCGAATTGGCGAGAGCCCACGCCTCGCTACGCCTCGAAGAGGAGCACAACCGCGGCTTGCCGGAGATCGTTCCCGCGCAAAGCCCCGAAGAGTACGAAAAGCGGGCGAACGCGGCGGTCGCCAAATACATCGCGTTTCTCAAGGCCAAGGATCTCTACCCGATGCGCGACAGCATGGACCCCGCCCTGCGCGCGCATCTGGGCGGCTACGTGCGGCTCGAAACCCGCAACTTCTTCGCGATCGCGATGCACTACGAGCCCTTGACGCTTTATACCCACTTTTACCATTGGTGGGATCTCGCGCGGATGCGCGACGAGCCGCACGAAAGCCCGATCCGCCGGGGTGCCCTCCTGTACAACATCTGGGACAACCGCTCCGAGGGAATGGCCACGGCGATGGAGGAATTCATGCTCCATGCCGGCCTTTACGACGACGAGCCGCGCGCCAAGGAAATCGTCTGGATCATGTTGGCGCAGCGTGCCGCGCGCGGCCTTGCCTCGCTTTACGCCCAGGCGAACCAGTTCGACCTGAAGCAGGCGAAAGACTTCCAGGTGCAATGGACGCCACGCGGATGGATGCGCCCCGACCTCGATCTGCTCGGTTTCGAGCAGCAGCTCTATCTGCGCCAACCTGGCTACGGCACCAGCTACATCACCGGCAAATGCCTGCTGGAGGACCTGATCCGCGCCAGGTCGAAGCAGCTCGGAAAAGCGTTCTTGATGCGGCGCTTCTTCGACGAGGTCAACTCGGCCGGCATGATCCCGGTCTCCCTCATCCGCTGGCAGCTGACCGGGGAGAAAGGCGCGCCCGGTGATTCGGGTCGAGAGATGCCCGCCCGGCCCTCGCGGTAGGGAGCCGGGCAGGTTTTCGGCGGGGTCAAGCGGTCTCGCCCTTGGCGCGCGGCGGCGGCGGCGTCCTCTCCTGGAAGGCTTGAAGGTTCTTCGCGAAGGGGTCCACCGGAACTCTCTCCAGCAGCAGATCGATGGCGGTCAACGCTCCCTTGATGGCCTGCCGGTCGAGTCCGAGCCTCAAAAGCCCTGGGGTCTGTTGACGGACGGCGGCCGCGAACCAGGTGCCGCAGAACCAGAGGGCCGGCGAGAAGAGCGTCACGCAGATCCGGTCGTCGCAATTGGCACGGACCACTTGAACGTGGGTGAGGCGGTTGCCGAAAATCCCCAACCCCTCGCCCTGCTTCGAGTGGCTGGCGAACACGGTGTAGCAGCCGGGCGGAACCTTGATCTCGGCGTGTCCGCACTTGGTCTCGATGTCGCGGAACTTCCGCCCGCACCATTCCAGGACGTTCCCCTCGCAATCGACGATGTGGACGTACCACTTCTCGCCCGGTTGCTCTTTGATGATGTGGCAAGGATCACCAATTTCTGTGATCCAAACGCAGAGCGTCGCTGTGCACACGGTCTCACTCCTTTTCTGTTTGGCACGGGAGAATGTCTCCCTTCCAGAAAAGGAATTCGCTGAAGGATGTCGCGATCTGACATCGCACGGCTCTCTTGTGACACAGACGGCTCCGACACGCGGGTGTATGATCCAATCCGAAGATCTGCGATCGCGCCGACGCACGCTCCGCAGGAGGAACGAACCATGTTTCGAAAGCTGGGAGTCTTTTGTGGCACACCGATCGGACTGCTCCTCAGCTTGACGGCTTGTTCGGCCCTCTCGCCAACCCGACCGGCGCTCTCCGCCGATCCATTCGAAACCGCAAATCGGATGCTTCGCCACCGCGTGGCCGCGATCGAGCTTTCCGACGGATCGACCGTGGCCCAAGGGAAGGCGGTCCGGATGACCGCGCGAGAGACGTCCTGGATCGCCGAAGGAGCCGAGCGAACGGTCGATACTCAGGACATCGTGCGTATCCGGGTGCTCCCCGAGCGCAAGCCGTTGCGGCGCCTTGTTCAGGGGCTTGCCGTAGGGGCCACTGTAGGCGCCCTCGGCGTCCTCACGAGCTCGGGTGGAAACGAAGGTGGAAGCGGAGGGACTGACTCCGCCCTGGAGGCAGCGTTCGTATCCGGAGCGATCCTGGTCGGCGGTACTGTCGGGCTGATCTACGGCTTGGCACGCCCGCTCCCCGGCGAAGTCGTTTTCGAGGCCACCGCGTCATCGGCAACCATCCGGAAGCCGTGAGCCCATCAAGTTAGGGAAGGTGACCTCTTCGAGATCGATTCTATTCGCCAATCCCGGTTGTCGGTTTTCGGAGTTGGCTCCGCACCCACTCCTTCCGGGCCTGCCACGCCTCTTCCACCGACCGGTATTTCCGAACGCCGGGTACGTGTTTCATCGGGTGAAGCCAATAAGCGAACTGGCTGAGCGAACAGGCGAGCCGGAGGTTGTCCGGATCGAGCGGAGTCCGGGCTCTAGCCCCCGGCATGTCGGCCACCGAACGAAATTTGCGGACCGGCATTTAGTCGTCCTCCAGCTTGAACTCTTCTTTGATTCGATCCACGTTCTCGGCCCGGCGGGTCTCCGACATGGCTCGAACTATAGACGATCACCGACGGCTACCTTCGCGGCCGGTTCCGGATCTCCGGTTTCCCAGACCCACTGTTCCGGATCGCCGACCCACTTCACAGGCTCCCGGCACCAATTCGCAGCCTCTCGGCACCGCCGTGCAGCTTCCCGGCACCGCTGTACAGCCTCCCGGCACCGCTTCGCAGCTTCCCGGCACCCCTGAACCGTGTCTCAGAACCGGTGCGCCGGTTCTCCGCACCGCTGCGCCGGTTCTCCGAAGTAGGCCACAGAAGCCCGTCACCGGTGGTTGAGGCCCGGGCACCACTCTCCGGAACCTGGGCACCGGTGTCTGGATCTCGCGCACCGGTGTCCGGACTCTGGCCACCGGTGTTCTGAGCCCGCGCACCGGTGTCCGGGGCTCGCCCACCACTTTCGGCATTTCGCGCAGCGGTGCCCGGGCTTCGCCCACCTCTTCCGGCATCCTGCACGCCAGGTCCCGGACTCTGCGCACCAGTCCCGCGTCCCCATCCACCGCCTCCGCGATCCTGTCCAGCGCTCTCCGCACGAGGCGAAGCGGTTCCGGGCAGCGGAGAGCCACTCGCGAAACCTCGTCCAGAGGTTCCCGGCCGGCCCCCAACGACTCCGTGCTGGCTGGGAGCGATTCCCCTGTCGCCTTTTTTCCGCGCTTTCCGATTTCCCCAGTGTGACGAACGTGCCGCTGACCTCTCGCGGATGCGGCGGGTTGAATCCGCCGGCTACGCCGAGACCTGGAATGTGTATCCAGCGGGTTGGCCCCAAGCCATCCACCACGACAAGAGAAAAGGAAATCCCGATGAAAACGCGCAATGAAGTAGGCCAGGCCCACACGGCCGCTAATCTCTCGAAGCGGTCACGCCAGAGTTCCCTGCTCTTCAACGGAACCCAGACGGAATCGACTCTCCCGATGCTCTCGGAATTCCTCGAACCGAAACTCCCGCCTTTAGAGGCGAGTAAAAGGAAGACCCTGATGAATACGCGCAGTGACGTGAGTCAAAAGAACAATTCCGTCGCCAATCCATCGAAGTGGTCTCGCCTGGACAGCCTGCTGTTCCAGGGCACCAAGCTCGGAACGACGCTGGCGCTCGCGGCGTTCCTGGAACCGAAAATCCCGCCTTTCAAGGGCGAGTGAGACAAGGAGACCGTAGTGAAAGACCGCAAAGAAAGAATTCAGGTGAGCCAGGACAACGTCCGTGCGTTGAAGCGGGCACGCCTCGATGCCCTGCTGTTCAAGGGAGCCCCGACGGGGTCGACGACGCTGACTTCGGCAACCGAGAACCCGAAGTTGCCGATTGGATTGGGAGAGTAGATCGCGATGAGACAGCGCAAAGGAAAGAGTCAACCGGACAAAGGTTCTGCCGATCCATCGAAACGGATGCGCCAGCTTGATTCGCTCTTCAGTGAGGCGATATCGGGGACGACCGTCAAGTCTTCGGCGCTTTACGAGCCGAAGCTGCCACCCTGGGTCGGAGAGTAAGGCGCCGCTCTTGCCCATCAAACGGCCGGGCGCGTACGGAAAGTACGTCCCGGCAGTCTGTAAATCAACCACGACTTGAACCAGGAGTACGTGAATGAACCTACGCAATGAAAAGGGCCGGCACGAGCAGGCCGATCCGTCCCGGCGCGCCCGCCTCGACGATCTGTTGTTCAACGGGGCGAAGCTGGCGACGACCGTCCAACCGGCGACGGTAATCCCAGGGACGAAATATCCGCGCGACGCCGGGGAGTAGTGGAGAACTCGACGAAACCCAAGGCCAACTCGTGATCGACCCAAAACCGAAAGAAAGGAGACTGTGATGGAGACGCGCAGTGAGAAAGCTCCGTTAACAACGAATGCCGTCACCCCCGCGAAGCGGGCACGCCTCGACGCACTGCTGTTCAACGATGCGGCGCCGACCAAGGGGTTCGTCGGCCCGAAGCTCCCGCCCATGCAGGGGGAGTAAGGCTCACTCCGATGCAAGTCCCTTCGATCAACATCGCCTCCTCTGACGTCCTCGACGTCCTTTCAGAACCTCTGAAGGCCGCCGAGAACACCACCATCGTGAGGTCGCTCTCCGAGGTGCGACAGGCGCTGGACGTTCATGCAGCGAGACCGCCGGCAGCGGCGGTCACCGTCGATTTTCTCGGGCATTCGACGAGGGATCACAAGCTGCTGCGGATGGGAGGGACCGTCATCGATGCGCTCGACCCTCGCGTGCGAAGGTTCTTCGAGGAAATCGAGCGCAGCCGGGTGCTCCAGGCGCTGAACGCGGTCTCGCTCCGGCTTCTCGGTTGCGAGACCGGCGTCTCGCCGAGCGGCCTGCGCACCCTGCGCATGCTGGCCGAGATTCTGGGCCTTCCCGTGCTCGGCTCACGCAAGCGCCTTTCGAAGACGCACCACACCGCCACCGGCTTCAATCCCCTGTTCGGCTCCGTGCTGGTCGTGGCGGAGCCCGGTAGACGAGCCCGCCTCGATACGTTGCTGGGCAACGGGACCTCGTCCGGAGATTGAGGAGATCGCCGAAGGAATGTGACGCTCCAGGGACAAATCCCTGGGGCGCCCCTCCCGCGCACCTCTGTCGCCTTTTCCCTACGCATTCCGATACCTCCAATGTGACGAACGCGCCGCCGTTCTCAAGGCGTGGCGAGCGAAAAAACCTGACACCTAAACAACGAAGGAGATCGTGATGGATACGCGCAACGAAAATAACCGACCGGGAACGGGCATCGCCCACACAGCGAAGCGAGCTCGCCTCGACGCCTTGCTGTTTGACGGAACGAAAATCGGAACGACACTGCGATCGCCCGCGGTGATCGTGGATCCCAAATACCCGATCGCAGTCGGAGAGTAAAGAGATTTGTCAGCAACCTGGTCCGGAAGGAATGAGCTTGAAAGGAAAACGACGATGAACCTCAAGCAACATCAAGTTCTACCTGTGGCGGCCTCTATGGCCTTGGACGAGGAGGGGTCGCGATGAGGTGGATCTTTCAAGGAACCGGCGGGTTCATCGGCAGGATCGAGGGCGAGACGCGCATCTCGTTCTGGCCCGACGAACCGGCGGATCACGGCTTCGATCCTTCGCGGCTGATCGCGGTCGATCTCGCGCGGACTCCGACCGCCGCAGCACAGGGGGAAATCGAGCTCGACGAGGTCGAGGTCGACGATTGCTTCAGCGGGCCGAATGGCGACGTCCGCGGGACGACGCTTGGGCCGCGCTGGCCGGAGATTCAGTTGACCGGAGCGGTTTATCTCGAGCAACGCTTCCGCGAGCGGCTGCCTCTCGACGTTCGACCGCCGCTTCCTCCGAAATTCATGGGCGGCCGGCCGTACGAGTACATGACCGCGCTGTATTGGCCGGGTTCCGACGACCCGCGCTCCGGCAGGCGCTACGCGGGGCATCACGCGCGAGTCCTGGAGGAGCGAGGCACGTTGGCGAGAGTCGCCGTGTATCCCCAAGGCTCGTCAGATCGCCCGACCGCCGAGCCGACCCAGATGTGGATCGACCTTTCCTCGGCGGACCAGACGGACGCCGGACCGGACAGCTTGACCCAAATCGGGCTCGGCCGGGGCCTCAGCGAAGGGGCGTTGTTCTTGGTATCGACGGGTCTGCCCCCCGAAATCACCCAAGGCGACACCATGAGCAGGGTCCCGAAACTGCCGAAAGTCCTTGAAGAATAGAGCGGCATCCCCGAGTAGGGCGCACGACGGTACGAACACAAACCCAACGCAACCGAGGAGAATGTGATGAATACGCGCAATCAGAAGAATCAGAGCCAGAACCGCCCCTCGAAGCGGGCTCGCCTCGAGAACCTGCTGTTCCACGGAGCGAAACTGGGGACGACCCTCTCGTCGATCGGCACCGACGAGGAGTTGCCGAAGCTTCCGCCCAGCGCCGGGGAATGAACGCTCTCGCCGAGCAGCAACCGGGGTCGGTCGGTGACCGACCCTTTTCTCGTCCCACTCCTTCGGGCGGGCGCCCGGGCGGGATTCCGCGTTAGACTGCTCGGGTTCCCCCGGGACCTTCCGGGGCACATTTTCCGACGGATTCCCGAATCTTGGATTCTTTCGACGCAAACACTTCCACGCCCCCGGTTTCGCGGGCGCTTCATCGCTTCGCCCTGATTCTTGCCGGTCTGGTCGTCCTGCTGATCGCCGCGGGCGCGCTGGTCAAGAGCAAGGAGGCGGGGCTGTCGGTTCCCGATTGGCCGCTTTCCTACGGCAGTTTGAACCCGCCGGGCTGGTGGCATCTCGACGCGATCCGGGCCGAGCACGGCCACCGGCTGTTCGCCGGGACGGTCGCGCTGCTCACCGTGGCGCTCGCGATCTGGCTTTCGCGTGCCGAGCGGCGGCCTGGCGTGCGACGGTTGGGCGGCTTCGCGGTCGCCGCGGTGTTCGCGCAGGCGCTGCTGGGCGGATTGACCGTCCTTCTTTACCTGCCGCCCGCGGTTTCGATCTCCCATGCGGCGTTGGCCGAGCTGTTCCTCTGCCTGGTCACAGGCATCGCGGTCGTCACCTCCCCCCGGTACTGGGGCGGCGCCGAATCTCCGGCCGAGCCGGTCGGGCCGTTGCGCCGGATGGCTTTTGCGACCACCGGGCTGATCTATGCGCAGATCCTGCTCGGCGCCATCGTGCGGCACAACGGCGCGGGGTTGGCGATTCCCGACTTCCCGCTCGCGTTCGGCCGGCTGGTGCCCGCGCAGTTCGATCTGAAGATCGGTCTGCACTACGCTCACCGGGTCGGCGCCTTGCTGGTGCTGATTCTTCTCTCGTGGACGGTGGTCCGGGTGTTCCGCCACCATGCGGACCTCGGTGCACTCACCCGTCCGGCCCTGGCGATGGCGCTTCTGGTGGTCGCTCAAGTTTCGCTTGGCGGCGCCGTGGTGCTCACCGGCCGGGTGGTTTGGGTGAACACCCTCCACGTGGCGACCGGCGCCTCGCTGCTGGCGAGCAGCCTGATTCTCTCGCTCCACGCCGCCCGGCTGGCGCGGGCGCCCGAACGGGCCGCCGCTCCGGCAGCCTCGGAGACACCGCGAGTTTCCCCGCGGCCGGACACCCTCGGCACCCGGCAGGTGACTCTGTGAAGGCGGAGGCCGTGGAGGTGGAAACCGTGGTCGCCGGGCGGCCGACGCGCGAGAGCCGCCTGTTCTCCGACCTTTCGACCCTCGCCAAGCCGCGGATCACGACGATGGTCGTGCTCACCGCCGGAATGGGCTTTCTGCTCGCCGAGCGGGGGCCGATCTCGTTCTGGCTGCTGGTCCATACCCTCATCGGCACCGGCCTGGTCTCGGCCGGGGCGTCGGCGCTCAACCAGGTCCTGGAGCGCGAGCGCGACGCCCGGATGCGGCGCACCGTGGACCGGCCCGTCCCGTCCGGGAGAATGCATCCGGACGCCGCCCTGCTCTGGGGCGTGACCCTCGGCATTGCCGGGCTCGGCTATCTCGCGATCCGGGTGAATCTGCTGACCGCGCTCCTCGGGGTCGCGGCGCTCGTGGGCTACGTCTTCATCTATACGCCGCTTAAACCCATCACCTCTCTCTCGACGATCATCGGCGCGGTCCCTGGCGCCATCCCGCCGATGATGGGCTGGGCGGCGGTGAGCGACAAAATCGACCTGCCGGCCTGGGTGCTGTTCGGGATCCTGTTCTTCTGGCAGATGCCGCACTTCCTGGCGATCGCCTGGCTCTGCCGCGACGACTATCGAGCCGGCGGCTTTCCGATGCTCACGGTGACCGATCCCTCGGGCACCCAAGCCGCCCGTCAGGCGGTCCTCTACGGCGCGGCGCTGGTGCCGGTCTCTCTCCTGCCCACCCCTTTGAAGCTGCTCGGTCCGGTCTATTTCTGGGCGGCCCTCGCGCTCGGCATCGTCTACCTGATGGCTAGCCTGCGCTTCGGCCGCGAGAAGAGCGACGCCTCGGCACGGCGGTTGATGTTCGCGTCGATCCTCTACCTGCCCGCGCTGCTCGGCGCGATGTTGATCGATCGCATCCTGTTCTGATCCGGTCCCGATCGGGCACAATGGGCGAACCGGTGGACGAAGAGCGGAACGACGGCCCCCCGAACGAAGGCGAGCCCCTCGAAGATTCGCTTCTCGACGGCTCGGGGCGCTGGCGCCGCCGGCTGCTCTGGGCCGTGCTGGTCGCGGCGCTCGCGGCGATCGCCTTCTCGGCGATCTCCAGCCGCCTGGCCCTCGGCCGCCCGGGTACGCCGCCGCCGATCCTCGGCCAGGTGCCCGAGTTCGAGCTGACCAACCGCAACGGCAAGAGAGTCGGGCCGTCCGATCTCGCCGGCTCGCCCTGGATCGCCGACTTCATCTTCACCCGCTGCGCCACGAGCTGTCCGCTGATCACCGAACGGATGATGAAGCTCGAACGCGAGCTGCCGCCCCGAATCGGCGCCCGACTGGTCTCGTTCTCAGTCGATCCGGAGTACGACACTCCGGAAGTCCTCGAAGCCTACGCCGAGAAATTCGCCGCCCCGGAGCACTGGTGGTTCCTCACCGGCGACCGACCGGCGATGTACGACCTGGTCCGCAACGGCTTCCACCTGGCGGTCGATCCCAACCCGCCCCCCTCCGTCGAAGGCGTCGTCGAGCCGATCATCCACAGCACCCGCTACGTCCTGGTCGACGCCCAAGGGGCGATCCGCGGGTACTACGACAGCCAGGATGAGGGGTCGATCAAGAAGTTGAAGAAGGATTTGGAGGCGCTGGGCTCATAGAGAAACCGGCGATCAAGGTCGCGACTACCCGGCGGTCCGTCCGCGCCGGATCACGAGGCCCGCGCAGGCGATCACGGCGGCCGGCAGCCAGATCCAGCGCAGCTCCGAGGACAGCGTCGAAATCCCTGCGGAGCTGAAGAAACGTCGCAGATTTAAAGTGGAAACCTCGATCACCCGCGCGGGAAAGAAGAATCGTTCGGCGCTCACCGGCCAGAAGTACGCGACGCCCTTCCCTCCGTTCGTGAGCATGTCGAGAAGGCCATGCGACGCACACGAGAGGCCGACAAACCAGGCGGCGGTGCCTCGGGAAGCCCGGAGGAAGCGAGCGGCGGCGGCCGCCGTGATCGCAAGAAGCACCGCGAAGAGAAGCGAGTGGCTGAAGCCACGGTGCCCGAATTCGCTGGCGTAAGGCACGCCCCAACGAAAACCGAGAACGTCCGCGTCGGGCAACACCGAAGCGATCACGCCCGCCACCAGAAGTCGGCCGCAGACACGATCTCCCCCCGCCACCGCGCCGAGCGCGAGCGGAACCGCCGGATGGGTGAGTACGGTGGGCATGATCTCGCCTAGAATATCGTCGTCGAAGATCTAAACATGCACCCTTAGCTCAATTGGATAGAGCATCAGACTTCGAATCTGAGGGTTGGGGGTTCGAGTCCCTCAGGGTGCACCAAGCCGCTATTTCGCCGCGACCCATCCCCCGATCAACCGCTCCGCCGCCGCTTCCCCCGCGGCGATCGAATCCGGCAATCCGTAGGCCCCCAGAGGTCCCCCCGCGAATTCGAGTCCGGGGTGCTGCGCAAGCTGCGCGGTGAGCCTTGCCGTGAGCGCCAAGTGCCCGACGGGGCGCTGGGGGATCGCCATCGGGTGGCGCCAGACCCGGCTCCAGAGGGGAGGTTGGCGCAATCCGAGGAGGGGCGCCAGGGTGCCGGCCGCGAGTTTCACGAGATCGGCGTCCCCGCCGCTCAGTGCATCCGGGTGGAGCGCTCCGCCTAAGAAGACCCGGGCGACGATCTGGCCTTTCGGCATGCGTTCGGGAAATTTGACGCTCACAAAGGTCGCCGCCACGACGGGGAGGCCCGCGGTGCGGGGGACGAAGAAGCCGTGGCCGTGGGGAGGGTGTTCGACGCTTTCGCGGGGCCAAGCGAGATTGACCGTCACGCACGAGGCGTAGGAGATCTTCCCCAGCCCCTCGGCGAGCGACGGATCGAGATTGGAGACCAGCGACGCCGCCGCGTGGGCCGGGATGGCGATCAAGACCGCATCGGCTGGGAGCGATGTCCCATCGGATAGCTTCAGAAGGAAGCCCTCGGGTTGGCGGATGAGCCCCGTCACCGACTGGCCGAGGCGTAGCGAGCCGGCCGGCAGCCGCTCGACCAGGGCATCGACCATCTGGCCCAATCCGCCGGAGAGCGTCGCGGTCGGTGGCGGGGCGCTTTTGCCTGGGCCGCCCGGCGAACCGGGAGGGCCGGGCCGGCGCCGCCAACCGCCGGAGAGCCGGCCCGGCTGCTGCTCCAGGCTCGCCAGGCGGGGAAAGGTGGCCGCAAGGCTCAGGTTCTCGACGTCGGCCATGGTGATCCCGCCGACCACCGGCTCGCTCAGGCGGCGGTAGAGCTCGTTGCCGAACCGCCGCCTCACGAACGACGCGACGCTCTCGTCGGCCGGCTCGCCCGCCGATCGCGATCCTTGCACCCGGGGTGAGATCCAGGGCTCGGCGAGCGCACGCAGCTTGCCGCGCCAGGAGAGCAGCGGCGAGGAGAGCAGCGGCTTCCAGGCCGTCGGGGCGAGCAGGGCAAAACCCGCCGGCAAAGGGAGCAGACGCCCGTGATCCAGAATGTCGATATGTCCGGATTCCGGGTAGACCACCCGATCGGAGAGTCCCAGACGCTCACATAGGGCGAGGCCGGCGGGCTTGTGGGTCACCAGGGTGTCCGGACCACGCTCCAGGAGCACGCCTTCGCAGGTCTCGGTTGCGAGGACTCCCCCGGCCCGCTCGGACGCTTCCAGGATCGTGATCTCGACGGACAAGCCGCGCTCCGCCGCCCGGCGGCGCAAATGATCAGCCGCGGCCAGGCCGCCGATTCCGGCGCCCACGATCGCCACCCGGGGGGGCATGGTCAGGAGGCCGAGGCCTTGCGGGCGAGGCCGGGCGAGGCGTCCGCCGATCGACCGATCGCGGCTTCAAGCCAGGTCGAATTCTCGGCGGCGATCTCGATCAGCGCCTCGACGAAACGGTCGTCGGCGTTGACCGCCGGCACCACCTGAAGCGTCTCGCCGCCGTTCTGATGCCAGGTCTCCGCCCCGCGGATGCTCAATTCTTCGAGCGTCTCCAGGCAGTCGGTCACGAACGACGGGATGATCACCGCCCAGCGCACGCCCTTCTTGGCCTCTTCGGCCAGCACCTGGTCTGTGGCCGGCGTCAGCCAGGGGGTACGCCCGAGGCGCGACTGGAAACAGACGGTGACGCGCTCCTCCGGGATGCCGAGCACCTGGGTCAACGCGCGTGCCGTGGCGAAGCACTGGGCGCGATAGCAGAAGCGGTTCGCCGGCCCCATCGCGGCGCAGCAGTCGGGCTTCGCCAGACAGTGGCCGCCGGTGGGATCGCTTTTGCGGATCTGCCGCTCCGGCAGGCCGTGGAAGCTCATGAAGACCCGCTCCGGCATCGGATCGAGATACGGGCGCGCGACGGCCGCACGTGCCTCGATGTAGGCCGGGTGGTCATAGAAAGGCGGGACGATCTGGAGATAGGGCGTGTTCCAGCGCTTGCCCACGACCCGCAGAATCTCCTCGATCGAGGAGCCGGTCGCGGCGGAGCTGTACTCCGGATAGAGCAGGAAAACCACGAGGCGGGTCACCCCGGAACGTTCGAGGCGGTCGACCGCGCTCTCGATCGACGGGTTGCCGTAGCGCATCGCCAGCTCGACCTGCACGGCCTCCCCCAGGCGGGCCTGAACCTTCACGGCCAGCTCGCGGCCGATCACCAGCAGGGGCGAGCCTTCAGGTCCCCAGACCTTGGCGTACGCCTCCGCCGATTTCTTCGGACGGGTCGGCAGGATGAGCAGCTCAAGGACGAGAAACCGCGCCAGCGCCGAGGTGTCGAGCACCCGGGGGTCGGAGAGAAACTGCCGGAGATACCGGCGCACCTCCGGCGAACGCGGAGCGTCCGGAGTTCCGAGGTTGACGATCAGCAGGCCGACGCGTTCTTCCGTAGAGGTAGGCATGAGCCGGCGTATCGTATACGGAACCTGAGACCCTCGTGGAGGCAAGGCGGCTATCATCGAGCGTGTCAGACTTTCAGGCGATGCCAAAGCCCTTTCACGAAACGCTCACCCCGGAGAAGGCATTGATCTTCCGGGCCATGCATCGGGCGAACGTCCCCTGGACCCTCGCCCATGGCCTTCATTGTAGCCAGTCGTCGGTTCTGGACCCGAACTTCGTCAGCATCGGCAACGAAGAGCTCATCGCCAGGCGCGACACCCGCGAGGTTCCGATTCCCCCGGGCGGCAGGCTCTCTCAATACATCCCCTTCTATTTCACGCCCTATTCTCCCATGCTCTACAACATCAAGACCGGCTACGGCGACATTCGGCAGCGATCCAACGAAGAGATCGTCATCCTGGTGTCCTCTCTCTTGGCTCTCGAAGACCACGGAGTAAGGTACGTCTTCACCGATCGCCATGCCTACCTCGCCACAGCCTCCTTCTTCAACGACAGGATGACCTCTCTCCGGCAAGTGGACTTCGAGCTGCTTCAGCGGCGCGACTTCAAACGAGAGGAGAAGAGCGACCCGGGGAAAATGGAGCGATACCAGGCAGAGGCGCTGGCATTCGGTCAAATTCCGGTCTCCGCCTTGCTTGGACTGGCCTGCTACACTGAGACGGTCCGGTAGGAAGTGGAGGCTGAGATCGCTCGCGCGGGTGCGGGATTGAAGGCCGTCACCCGGCCCGACTGGTACTTCCAATGATTCGCTACGTCCAAGGCAACCTGCTCGAAGCCGATGTCCAGGCTCTCGTGAACACGGTCAATACCGTGGGCATCATGGGCAAGGGCATCGCTCTCATGTTCAAAGAGGCTTTCCCCGAGAACTTCCGGCTATACGCCGCCGCCTGCAAGCGCGGCGAGGTCGAGATTGGGCGGATGTTCTTGACCGAAAGACCCGGCCTGGTCGGGCCACGTTGGATCATCAACTTCCCCACCAAAAAACACTGGCGGGATCGGACCCAGATCGAGTGGATACGCTCTGGCCTCGACAACCTGAAGAAGGTTCTCCAAGAGAAGGGCATACAGACCGTCGCCTTGCCGCCCCTCGGCTGCGGCAACGGGGGGCTCGAATGGTCGACCGTTCGACCTCTGATCGAACAGGCGCTCACCGACCTCCCTTCCGTCGAAGCCCTGGTCTACCAGCCGACCGCGCGCTACCAGAACGTGGCCAAACCGGTGGGGGTGGAGACTCTTACGCCGGCCCGCGCCTTGATCGCCGAGCTGATTCGGCGTTACTGGATTCTGGGGATCGAGTGCTCGCTGCTGGAAATTCAGAAGCTCGCCTGGTTCCTTGAGCGAGAGATCGTGCGCCAGGGCCTCGACAACCCCCTCGGGCTCGATTTCGTACCGCACAGATATGGGCCTTACGCCGACCAATTGCGCCACTTGTTGAACGGCCTCGACGGGAGCTACCTGCGCTCGGAGGTCCGCATTCCAGATGCGAAGCCGACCGACGTGATCGCCTTCAACGACGCCAAACGAGATCGAGTGGCTCTCTATCTCAAGTCCGAGGCGCGCATCTACCTGGACGCCCTCGAAAGGACAAGCGCCCAGATCGATGGCTTCGAGTCTCCCCTGGGCATGGAGTTGCTCGCCACGGTGGATTGGCTGCTCAGCAGGGAGGGCCGTAGGCCCGAGCTGGACGACATCAAGGCAGGGCTCGCCGCCTGGTCCGGCGGCCAGGGAGCCGGCGAGCGTAAGCTCCGAATCTTCGATGAGCGCCTGATCGGGTTGGCCCTCCAGAGGTTGTCGCCAGCGACCCCGCCAGCCTGAAGCGGGATCTCCAAATGCCTTGACCCGTCGAAACGGGCCACGGTAGACTCCGCCCGCTTTACAACATCGAGCCAGAGCCGGTTGTCGTTGGAGAGAAGCCTTGAGGAAGGTCTGCAAGCGCTCACGCGTGCAGCTGATCGATCGGGAGCGGGGCTAGCGCGTGGCGCAGATTTTCAAGCGCTGGACTAACGATTTGCCGCTGCGGATTGCCGCAGCCAGCTTGGTCGCGGGCGGCCTGGTGGTCGCGGGCGTCTGGTACTACTTTTCCCCTCAATACACCGACGTCGGCTACCAGCCGGAGCAGCCGGTTCCCTACAGCCACAAACTGCACGCGGGCGACATGGGCATCAACTGCCTCTACTGCCACGCCACGGTCGATCGCGCGCCGGTCGCCGTCGTGCCGCCGACCCAGATCTGCATGAACTGCCACCGGACGGTCAAGCGCGATTCGCCGCTGCTCGCCGCGATCCGCGACAGTTCTTCGACCGGCCGGCCGATGCGCTGGGTGCGGGTGCACAACCTGCCCGGCTTCGCGTATTTCGACCATCGGCCGCACATTCGCGCGGGGGTCGGCTGCGCCTCCTGCCATGGGCGGATCGACAAGATGGAAGTCGTGGCGCAGTCGCAGCCCCTCTCGATGAGCTGGTGCCTCGATTGCCACCGCAATCCCGCTCCTTACCTGCGGCCGGCGCACGAGGTCACCAACATGGATTGGTCCCCGGGCAAGGATCAAGCCCAAGCCGCCGCCCACATCATCAAAGAGAAGCGGCTGGCGCCGCCCCTCGACTGCACGGGGTGCCACCGATGATCGAGCCCACCGAAGAATTGTCCGTCGGCGAACCGTCGGTCCCGGCCGCCGGATCCTGCGGCCCGGGATGCGGCTGCGGAGCCGCCGCGGAACCGCCGGGTTCTCGCCGGGAGCACTGGCGCAGCCTCGAAGCCCTGGCCGGGACGACCGAAGCCCGGGAGTTCATGGAGCGCGAGTTCCCGGTCGGCGCCTCGGAGCTGCCGGAGGGGATCGACCGCCGGACGCTGGTGCAGCTCCTGGGCGCTTCGTTGGCGCTCGCCGGAGCCGCCGGCTGCCGCCGGCCGGTCGAAAACATCGTCCCGTTCGTGACGCCTCCCGAAGAGACGGTCCCGGGCATTCCGAAGCACTACGCGACGACGATGCCGTTCGGCACCGACGGCTACGGCCTGCTGGTCGAGAGCCACGAGGGCCGGCCGACCAAGATCGAGGGGAACGAGCTGCACCCGGCGACCTTGGGCGGCGCGAGCGCCCAGATGCAGGCGTCGATCCTGGGACTCTACGACCCGGACCGCTCGCAGCACGTGCTCTCCGGGAAAGAGAAAGAAAAAGAAAAGAAGACCTGGGCCGATTTCGTCGCCGCCTGGAAGACGCTGGAGACCGACCACCTGGCGGACGGCGGCGCCGGCTTGGCCGTCCTCTCGCCGCCCTCGTCCTCCCCCACCCTGTTTCGGTTGGCCGGGGCGTTCCGGACGCGGTTTCCGCAGGCGCGCTGGGTCGCCTGGGAGCCGGTGAGCGACGAAAGCGCGTTCGCCGGTGCGACGTTGATCGCCGGCCGGCCGCTCAAGACCTCCTACGACCTCGGCGCGGCGAAAGTGATCGTCAGCCTGGACGCCGACCTTTTCCTCGACGAGAGCGGCGCGGTGGCCAACGCCCGCGGGTTTGCCGCAGGGCGCCGGCTCGCCACGGAAAAAGAGACGATGAACCGGTTGTGGGTGGTCGAAAGCGCCCACTCCACGACCGGCGGCATGGCGGATCACCGCCTGGCGCTGCCCAGCGGCCGGATCGGCTCGTTCGCGCTGGCTCTCGGGCAGGCGCTCGCGGCCTCCGGGGTAGCGTTTCCGGCGGCGGGCGACGCCGGTACAGACAATCCCTTGGTGCCCGCGGGCTGGATCGAGGCGTTGGCGAAAGATCTGGCGGCGAATCGCGGCGCCGGTCTGGTGGTCGCGGGGCGGCATCAGCCTCCCGCCGTGCATGCCCTGGCGTTGGCGATCAACGCCGCGTTGGGCAATGTCGGCACCACGGTGTTCCTGCGCGAGCCGGTCGATGTGCTGGCGTCAAATACCGCGGATCTCGCGGGGCTGGTCTCTGGCATGAACGGCGGCCAGGTCTCGACGCTTTTCGTCCTCGGCGGCAATCCCTGCTTCGACGCGCCCGCCGATCTCGGTTTCGAGAAGGCGCTCGCCAAGGTCAAGAACGTCGTCCATCTCGGCCTCGCCGAAGACGAGACCGCGGCGCATCCCGGCTGGCATCTTCCGGAAGCCCATTTCCTCGAAGGCTGGGGCGACTGCCGCGCCGCGGACGGCACGGCGAGCGTGGTCCAGCCGTTGATCGAGCCGCTGTTCGGCGGCAAGTCCGCGATTGAGGTCGTCGGACTGTTGGCGACGGGCGGGGACATACCCGGGCACGATCTGCTGGTGGAGACCTGGAAGACCCTGCTGCCGGCAACGGCCGGGGCTTCGGATCCCGATGCGGCGTTCGACAACGCGTTCAACAAGGTGCTCCACGACGGCCTGCTCGCGGGAAGCGCGACCCCGCCGGCCGCTCTGGCCGCCGCGGCGCTTCCGGCCGAAGCGGCAGCCACCCTTTCTGCCCCGGCAGCCGGCGGGTTGGAGATTTCGTTCCGGCCGTCGCCCGCGGTGCATGACGGGCGCTTCGCGAACGTCGGCTGGCTCCAGGAGCTGCCCGACGCGGTGACCAAGATCACCTGGGGCAATGCCGCGCTGCTGGCGCCGAAGACCGCCGAGCGACTTAAAGTAGGCAACGAGGACGGCGCCAAGCTGAAGCTCGGCGGAGCCACCGTCGAGCTGCCGGTGTGGATCGTGCCCGGCCAGGCGGAAGAGACCGTCATCGTCCATCTCGGCTACGGCCGACGGATCTCCGGCCGGATCGGCACGGGGGTCGGCGCGAACGTCTATCCCCTGCGCACCCGCGCGGCGCTCGGATTCGCCTCGGGTGCCACGCTCGAAGCCTCGGGCACGGACTTTCAGATCGCCCAGACGCAGGATCACGGCACCATGGAAGGGCGGCCGATCGTCCGCGAAGCGACGCTCGAAGAGTGGCGCCGCGAGCCGGGTTTCGCCCCCGAAATGGTCGAGACCCCGAAAGTCGATCCGCTCTGGCAGCAGCACAAGTACGACACCGGCCCGCAGTGGGGCATGGCGATCGACTTGAACGCCTGCACCGGGTGCAACGCCTGCGTCATCGCCTGCCAGAGCGAGAACAACGTGCCGATCGTCGGCCACGAGCA
>Ga0134122_10000270_pt1 | contig 32940 bp, 32 predicted proteins | sample KB302_FD_96461 | JGI IMG/M metagenome (GOLD analysis project Ga0134122, IMG submission 96461) | Terrestrial soil microbial communities without Nitrogen fertilizer from Kellogg Biological Station, Michigan, USA - KB3-0-2 | ecosystem: Environmental > Terrestrial > Soil > Unclassified ...
CGCAAGTACGTGCTCAAGTATGACGACGTGATGAACGACCAGCGCAAGGCCATTTTCGACCAGCGCATCGACATCATGGGAGACGATGATGTCAGCGAGACGATCGTTGATCTGCGACACCAGGTGGTCCGCGAGCTCGTAACCAAGCATATTCCGCAGAATGCCTACGCCGAGCAGTGGAACACCGCCGAGATCAAGCGCGAAATGCAGCGCGTTTTCGGCCTCGATCTTGCCGTCGACCAATGGGCGGCCGAGGAAGGTATCGCCGATGAGGAGATCAGCGAACGCTTGCTCAAGGAGGTCGACGACAAGGCCCGGGACAAGGAGTCCGAGTTCGGCGCGGAGACCATGCGCCAGATCGAGAAGATGGTGTTGCTGCAGACCCTCGATCACCTGTGGCGCGAGCACCTGATAACGCTGGAGCACCTGCGCCAGGTCATCGGTTTTCGCAGCTACGGTCAGCGCGACCCTCTCAACGAGTACAAGTCCGAGGGTTTCCACTTATTCGAGACGATGCTCGCGAACCTGCGTGAGGCGGTTACCGGCCAGCTCATGCACATCCAAGGCATGCCGCAGGAGGATCAGGAGATTCTGGAACCGGTCGAGCTGCCCCCCATGCGGGCCCAGCACGTCGATCCATTTACCGGCGAGGACGAATTGGCGATGGCTGATGCGGCGCTGGCGGCAGAGGTACACCCCGGTATTCGCGACGAACGGCGGACACCGGTTCAGAGCCGCAAGCGGGGCAGCGAGCTAAATCCCAAGAACCCCGCGACCTGGGGCAAAGTGGCTCGCAATGCACCTTGCCCGTGTGGCTCGGGCAAAAAATACAAACATTGCCACGGAAAGCACGACTAGAGGGCGTATTGCCATATTTCCGTGCGCAAAGCATCATACCGCGAGGCCAGGGCAGGGCATGGGCGGCGCCAATCTCGACAAGACCGCTGACAGGCATGTAATAGGCATTTAATAGGGCATTGATTTCTGATTTGATCGTGTTTGGGCTGTTACGGGGGGCGTCTTGCGGGATGCTGTGGTGTTGATGCCGTGAAGGTTCTGGGAGTCGTCGCCAAGACCCATGACAGCGGCATCGCGCTAGTCGAGGACGGCGTGCCGGAGCTGATCTTTGAGGAAGAGCGCTTCAACCGCGTCAAGAAGACCAAGAAATTCCCCAAGCACAGTCTAGCGGCGGCCCGCGCCGACTTCCACCTCAATATTGCCGACGTCGACGTCATTACGACGCCATGGGATATGCGCCACCTGCGAAGGGCGGCCTTGCGGCTGCTGACGCGCCGATTTCCCCTGAGCCTCAGCCTGCTGCTGCCGAGCGCGCACGACTCTCAACAGAACCAGATCATGGTGCTCAACACCTATCTGCGGCACGGGCTGAGGAAAAGCTTCGGATGCGCCACGCTGCCGCCCATCGTCAATGTCGGCCACCATGACTCGCACGCGGCGGTGTTTTTCGTCTCCCCATTCGAGGAGGCGCTGGTGCTCGTCATGGACGGCTACGGGGATGACAGCTCGAGCAGCGCCTATCTTGGCCGCGGCACTCGGCTGGAACGCAAGTGGTCGACCGAGATCATGAACTCGGTGGGCCTGGTTTACACTTTTGTCACCCAGCACCTGGGGTTCGCCGGTTTTGGCGATGAAGGCAAGGTAATGGCCCTGGCCGCGTTCGGGTCGACTACCTATGTCGATAGTTTCCGCGAAGTAATTCGCTCGACCGCGGACGGCGGTTACGCCGTCGACATGAGCTATTTCAGCTACGACAAGTTCGGCCAGCTGCGCCCCTTCAGCCGAAAATTTCTTGACACTTTCGGCCATGCGCGCCGGCCCGATGAACCGCTAACCGACCGGCACCGCGATCTCGCCTTCGCCCTGCAGACCGTGACCGAAGAGGTGATCGTCAATCGCGTGCGCAGCCTTCTGAAGCAGTATCCCGTACGCGACCTTTGCATGAGCGGCGGCGTGGCGCTCAACTGCGTCGCCAATGCGAAAGTACTGGAAGCAACGGACGTGCGCCGCGTTTGGGTGCCGCCGTGCGCCTCCGACACCGGGGCGCCATTCGGCAGCGCATTGTGGCATACGCACCAGACACTGGGGCTGCCGCGCCGATTTGAGCTGACGCACCCTTACTATGGCCGTGCCTACAAGAACGAGGAGATCGTCCGCGCGCTCGAGGCGGAAGGGCTGCGCTATCATCGACTGCCTACGGCGCAACTGCTCCGACGCGTCGCCAAGGATCTCGCCGACGGCAAGATCATCGGCTGGTTCCAGGATCGTTTCGAGATGGGCCCGCGGGCCCTTGGCAATCGTTCGATCCTGGCCGACCCGCGCCGCGCCGAAATGCGCAATGAGCTCAATGATCGCGTCAAGAAGCGCGAGCCATTCCGGCCTTTTGCCCCGGTGGTTCTGGCTGAAATGGCCTCGGAATACTTCGAGGTTACCCAAGCCGACCCGTTCATGACGCTGGCTCCGCGTGTACGCACCGATAAGCAAGGCGTGATTCCGGCCGCCGTCCACATCGATGGCACCGGGCGCATCCAGACGATCGATCGTGCTGCCAACCCACGTTATTACGGCTTGATCGAGGAATTTGGGCGTCTGACCGGCGTGCCGGTGCTGCTCAACACCAGCTTTAATCGCAAGGAACCGATCGTGGCCGCGCCGAAGGATGCGATCGCCTGCTATCTGCTCAGCGGTATCGATGTGCTGGTGCTCGGTGACTTTTATACGACGGATCGCAGGGGTCCCGCCGGGGAGGCGTACGCAATGCCAGCGGCCGCCCTTGGCTCACAGGCAACGGCGATCGCACCCGCCTCGCAAAGCTGAGAGGACGCGCGCCGGGCCACCGCGGCACCGGCAGCCGTTGACAGAGCGCCCGGCGGGCGATCAAAGTCCGCGCCCAGCATCGCACAAGCCATGGAAGGCGCGTTTGCAATGGTCCAACTGACGCTGCCCCGCAATTCCAAAATCACCTCGGGTAAGACCTGGAATCAGCCGCAGGCCGGCGGGTGGAAGGAATTCCGCATTTATCGCTGGAATCCAGACGACGGGCTCAACCCGCGATTGGACACCTATTGGATCGAGCGCAAGAGCTGCGGACCGATGGTCCTCGATGCCCTGATCAAGATCAAGAACGAGATCGACCCGACCTTAACCTTCAGGCGATCCTGCCGCGAGGGCATCTGCGGGTCCTGCTCCATGAATATCGCCGGCACCAATACGCTCGCCTGTCTCAAGGCCATCGATGACGTGCGTGGGATCGTCAAGATCTATCCTCTGCCACATATGAGCGTGGTAAAGGACCTCGTGCCGGACATGACGAATTTTTACGCCCAGCTGCAGTCCATCGAACCGTGGCTGAAGACCACGACACCCACCCCACCCAAGGAATGGCGGCAGGGCAGGGAGGACCGCGAAAAGCTCGATGGGCTCTACGAGTGCATCCTGTGCGCCTGCTGCTCGACCTCCTGCCCCAGTTACTGGTGGAACCAGGAGCGATATCTAGGACCGGCAGCGCTGCTGCAGGCCTACCGCTGGATCGTCGACAGCCGTGACGAGGCAACGGGAGAGCGACTGGATAATCTAGAAGACCCGTTCCGGCTGTACCGGTGCCACACGATCCTGAATTGTGCCAAGGCCTGCCCCAAAAACCTCAATCCGGCGAAGGCCATTGCTGAGGTGAAAAAGCTGATGGTGGAGCGCCGGGTCTGATAGGCTCGAACCAGGATCAGGATCATCGAAGGTGGATTGTCATGCTGGACCACGTCGGCCTTCCGGTTTCGGACTTCATGCGCTCTAAGGGCTTTTACCTGAAGGTCCTGGCCCCGTTGGGGTATGATCTGGTGCTTGAAGTGGCCTCCGAAGAGACCGGCGGCGATAGTCACGCCGGCTTTGGCGCCGGAGCGAAGCCACAGTTTTGGATCGGCAGCGGCAAACCGGTGCGAGGGCAGGTGCACTTTGCCTTCACGGCCAAAGACCGGGCCGCGGTGCGGGCCTTTCATCAGGCCGCCTTGAAAGCCGGTGGCAAGGACAACGGCGTTCCGGGACTACGCCCCCACTATCATCAGAACTACTATGGCGCCTTTGTCCTCGACCCTGACGGCCACAATATCGAGGCCGTCTGTCACCTGCCCGAGTGATAATATCGCCTCGCAATAAAATCGGAGGCCGGAGTATGTCCCCGGCCTCGAAAGTTTTGCCTGCTTGTTAGGGGTGTGATCCACCGACTTGCCCAGCTGCCCGACCGGGCCAGGCGGACCGCCAAATCCCCGACAAACGTTTACCGGCGCGTCTTACGCTTCTTTGCGGCCGGCTTCTTCGCCGCCTTCTTCTTGGCTTTTGCCTTCGCTTTCACCGCTGCCTTAGCCATTGCAAAGTCCCTCTCTCATTGCGTTCGAATCAGTTCGAACATCTTCATAATGAGCAAAATCGGATAATTTGTTGATAGAGAATAGGATTTTGAGGGCGGTTTCAAAGGCTTTTGGGCCTTTCTGTTGCATCAAGTCCACATATTTTGTGTTTCACCGGAATTGACGAAGGTATCCATTGACGAATATCTGCGTCCGCTACCGGCGAAAACTTGAAAGATAACTTCGCCTCGCCCGGGGATTTACCTGCTCCGACACCGGTCGCCTAAAACGTAAAAACGCGTCTTGCGAAAATGTCTTCGGCCGGATCGCGGGCCCGCGATCCGGCCGAACGGAAATAACCCACGGGGCCTCGCTTGGTCAGGCCGCCTTGCGCCGCGCCGCCGTCCTGCGACGGGCCGTGCGTCCGGCTGCCGTCTTGCGGCGAGCGCTGCCAGCACGCTTGCTGAGTGTCCGCTTCACCTTCGGACGTCGCGCCGCCTTCGCCTTGCGTTTCTTCTTCACGATCTTCGCCATCTGCTTTTCTCTCTCTTTTTCACTGAGCCCAATAGTCTGCCCAATTCCGAATCGCTACTACTAGGTTATTAGGAATGAATGCCAATCATTAACTGCGTGTTAATGTGTTTTGACTTGGCCGGGCGATTGTGAGGGGCAGGTTCATCACACTCGGGCCGGCCAGGAAATACTTGGGGGTGAGGCCGGAGGTGGCCTGGCCAGCCGACTTGCCCGACTTGGCCGGCCTGAACGGATCACGTCTCGCGCCCGCAGCTCGCTGGAGCGCTGCAAGGGCACTGTGAGGCACTGTAGGGAAACAGGGCGCTCAAACGGGCATCCCCGGCGCGCAGAGGTGGAATGTTGCGCACGGCGACTTTTTCACTACATTCAAGGCACCGAGGCCAAAAGACACTTGTGTTTTATCCATGAACAATCTCGACCTGTCTCGCTCCCAACTGCGCGAATCAAGGATCAAGCTGCATGGACCCGAGGCCTTCGAGGGCATGCACAAAGCCGGCCAGCTTGCCGCCCAGGCCCTCGACATGCTTGTGCCTCACGTGCAGCCGGGCGTTTCCACCGAACGGCTCGACGACCTGGTGGTTGAGTTCGCCTTGGCGCACGGCGCTATCCCCGCGCCCCTGCACTACCGCGGTTTTCCCAAGGCGACGTGCACCTCGATCAATCACGTGGTCTGCCACGGGATCCCCAACGCAAAGCCCTTGAAGGAGGGCGATATTGTCAACATTGATGTAACCCTCATCCTCAACGGATGGCACGGCGACACCAGCCGGATGTACGCCGTGGGACATATCTCGCGGCGCGCCGAGCGGTTGATCGACGTCACCTACGAGGCGCTGATGCGCGGCGTGGCGGCGGTGAAGCCGGGTCACACCACCGGCCACATCGGTGCCGCCATTCAAAGTTACGCGGAACGCGAGCGCTGCGGGGTTGTGCGCGACTTCTGCGGGCACGGCCTCGGACGGGTGTTCCACGACCGACCCAACATCTTGCACTATGGCGAGCCTGGCGACGGGGTGGTGCTAGAGCCTGGCATGCTGTTCACAATCGAACCGATGATCAATCTGGGTAAGCCGCATGTCAAAATCCTACCCGACGGTTGGACGGCGGTGACCCGGGATCGAGAGCTGTCGGCCCAGTTCGAGCACACTGTTGGCGTGACGGAAACGGGCTGCCGGGTCTTCACGGTTTCCCCGATGGGCTTTCATCGCCCGCCCTATCAGGTCACCTGAGGCTCCCTGAACGCTTAGCCCTGCCACGGGCGGTCCTCGAGTTGGAGCGCCACCGTTGCTGCGCTGTCGGCTGCGAGGATGCGCTTCTTCTCGCCGCGGGCCGCCCGCGGCGGATAGGGCCACCCCCACCCGCGGACCCGCGCCCGGCCGTCATCACGGGGCGTGACCTCGCCCAGGCGCTCTTTCGTGGATATCCCGGCTACCCCCTCCGCCAGGGCAACACCATGCATTGACCGGGGCCATTGCGCGCGCTTTATAGGCCCACCATATAGTTCGACGTTCGTTCCTCCCGACGCCAGCGAGCCATGACCATCAAGCATAGCAAAGTCCTGATTCTGGGCTCGGGTCCCGCCGGCTACACCGCCGCGATCTATGCGGCTCGCGCCATGCTCAAGCCCGTGGTGGTACAGGGCGCCCAGCCCGGTGGGCAAATGACGATCACGACCGATGTGGAGAACTATCCGGGTTTCGCCGATGTCGTTCAGGGACCCTGGTTGATGGAGCAAATGCGGGCCCAGGCGGAGCACGTGGGTACCGAGATGATTATGGACCAGGTCGTCAACGTCGAACTTAATCGGCGACCGTTCCGGCTCGAGGGCGATTCCGGCGACACCTATACCTGCGATGCCTTGATCATCGCCACAGGCGCCCAAGCGCGTTGGCTCAACCTGCCGACGGAAGAAAAGTTCAAAGGCTACGGCGTCTCGGCCTGCGCCACCTGCGACGGGTTCTTCTACAAGGGCAAGGACGTTTTGGTCATCGGCGGTGGCAACACGGCCGTGGAAGAAGCGCTGTTTTTGACCAACTTCGCCAGGCGCGTCACGATCGTGCATCGGCGTGATAGCTTCCGGGCGGAACGCATTCTCCAGGAGCGTTTGTTCAAGAATCCGAAGATTAAGGTGATTTGGAATTCGGTGCTTGAGGAAGTACTGGGGACGGATAATCCCAAGGGCGTGAGCGCGGTGCGCCTGCGAAACGTGCAGTCGGGGGGGGCTACCGAGCAGGAAACCGATGGGGTTTTCATCGCCATCGGTCACGTGCCCTCAACCGAACTCTTCAAGGGCAAGCTTGAAATGAGCGCGTCGGGCTATCTGCGAACCGCCCCCGATTCAACGCAGACGTCTATCCCTGGCGTGTTTGCCGCTGGCGACGTTAAGGATGAAATCTTTCGCCAGGCGGTGACGGCAGCGGGGACGGGTTGTATGGCAGCACTTGAGGCCGAGCGCTATTTGGCTAAGGTGGAGGCCCTGGCCAACGCCGCCGAATAGAACGACCCAACAGGTCTGATCTCTCCCACCGGAACGAAGCCCCCATGGATTGGGACAAGCTCCGAATCTTTCACGCGGCCGCTGAGGCGGGCAGTTTCACCCATGCCGGTGAGGCTCTGCGGATGAGCCAGTCGGCGGTGAGCCGGCAGGTATCGGCGCTCGAGAAGGAGCTTAACGTGGCGCTGTTTCACCGCCACGCTCGCGGCCTGGTGCTGACCGAGCAGGGCGAGATGCTGTTTGGCACCGCCAGCGAGATCATGAATAAGCTGTCGACGGCCGAGACATTGCTGAGCGACACGACCACCAAGCCGACCGGAGATCTGAAGATCACCGCCCCGGTCGGGTTGGGGTCGGTATGGGTCACCCAGCGCCTGCGGGAATTTCTCGAACTCTACCCCGACATTCGCATCGAACTGGTCCTGACCGACGAGCAGTTGGCCATCGCCATGCGCGCGGCCGACGTGGCGATCTGGTCGAGCGAGCCGCAGCAAAGCGAGCTTATCAGGCGGCCGTTGTTCAACATGAAACTGCACGCCTTCGCATCTACCAACTATGTGCGCCGCCATGGCACGCCGCAGTCGATCGCCGCGCTGGATGGCCATCCGATTATCTCGCTGAGCGGCACGCCGGCCGCGCATCTGTCGGCCATCCACTGGCTGGAAACGGCCGGCCTCGATGGACGGCCGCCGCGCAAGCCCGTTTTCGTCGCCAACAACATCATCGCCTTAAAATATGCGATCCGTGCCGGCATCGGCATTGGCCTCATTCCTGACTATCTGACGGAGGAGGAAACCGACCTGGTGCCGGTGTTGCGTGAAACGCAGCTACCGACTTTGCCGATCTACTTCGTTTATCCCGAAGAGTTGAAGACGGCTAAAAAGGTTCAAGTTTTCCGGGACTTTCTCGTCGCCAAGGCGCGCCAGTGGCAATACTGAGGAGCTCTGCGAGTTAGCCATGCAGATGCGCATGGCAAGCATGCGGCCGACCCTCTTTCCAAACGCCGCTCAACCGGGTCAGATCCGGCAGCTGTGACGGACAGCTATTGAAGGCTACTTACCCTCCCTTCGACGCCTTCAGCCATCCCGTCAGGGATGGTCGGAATGACTTGTGACCGGGCCTCGCGCCCGGTCTTTCTTTTTTTGCGGTGGTTTACGGCGGGCGCGCGGGCGGGCTATCAAGGGTCCCTCAGCAATGTGCAACCCCCTGTTCTTGCCATGGCCCAAGCCAAACCTAAGACGCTTTACGACAAGATTTTCGATGCCCACGTCGTGTCCAGCCAGCCGGATGGCACGTGCATCCTCTATATCGACCGTCACCTCGTGCACGAAGTGACGAGCCCGCAGGCCTTCGAAGGTCTGCGTCTCGCCGGGCGCAAGGTGCGCGCGCCGGACAAGACGCTGGCCGTGGTCGATCACAATATCGCGACCACGGCGGATCGAGCTGACGGGATCAAGGATGAGGAGAGCCGCACCCAGGTCGAAACCATGGCCAGAAATGCCAAGGAGTTCGGCATCGATTACTACGATGAGCGCGACATCCGCCAGGGCATCGTGCACGTGATCGGTCCCGAGCAGGGGTTCACCCTGCCGGGGACGACCATCGTTTGCGGCGATAGCCACACCTCGACCCATGGCGCCTTTGGGGCCCTGGCGCATGGCATCGGCACCAGCGAGGTCGAACACGTGCTGGCGACCCAAACGCTGACCCAAAAGAGGGCCAAGAATATGCGTGTTACCGTCGATGGCGCGCTGCCGCCGGGGGTAACCGCCAAGGACATCATTCTCGCCATCATCGGTGAGATCGGCACCGCCGGCGGCACCGGCCACGTCATCGAATATGGCGGTGACGCCATCAGCGCCCTGTCGATGGAAGGGCGCATGACCGTTTGCAACATGTCGATCGAGGGAGGCGCCCGCGCCGGCATGGTCGCGCCCGACGAGAAGACGTTCGCTTACCTCAAGGGCCGACCCAAGGCGCCCAAAGGCGCCGCCTGGGACGCGGCGATTGGCTATTGGCGGGGCTTGCAATCGGACGCAGACGCACTTTTTGACCGCGAGGTGAAGCTCGACGCCAGCCGTCTGCCGCCAATCGTGACCTGGGGGACCTCGCCGGAGGACGTGGCAACGATCGAAGGCACGGTGCCCGACCCGGCCAAGGTTGCCGACGAGTCCAAGCGCGCAAAAATGACCCGCGCGTTGGAATACATGGGTCTGACGGCCGGCACGAAAATCAGCGATATCCCCCTCGACGTGATCTGGATCGGGTCTTGCACGAACGGTCGGATCGAAGACCTCCGCAACGTCGCCAAGATCGTTGCGGGCAAAAAAGTCTCTACTCGCCTGGACTATGCCATGATCGTGCCGGGCTCCGGCCTGGTAAAGCAGCAGGCTGAGCAGGAGGGCCTCCACCAGGTCTTTTTGGAGGCTGGCTTTGAGTGGCGGGAGGCGGGTTGCTCGATGTGCCTCGGGATGAACCCAGATCAACTCAAGCCCGGCCAACGCTGCGCGTCGACATCCAACCGCAATTTCGAAGGGCGACAGGGCTATCGCGGACGTACCCACCTGGTTTCGCCGCAGATGGCGGCAGCCGCGGCGATTGCCGGGCATTTTGTGGACGTGCGCACGTTGACCTGAGGCTCGCCTACCGGTTGCCGGCTTGGTGAATGCAGTGTTGAGACCTGGCCCCGGGTACCGAATTGGAGCCGAGGCCCGCTCGTGCTACAAGCCGCTTCAGCAATGATTTGAGTATGGTGTTTATTCTGGTGTTCCTGGCCAGCCGCTTGCCTGGTTCGGTTGGCATCGCAAAAAGGGGCAATCGGATGCCAAAGCAGCTATCGATCAGCGGTGAAATCGAACGATCTCTTCCCTATTCGGCGCTGCGACGCTCCCTGCTCGCGGGAGCCGGCGCGCTGGTGGCAGGCGTTGGGCTGGCGGGCGCCGTCGGCGCGCAAACGAGCATGGCAAAGACATCGCCGAGCAAGTCGCCGCATCAAGCCGTGGTGGAAGCGACCAAGCGCTGCGAAACGGTCGGCAACGCCTGCCTAAGGCATTGCCAGCGCCTGACGCGCTTGGGGGACAAATCGTTGGCGGATTGCATGCGTTCCGTCTCGGCCATGCTACCCGTCTGCGTGGCCATGAACCGGCTCGCCACCCAGGACGCCAAGCGCCTCAAGGACCTGGCCAAGGTTTGTGCCGATATTTGCCGCGATTGCGAGGCCGAATGCCGCAAACACGAATTCCACCACGTGGAATGCAAACGCTGTGCAGAGGCCTGCGCCGCCACGGTCAAGGTCCTGACCGAGCTTTGAGGCCGGTGCGAAAGCGACCTATTGGATCCGAGCGCTTTTGGTCGGCTCGCGCCGAGGTTTTGATGGCCCGCTAGCCCAATAGGGGGTAGGGAACGATCGGAGAGGATGCGGCAGCCTCCTCTGTTCCCGCCCCGTTCCTTGATTCCATCGCCCGGAGCACCATATTTTGGGGGGTGAGCACCAAGGGCGCCCAAATCGGGGCCCAAGCCGCGGGACGCAAGCGTTCGCGGGAAGGTGTTCCAAGGATTTGGCCGCTTTGAGGAGGGCCCCATGTCGCGCGTTTCCTTGCTGTCGAGCCCACTATTGTTGGGTTTTGAGGACATGGAGCGGCTGATCGGTCGAGTTGGCAAGGGTGGCGACGGCTATCCCCCCTACAACATCGAACGGATTACGGGACATACCATCAACGGCGGTGCAGCAGGCGCCGAAGCCCTGCGCATTACGCTGGCACTCGCGGGCTTCAGGCGCGAGCAGCTCGAGATCACGCTTGAGGACAATCAACTGGTGATCCGCGGCCGCCAGGAGGACGACAAGTCACGAGACTTCATCCATCGCGGAATCGCGGCGCGGCAATTTAGTCGCACTTTCGTGTTGGCCGATGGCATCGAGGTAAGATCGGCTGATCTGCGCGACGGTCTTCTCAGTATCGACCTTGTGCGGCGCGAGCCGGATCGACGCGTGCGCAAGATAGTGATCGGGCAGGCATCTTCCTGAGTCTTCCGGGCAACAGTCCCCATCCGCGAATCGCGGGAAGATAGGGAACAGAGCGACTTGGCGCGGGTTCAAAGACAACCAGCCCAAGCGATGGGGATCGAAGGATCCCCTGACAGGGAAGGAGTGAGCGTCGTGGAAACAAAGAGCAACAAATCGGCGAAACGCAGCGGCGAACGAGTTTCGATGTTGCCAATCATGAGCATGAGTGAACTGGCCAAACTGGGCGGCGGGAAGGTTGCTTACATCAAGATGATGACCTCGGACGAGGCCAAGGAGATGTTTCCCGCAATCGAGGGATTACCGGCCGGAATCAATCTTTTCGCTCTGCACGCAGCAGATGGTACGCCACTCGCACTTACTGACAGTCATCAGGCGGCCGTGGGTCATGCCCTCGGCGACGAGTTGGAAATCGCCAGCGTGCATTAGCGCACGCTTCAGGCCCGTTGCCCGCGCGCGCCCGGTTGCAACCCGGGCGCTTGCATTTGAGGCAGCCTTTGCCGGTCATCCAGGGGTGCTAAGCTACCGCCAAACCTCGCGGGCGATATCGACGATCATGCCGAGCTTGGCCCACTGCTGATCCTCGCCGAGGACGTTGCCTTCCTCGGTGCTCGCGAATCCACATTGCGGGCTGAGGCAGAGTTGCTCGATAGGCGCAAATCTTGCCGCTTCACCGAGACGACGCTTGATGTCGTCCTTTTTCTCCAGGTTGCCACTTTTGGAGGTGACGAGGCCTAGCACGACACGCTTGTTGCCCTTTGGCAAAAAACGCAGCGGTTCCAAACCGCCGGCGCGTTCGGTGTCATACTCGAGAAAATAGCCGTCGTACGCAACGCCACTGAGAAGCAGCTCGGCAACGGGCTCGTATCCGCCTTCGGATATCCAGGTGGAACGAAAATTGCCCCGGCAAACGTGGGTGGTGATGGTCATATCGGCCGGCTTCTCCTTGAGTGCCGCATTGATCGTGCGCGCGTAGATCGCGGGCAACCGGCTCGGATCCTCGCCACGCTTGCGCACCATCTCCATCTGCTCCTTGGAGCACAGATAGGCCCACACCGTGTCGTCGAACTGAAGATAACGACACCCGGCAGCGTAAAACGCCTTGACGGCCTTGCCCCAGGTCTTGCCCAGGTCCTCGAAGTAGCCATCCAGGTCTGGATAGGCAGATTTGTTAATAGCGTCACGCCCGCCGCGGAAATGCAGCACCGAGGGCGAGGGAATTGTCATCTTCGGCGTCACTTTGGTGTGGGCCTTTAGAAACTTGAAATGAGCGAGCATTGGATGGTCGCTCGGGAAATCGATCTTACCCGTGACGCGGATGCTTTCCGGCTTGGTCTCGGTGCCGTGAAATTGGATACCGTGATCGAGGATGACGCGTTCGCAGCCGTCGAGCTTCCAGAGAAAGTCGAAATGCCACCAGGAGCGCCGAAACTCGCCGTCGGTGGCGAGCTCGAGGCCCACGTCCTCCTGCTTGCGGATGATGGTCCTGATTTCCTCGTCTTCGATCGCCCTGAGCTGATCGTCGGAGATCGCATCTTGCGCTCGCTTGGCACGCGCTTGCTTGAGGGGGGCGCTGCGCAGCAGGCTGCCGACCGCATCGGCGCGGAAGGGAGGATGGCTGTCGGACATGGGCGCTACTCCTTCTTTCGTCTACCCAAGCATTACTGCATCTTGCGACCACTGCTAGGCCTTTGTTCTGCCACCCCGAGGTGCGCCGCGAGCTTCTCCGGGCTGGCCGCGAGTTCGGCACTGTCGCCTTCAAACACCACGCGCCCCCGCTCTAAAATGACGGCACGATCCGTAAACCCTAGGATCTTGCGCGCCTTTTGCTCGACCACAATCGCCGACAGCCGTTCGCTGCGAATGACCCTGCGCAAGACGGCCAGCAGCTCATCGACAATGATAGGCGCCAAGCCTTCCAACGGCTCATCGAGCAGAATGATGCGCGGATTGAGGATAAGGGCGCGCCCGATCGCCAGCATCTGTTGCTCGCCGCCGGATAGCTGGCTGCCAAGGTTCGCCCGGCGCTCCGCCAGCCGTGGAAACATATCGAACACGCGCGCAAGCGTCCACGCGCCTGGCCGAGCAATGGCCGTCAAGTTCTCCTCGACCGTTAGCGATTTGAAAATGTTGCGCTCTTGCGGCGACCAGCCAATGCCGGCACGGACACGCGCCTCCGGCCGGACGCGCGTGATATCGCGCCCATCCAGTTTGATGCTGCCGGCGTGTTGTGTGGTGAGGCCGACCAGCGTGTTGATAAGCGTCGTCTTTCCCGTGCCGTTCCGCCCCAACAGCGCCAGCGCCTGTCCATCGGCAATCCCAAAGCTAATGTCGGACAAAACAACGGCCTCGCCATAGCCGGCCGACAGCGCCTCCACCTGGAGAAGATCAGGCATGGGCCGCCTCACCGAGATAGACCTCGCGAACCCGACGATCGCGGGCAATCTCCTCAGGGGTGCCTTGCACGAACAAGGCGCCGTTGACGAGCACGGATATGAAGGTAGCGAACTTGAATACCAGATCCATGTCGTGCTCGATCAGCAGCACCGTCACATCGCTGGGAAGAGCGTCAATGATGGCGAGAATGGCTTGGCGCTCATCCTCGGGAACGCCGGCCGCGGGCTCATCCAGCAGCAGGATTGACGGTTGGCTCGCGAGCGCAAGGGCGATTTCGAGAAGCCGCTGTTTGCCGTAGGGCAAGGTGACCGTGCGCTCCTCCATGACATCGGCAAGCCCGAAACGCTCGAGAATGGTGACGACCTCGGTGAGCAGCGCGTGGCGTCTGCCAAGCAGGCGCCACCAGTCCCCACCCAATCCCTGTCGCTCGCACACGGCCAGGGCAACGGTCTCGAGCGGCGTGAGGTCAAAGAATAGCTGGTTAATCTGGAAGGTACGGGTCAGGCCGAGCTTCACGCGCTTGTGGGGCCTCAAATGCGTGATCTCCTTGCCGTCGAGGAGGATGCGTCCCGAGGTCGGCTGCAGCAGACCCGTGAGCAGATTGACCAGCGTTGTCTTGCCGGCGCCGTTCGGGCCAATCAACGCGTGGCGAGCCCCTTTCTGCACGTTCAATGACACGTCGTTCGCCGCGACGATACCGCCGAAGCGCTTGTCGAGGCCAAACGTCTGCAAGGCCGGCACCATGTTCAGCGTCCCTCGCCTACAATGCGCCGGGTTTGTCCCGCGCGCCAATCCAGGCGAGCCGCCAGCCTGCGTAGCGGCAGCGTCCAGCTGCTAAACCGCTCTCGGCCAACGAGAACGATCACCACCAGCACGAGTCCGATCCAGAACGGCCAATATTGGGGTGTGAGGGCCGACAGATAGTCCTGCATCAACTTGAAGACGATGGCACCGATCAGTCCGCCATAAAGATAGCCCGTGCCGCCGATGATGAGCACGAGCAGAAGATCGGCGGAGCGCTCGAAGGAGAAGACGTCGAGCGAGGCAAAGGCAGTTGTTTGGGTAAGCAAGGCACCAGCGACGCCCGCGTAGAACGCGGCAAGGCTGTAGACGGCGACCAGGCGGGCATTGACGGCGACGCCAACGGCGGCGGCGCGTAACGCATTGCCCTTGATCGCCTGTAGCGACAAGCCGAAGGGCGAATTGACGATCCGCCGCGCCAAGAGAAACAATACGAACAATACAATCAGCGTGTAGACGTGCGCCGTACGCCCGAACATATCAAACCGAAACAGGCCCAGGAGGGGATCCATGCTGACACCCTGCAGGCCATCGGCGCCACCCGTGAGCCAGGCGTAGCGATTAGCGATCTCGCGCAGCACCAAGGCCACGCCTAGCGTCACCATGATGCGCGTCAGATCCGAGCCGCGTAGCACCAGAAAGCTGGTGACGAAGCCCAGCAGCATCGCCGCCAAGCCCGCCAGCAACAGGGCAAGCAACGGTTCGGTCACGAGCTGGTGCTTGGCCAGTAGGCCGGCAACGTAGGCGCCAAAACCGAAAAACGCTGCGTGTCCGAGCGACACGATGCCGGCATAGCCGAGGATCAGGTCAAGCGACAACGCGAACAGCGCCAGGATGGCGATTTCTGTCAGGATCAGGTGCTTGCCGGGAAGGAGATAGTAGGATGCAAATGCCGCAACCCAAAAGAGCACCTCGAGCGGATGCCAACGCCCCCGGGATGCTTTGAACTGATGCGGCGCTGACGGCTTCATCGTACGCTACCGCGAGAAAACAGACCTTGTGGACGTACAATGAGCACGACGATCATGATCGTATAGATCACGAAGGCACCGAGCGTGGGCACGTAGTATTTCCCGGCAACATCGCCGATGCCGAGCAATAGCGAGGCCAGAAACGGGCCGGTGATGCTGGTGGTGCCACCGACCGTCACCACAATCAAGAAGTAGATCATGAACTTCAGCGGAAACGCCGGGTCCAATCCGACGATCTCCGTGCCGAGCGCACCCCCGAGACCGGCAAGTCCCGAGCCAACGGCAAAAGTGATGGCAAAAACGGCATCCACCCTTATGCCGAGCCCACGCGCCACCCTGGCATCGTCGACGGCGGCGCGCAGGCGGCTGCCAAAGCGAGTCCGCGACAGGATCAGCTGCAGGGCGAGCGTCAGGAAGCCGCAAACGAGAATAATCAGCAGACGATAGCGCCCCACTCCAATGCCGAACACATTGAACTGACCCTGCAGCCAATCGGGCAGGCGAACGAACATCTGGCCTGAACCCATAACGTAGTCGACCGCGGCCACCGACATGAAAACGAGGCCGATCGTGAACAGCACCTGATCAAGGTGGCTCTTGCGGTAAACATGGACATAAAGGGTGCGCTCCAGAATGAGCCCTAGGAGAGCGCTGGCGAGGAATGCCAGCGGCAGCGCCGCAAAGAACGGCACGCCCCACCGGTTGACCAGAATGACGGTACAATAGCCACCCGCCATGGCGAAAGCCCCATGCGCGAGGTTGACGAAGTTCATCAAACCCAGCGTTACGGCCAGCCCGCACGCCAATACGAACAGCAACATGCCGTACGCGATACCGTCGAACAGGATGGTCAGCATGTCGCGTAGGGGGTTTGCAAGGCGCGAGGATCGGATCGCCGCGCCGATCGTGATCGTTATTTCTTCACTTTGCCGGGGTCTTTGACCGCCTCGAAGGTCGCGAACTCGACGTTGTAGAGCTCGCCGTTTTTCTTCTCGACCTTGCGGATATAGATGTTCTGCACAATGTCGCGCGTTTCGGGGTCGATCGAAATGGGCCCGCGCGGGCTTTCCCAGGCCATGCCCTTCATGGCGGCAATCAGCGAATCCCCATCGGCCTTGCCGCCGGTTTTCTTGAGGGCCTCGTAGATAAGATGCATGCCATCATAGCCGCCGACCGACATGAAATTGGGCCGGAAGTTGTTAGCTTTTTTGAATGCCTCCACGTAGGCCTTGTTCTTGGCTGAGTCGTGATCGGCCGAGTAGAGGTGCGCGGTCACCGCGCCGACCACGGCATCACCCATGCCCGGAAGCAGGTCGTCGTCGGTGACATCACCCGGGCCAATCAGTTTGATTCCGGCCTTATCGAGCCCGCGCTCGGCGTATTGCTTCATGAAGGTTCCGCCCTGGCCGGAGGGCACGAACACGAAAATGGCATCCGGCTTGGCGTCGGCGGCGCGCTGCAGAAACGGCGCAAAATCAGGATTGGCGAGGGGCACTTTGATCGCCTCCACCACCTCACCTCCCGCGGCCTTGAAGCGTTCGCTGAACGATTTCTCGGCATCGGCGCCCGGGGCATAGTCGGAGACGATCGACACCACCTTCTTGATGCCGTTCTTTGCCGCCCAATCCGCAATGATGACGGACGACTGCGGCAGCGTAAAACTCGTGCGGGCGATATAAGGCGAGCGTTCCGTGATGATCGATGTGCCGGCCGCCATTACGACTTCGACGACCTTGGCTTCCGTTGCCAGCGGTGCCGCGGCCAAAGCGGCTGGGGTCACGCCGAAGCCGGCAATAACGCTGACTTTGTCGTTGACGATCAGTTCTTGCGCCAGACGCTTGGTGTTGTCGGGGACGGCACCGTCATCCTTGATGATCACCTCCACCTTCTTGCCCGCGACCGAGGTACCGTGCTCCTGCTGATAAAGACGCACAGCTGCGCTGATCTGTTTTCCGGTCGAGGCTTGCTGGCCGGTCATCGGCAAAATGAGGCCGACCTTGACGCTGTCTTGCGCCCAACTCGCCGCGGGCGCCGTCAAAACGGCCAGTGCGGCAACTCCCTTCAGAATTGATCGTCGATACATAGGTCTCCTCCTTCGATGCCGATCCGGTTTCTGGACGCGCCAACGATGCGCTCAATTCCGGATTTTGCCGCTGCCCTCGGCCTGGCCGCATATTGCACGCAATCGATGGGCTTTCCAACTATCTGCGCTCGTGTGTCTCAAGCGGCATGGAAGCCGGCCAAAATCGCCGCCGGCAGCGGCGCCGATTTCAGGCGCGATTTTTCCGCCGGGTCGCGTATGGTCCACAGCCGGGTTTCGAACCCTTCGAGCGCCAGAATGCCGCCCTTTGCCACCTTATGCTGTACAAAAAAACTGGATCGGCGGAATTCCGTTACCTGGGTTTCAATCTCAAGATCTTCGCCGTAATGCGATGCCACCTTGAACACCGCTCGTGCCTCCAGGAGAGCGAGCCCCGCACCGCCGTGCTGCTCCAGCATCTCAATCTTTTTCAGGCCCGTCGCCTTTTCGAACAAAAGGATCGTGCTGGCGTCGAACCATTCGAAATAGCGCGGATAGAAGACGATACCGGCGGGGTCGCAGTCACCCCACTGCACACGAACGGTCCGAATGTTGGTCAACATCTGCCGTCTCTCGATGAACAATGGCCTGCCGCACGTCGCGTGACGGCCTTGCCCCTGATGCCTTGCCCTTGCGGCCTGCCCAGCGAGCACACTGGCGGCACTCGGTGCCGGCGCCGCTCTAAGGAGAAATCACGACGACCTCAGGGTGGGGTGGATCCGCATATAGGCGTTCGAGGAGCTCGGCGCGCTGTGTCAGCACCGCGCGCTGATTGAGATAACCCTTATCGGTAATTTCACCGGCATCGATGCTTGGCGGGTCGATCAGCATGAGACAGCGCCCGACCCGCATGGAACTGCCCTGCGTCAGCGCGTTATGGCGCGCCAAACCCTCAACGACAACCTGACGCACACGCGGATCGGCAAGCCGGTCCGCCGTCGTCGCCTTGCTGCCGAGGTGGGGCGTAAGACCCATGATCCCCGCGGGACTGGGAAAGATCAGCAGGCCGATCTCGTCGCGATCGTGCCCGGTGATCACCGCGTCCTCGATCGCCGGCGCTGCGGCGGCAATGACGGCAGTGCGCAGGGTGCCGACATTGACCCAAGTGCCGGAGGAAAGCTTGAAATTCTCAGCCGTGCGGCCGTCAAACAGCAAGCCCGCGGCAGGGTTGGCGGGATCGGCAAAGCGCACTGCGTCGCCGGTCTTGAACCACCCCTCCTCGTCCAAGGCCTGCCGCGATTGCTCGGGGTTCTTGAAATAGCCGGGGGCGACATTGTCCCCTTTGACGCGGACCTCGAGCTTTTCGCCGACCGGTACGAGGCGCACCTCGACCCCTGGAACGGGGACACCGATGTTGCCAGGGCCTTCGAGCGGCCAATGCACCGAGGTGGCAATGGGCGCGGTCTCCGTCAGACCCCACGACGAAACGAAGGGGACCTTTTGGCCACGAATCTGCAGGCCCAGGCTCTGCAGGCGATCCCACAGACTTTGCGGCAGGGCCGCGGCGGCGTACAGCAGCATATCGAGGCGACCGAAAAAGGAGTGGCACAGCACCGCATCGGTCTCAAGGTAGTCGAGTAGTGCCGCATAGCCGCGCGGCACATTGAAAACCACGGTGGGAGAGATCTCCCGGAGGTTGGCCACGGTCTGCCCAATCAAGGCGGGCACCGGCTTGCCCTCATCGATATAAAGCGTGCCGCCGTTGCGCAGCATCATGTTGAAGTTGTGGTTGGCACCGAAGGTGTGGTTCCACGGCAGCCAGTCGACAATGACGGGTGGGTGCCGTTCCAGAAACGGCCAAGTTGCGGCGGCGCTCTCTTGGTTTACACACATCATACGCTGCGTGTTGATGACGCCCTTGGGTTGCCCGGTCGAACCGGAGGTGAACAAGATTTTCGCGACCGTATCAGGACCAACGCCCGCAAAGGCCTGCGCCACCGCGCTGGTCGGCGTCGCGCCGCAAAGACTTTGGAACGGCGTGAGCGACGCACCGGCGAGCGAGCCGCGGCTGGCGACGATTTCGGTGCGGCCGGCACCAATCGCCTTGAGGGCTTGCTGAAAGCGCTCCGCGTCATCGACATAGATGAGCTCGGGGTCGATCAGGTCGAAAATGTATCGGAGCTTTGCAAAATCTCGGCTGAGGCGCGCATAGGCGACCGAGACGGGCGCCACCGGCACGCCGACGTGCATGGCCCCCAGCACGATCGAGGCATGGTCGAGACCATTGTCCGCCAGGATCAGGATCGGTCGACCGGCGGGGCGGACCAAACCGCGCTCGAGCAAGGACTGGCCAATCGCTTGGGCGGTCTTTAGGGCTTGGCCATAGGTTAATTTGCGCCAGCCGCCCGTTTCCTCGCGGGCGGCCAGAAACGTCCGCCCAGGGTCCTCGGCAGCCCACTTTTCCAGCCAAACTCCGACGGCACGCGGCACGGCTGCAAGCCGCCGCGCCGAGCGTAGCACGTGTGAGCCGTCCCCATAGCGCGCATGCTCAACCTGCGGCGGTGCGAAGATTGGAGCGTCCCGGTCTCCGCTCACCTGTCCAACGGCTGGCGAAACCATAGCGTCGAACCCCAATTGCTGCGCCGCAGCAGGCGATCCCAGCTCGAACATTGGCGATGCAAAACGCCAATGTCCTAGCCATTTCCCTGGCTCCCGTCGATGCTCCTTAGGGTGTGCTCCCTTGACGCAAAGGGCGGGCTGCGGCACAGTCAATGTCGATTTCGGCCGTCTAGGCCCAGTGCCCTTGGAGCCGTGCGCACCGCTCGGCGGGACTATAGCTTGGGCTGTGGAACTCATCGCCTGGACTGCCGGTTAGTGTTTTATGCGCCTGAACCATGTGGAGGATTGCATGAAGGAATGGCACAAGCCCGAAGTGGCAGAGCAGGACGTCGGCATGGAAGTCACCAGCTATTTGCCGGCCGAGCTAGATAAGGCCTGAACCAGGCCGATCGCCACGGTTGCGCTGAGACGGCGGCTTCGGCCGCCGTTTGTAGCTGAGACGGCGGCTTCGGCCGCCGTTTGTATTTGTACGCCGGGCATAAGCGATCGGCTCTGGGGGTGGCTGCATGCTCATCAAGGTCCTAGGCTCCTCCGCCGGGGGCGGCTTACCGCAGGTCAATTGCAACTGCCGCAACTGCGCTGATGCGCGCAACGGCAATCCGGCGGTGCGCAAACGCACGCAGTCGTGTGTGGCGGTGAGCGGCGATGGCCAGCAGTGGACACTGCTCAATGCCGCCCCGGATCTGCGCCAGCAAATCGAAATGACGCCGCAGCTCTGGCCGCCGCCCGACGCCGGTCTGCGCGCAAGCCCGATCGCCTCGATCATCCTGACCAACGCCGATGTCGATCACGTTGCCGGCCTGCTCAGCCTGCGTGAAGGCCTGGCGTTTAGGCTCTATGCCTCCGAGACGGTCCTGGCGGCCCTGGCCGCCAACCCGATTTATACCGTCCTCGACCCCTCCCATGTCGCCCGGGTCCCCCTATCGCTCGAGCGCTCGCGCGCCATCGCGGGTGGGCTCAACGTCGAGGCCTTCGCGGTGCCGGGCAAGGTGGCCCTCTACCTTGAAAGCTCGGCGCCCGCTTTTGGCAGCAGGACCGGCGACACGATCGGGCTTCGGATCTGCGATCCTGCCAGCGGCGGCGCCTTTCATTTCATTCCCGGATGCGCGGCCATCGACGAAACATTGGCGGCTCGCCTGCGCGGGTCACCCCTGGTTCTGTTCGACGGCACGCTCTACACTGACGAAGAAATGATCGTGCAGGGCCTGTCCGCCAAGACCGGCCAGCGCATGGGACATATGGCGATGGCTGGGCCGCAAGGGTCGATCATGGCCTTCGCCGCGTTGCAGGTGAAGCGGCGCGTCTTCGTGCACATCAACAACTCAAACCCCGCCCTGCGCGAGGACAGTCCGGAGCGGGCCGAGGTGGAATGCGCGGGCTGGGAGATCGCCTGGGACGGTATGGAGATTAAGCTATGAGCGCGTCGATGACGCCCGATCAGCTCGAGGCGGCGATCCGCCAGGTCGGCGCCGAGCGCTACCACAACAGACACCCCTTCCACCGCCTATTGCACGGCGGCAAATTGAATAAAGGCCAAGTGCAGGCCTGGGCGCTCAACCGCTACTGCTATCAGGCAGCCGTACCACGCAAGGACGCGGCCCTCATGAGTCGCGTCTTCGATCGCGAGCTGCGCCGCGAGTGGGTGCACCGGCTGCTCGACCACGACGGCTACAGCGGCGAGGAGGGGGGCATCGAGCGCTGGTTGGTCCTGACCGATGCGCTTGGCCTTGAGCGCGCCTACGTAACGTCAATGCAAGGCGCTCTACCGGCAACCCGCTTTGCCACCGAGGCGTATGTGCGTTTTGTGCTACAAGAGCCCGTTGTCGACGCGGTTGCCTCATCGTTGACGGAACTGTTCGCGCCGCAGATCCACCAAGAGCGTATTGCCGGCATGCTGGAAAACTACGACTTTATCGGTGAGCGAGCGATGCAGTATTTCCGGCGCCGCCTCGATCAGGCGAACCGAGACGCCGACTTCGCGCTCGACTACGTCAAGCGCCATGCCAAAACGCTGCCGCAGCAAACCGCGTGTGTCGAGGCGGTGCGCTTCAAGTGCAACGTGCTCTGGGCGCAGCTCGATGCCCTGCACCACGCCTATGTGGTCCCCGGCTGGATCCCCCCCGGGGCATTCCGTCCGGACGTCGCATGAACAAAGGCCGTGAACCGGGACGTTTGGTGATCGGGGCGGACTCGGTGCCCGCGCTGCCGCGCCATATCAAATTGCGCCACGATGCGGCGCGCAATCGCTGGATGCTCCTCGCACCGGAACGGGTATTGATGCCCGATCCCATCGCACTTGACATTCTTCACCTGTGCGATGGGCGGCGCAGCGTCGCTGCCATCGCCGCGGCGCTCGCTGGCCAGTATGCGGCTCCCCAGCAGCGCATTCTGACGGACGTGACGAACCTGCTACAAGACCTCGCGGACAAAGGGGTGATCAGGACGTGAGCGTCGCTGCCGAGCTTGACACGCAAACCGCAACGGGTCTCGGGCCGCCACTTGGGCTGCTCGCCGAACTCACGCATCGGTGCCCCTTGCAATGCCCCTATTGCTCAAACCCGCTCAATCTCGAGCGCGCCCATGACGAGCTATCGACCGAAGCGTGGTGTGATGTATTGGCGCAAGCCGCCCAACTTGGCGTGCTGCAGCTGCATTTATCGGGCGGGGAGCCGACGGTACGGCGCGATCTGGCACAGATCATTGCGCGGGCGGCGAGTGTTGGCCTTTACTCGAACCTGATCACCGCCGGGGTTCTGCTGACACGGGAGCGGCTGGCGGACCTAGCCGCCCACGGCCTCGATCACGTGCAGATTTCGATCCAGGACAGCGACGCCAGCAACGCCGACCGCATCGCTCACTATGCTGGCGGACATGGCAAAAAGCTGGAGGTAGCGCGCTGGACGAAGGCGCTCAATCTCCCCCTGACGCTTAACGCGCCGATCCACCGTCAGAATATTGCCAGCCTGCCCGCCATCATCGAGCTCGCCCTGGATCTCGGCGCCGACCGCCTCGAGGTCGCGCATGTGCAGTACTACGGCTGGGCGCTCAAGAACCGGCAGGCCCTGATGCCGACGCGTGAGCAAGTGCTGGCGAGCGCCGAGCTCATCGCCGAGGCGCGGAGGAGATTGAAGGGGGTGCTGGTTATCGATTTCGTCGTGCCGGACTACTACGCCCGGCGGCCCAAGCCATGCATGGGCGGTTGGGGCCGCGGCATCATCACTGTTACGCCTTCGGGCCGCGTCCTCCCCTGCCACGCGGCCCAAACGATCGATGGGCTTGTGTTCGAAAACGTCCGCGACCGCAGTCTGCACGAGATCTGGTCGGACTCGGCCGCCTTTCAGGCCTTCCGGGGCACGGCCTGGATGCGCGAGCCCTGTCGGTCATGCGAATTTCGCGAGCTCGATTGGGGCGGCTGCCGGTGCCAGGCTTTCGCCTTCACCGGATCGGCAGCCAATGCCGATCCCGCCTGCGATAAATCCGGCGTTCACGCGGCGTTCACGGACGTCGCTCGGGCCGAATCGGGCCGCCCCGCGGAGGCGTTCACCTTCAGAAGACCAAGCCCCGACCGCCGCGCGGGCTAGCCATTGCTTGGAGCAGGCGCCACCTCACCGCACCGGCTCCCCTCCCGAAATCGGTGCCGAGATGGATGAGGTCTCGATTTGGGCCGCCGAGCGCGCGCGGCGAGATGCGTAGGCCTTGCGCGCGTGGCGCGCAGCGGCGCGATGGCGCGGCTTGGAGGCCGCCTTGCGCGCTTTGGCTACCAAGTCTGCTTCCTCGGCCGCTGCCTCCGTTTCCGCCGTCATCAGCGGCATGGCGCCGCCGCCATCGCTTTCAGCGCACGGCGCGGCAAGGTCTGTAGGTGGGCTCGATCCCCCCGTCAGGTCCCCCGCGGTCACGGCGTATTGCTTGTTGCAGATGCCCACTTTTGGCGGCACACGGGTGCGCTCGAACAGATCGTAGCCCACCTTCAAATTGAGCCAGAACGCGCGCCATTCGGCGTGCGCCAAGGTACGGGCGGCGAAGTTGGCTTCCGTCATGCGGAAGGGAAAGACGTGGATGGGAATTCGGTCCTGCCCCTGCTGCAAGGCTTGCTCGGCCAGGGTGTAGATTTCCGCCATGACCGGGTTGGTCATGGCAAAGCAGCCCGTGGAGGTACAACCGCCGTGGACGAGGATGAGAGAGCCTGTGCGCGCATGGGCGCGATCCAGCACGTTCGGATAGCCAATGTTGAGCGAGCGCGGCCAGCGGCCGCGCCGATGAATCTGACTGAGGCCAACGGCGTAAAAGCCTTCGGGAGCCTGCTTGTCGCCCTGGTGCAGCTTGGGTCCCAGCGTTCCCGACCAGTAGCAGATGGGATAGGTGGCAAAGTGCTCGAAGCGATCGCCTTTGCGCATCCAGAGCTCGAGCTCGAACTCCGCCTTGAAGATGCGGATCAAAATTGGGCTACCCACCGTTAAGCCCTTATCCGCCAACCGGCGGTCGCGGGCACTAACGCCCTCGGACGCCGACAAGAGATCGGGCGAAATGAGCCCGGCTTCGTTCTGATGGCTCGAGGCCATGCGCAAGCCGGCAAATCCAAGCCCCGCGATTGCGATCGCAACAGCGAGCACGCGAGCAACTAGATTGGCAAATTGCATCCCGAGCCTTGTCCCCCCACGCGCAAGGCCCAGTAGTGGTCCCCGCCACGCGTCTTCGCTGCGGTTTGCCCCCGCCGATGCTTCCGCCCTGCAACCCGGCGCAAGCCCGATCGGCCCAAACCGCAAGCCGCTTTTTAGCATTGTTGCACCAACTATGAAAATCTGCTAGAACATATCATGAACGAGAGCAGCAACAGCGCCCCAGCCCAGCCCCCCATTTCCCAGCAGATCTGGGATATGAAATACCGCCTCAAGGCGGCTGATGGCTCTCCGCGCGAGCGCACGCTGGCCGACACTTGGGAGCGCGTGGCGCGCGCCGCTGCCAGGGCCGAGCCGAAAGCGACGCGAGCCCTGTGGGCCGAGCGCTTCGCGCTGGCGATGGCGGACTTCGCCTTCCTTCCCGCCGGCCGCATTCTCGCCGGTGCCGGCACGCAGCGCAGCGTCACGCTCTTCAACTGTTTCGTGCTGGGTCGCATCGATGATGACCTCAGTGCCATCTTCGAGAACGTCAAGGAAGCCGCCCTGACGATGCAGCAGGGCGGCGGCATCGGGCACGACTTTTCCACCCTGCGGCCGCGAGGCGCACAGGTGAAGAGCATCGGAGCGGATGCGTCGGGCCCCGTCAGCTTCATGGAAGTGTGGGATGCCATGTGCCGAACGATCATGTCGGCCGGTGCCCGCCGCGGTGCCATGATGGCGACCTTGCGCTGCGATCATCCAGACATCGAAGCCTTCATCGACGCCAAGTCCGATCCGGCCCGACTGCGCAATTTCAATCTGTCCGTTCTGGTCACCGACGCCTTTGTCAAGGCCGTGAGAGAGGATGCTCCCTGGGAGCTGATCTTTGACGGCAGCGTCTACCGCACGGTGCAAGCCCGCGCGCTGTGGGACCGGATGATGCGTGCGACCTACGCGTACGCCGAACCCGGTGTGGTGTTCATCGATCGCATCAATGCGCAGAATAACCTTGCCTATTGCGAGGAGATTTCGGCCACCAATCCTTGCGGCGAGCAGCCCCTACCTCCCTACGGGGCCTGCCTGCTAGGCTCCGTCAATCTTGCACGTTTGGTCGCCAAGCCCTTCACGCCAGGGGCCCAACTCGACATGGCGAGGCTTGAAGCCCTTGTGCGGTTGGGGGTGCGCTTCCTGGACGACGTCATCGACGTTTCCAACTATCCCCTTCTGCCGCAAAAGAAGCAGGCCATGGCCAAGCGCCGGATCGGTCTGGGTGTCACCGGCCTGGCCGACGCGCTCATCATGTGCGGTGTCCGCTATGGAACGCCGCCGGCCATCGCGCTCGCCGAGCAGTGGTTGGCCGCGCTCAAGGTGGCCGCCTACGAGGCGACGGCCGAACTTGCGCGCGAAAAAGGCCCCTTCCCGCTCTATGATGCTCAGCGCTTTTTGGCCGCGCCCAATGTCGAGAAGCTCCCCCAGGACGTGCGCGCCAAGATCGTCCAACACGGGGCACGCAACGGACTTGTGACGTCAATCGCCCCCACGGGGACGATCTCGCTGCTGGCTGGCAACGTTTCGAGCGGGATCGAACCCGTGTTCGACTTCCGGCACGAGCGGCGCGTGCTGCAGCGCGATGGCTCCAGCCGCACCGAGATCGTTGAAGACTATGCGCACGCGCTCTTTCGCGCCAAGGTCGGAGCCGGCGCGCCGCTCAACGATGCCTTTGTGACGGCGGAAGAGTTGACGCCCCGCGCCCACCTCGAGATGCAAGCGGCCCTCCAGCGCCATATCGACAGCTCGATATCCAAGACCATCAACTGTCCACCCGACATCGGCTTCGAAGCCTTCAAGGATGTCTATCTGGAGGCCTATGACTTAGGATTGAAGGGCTGCACGACCTACCGACCAAATGCGGTTACCGGTGCCGTGCTGAGCCGGACGGCGGCGGCAGCGCCCGCCACCCCGACGCCCGACCCTGGCCACGAACCGGGGCTCGCCGCCGTTAGCCAGCCTGGGCAAGACACGCGCGCAGCACCGGCGCCCCGCAGTAGCGAGCGGGTCGGCGAAATCGTCTACATGGCCCAACCGCTGCAACGCGAACCGGTGCTGGAGGGCCTCACCTACAAGCTCAGATGGCCGAGCAGCGACCATGCCATGTACATCACAATCAACGACATTAACCAAGGCGGCCGGCGACGTCCGTTTGAGATCTTCATCAATTCCAAAAATCTCGAGCACTATGCCTGGACGGTGGCCCTAACCCGCATGATCAGCGCCATCTTTCGGCGGGGTGGCGATGTCACGTTCGTGGTGGAGGAGCTGAAAGCCGTATTCGATCCGCAAGGGGGCCAGTGGATCAACGGACGCTACGTGCCCAGCCTGCTGGCGGCCATTGGCGGCGTCGTCGAGAGCCATATGCTCCGCATCGGCTTTTTGACCCCGAGAACAAGCCCTGAGGAGGCCGCCGTCGCGGAACCCTACGCCCTGGCGGCGAGCCAGGAGAAGGCCGCCGGCGGTCCCGGGGATAGCGCCCTTGCCGCAACGGTTCCGCGCGGCAGGATCTGTCCGCGCTGCAATCATCCGGCCTTGCATCACCGGGAAGGCTGCTGGGTATGCGACAATTGCAGCTATTCCAAATGTGGATAGGTGCGGGCCCGGAACGTGGTTAACGGCCGGGCGTGACGAGAAGGCATGCGCGGCCAGTGCCGCAATGCCTTGAAATAACACGGCCGGAGCCATATTTCGGCTGTGAATCGTAGCTACGAGCAGCCGCAATCGACACGAACAACCCGGCGATCTTTCGGAAATGGCCTCGCGTATTGTCCGGCTCGCCCCATTTCGGGGGCCTACCTCCGCCCAGGCATCGGCACTGGGCCAGGCACCATCGCCGTCCGGGCGAGTGCAGGTTTGGGGTGGCGCCTCCGGGAGACACTATCAGCACAGCGTCTACACCTTACTCGAATGTCCGCCACTACCCCAGGCCGTCTATTTGCTCGTGCGCCGCCAAGCAAATGGCGCCTTGAAGGTGCTCTACATTGCCCCGGCGCTGAGTGATGCCCCGTCACTCAATCTGGCCCGCATCCGCCAGCGCGGCGCCGCCCTCGGCGCCAACGAAGTACATGCCTACCTTCTTGCCACCAGTGCCGAGGCGTGCCGCACCATCGCCTGCGACTTGCGTGCGGGTCTGTTCGGCAGTTTGGGCGCGCAACCAGCAAGTCCAGCCAACAACGGCTAGGCGGCCGCCACGCCGCGCACGGGCCCTTGCGGCCTAACACCGGCCTGCTTGCCAGGCAATTTTGGAACCTTGCCGCATCACGGCACGCGACCTTGCCACCCACGGCGCCCCGGCAGCGCGGGCCTGCCAGGTCGGCCTCCGCTAGCCTGGCACCACGCGCAGCACGCGTCCCTGGGCTTCGTCCGTCAAGAGCCAAAGGGCCCCGTCGGCGCCTTGACGCACGTCGCGGATGCGCGCGCCGAGCTCCGAGAGCAGAATTTCCTCGCCCACCACCTTGTCGCCGTCCAGCACTAGGCGATGCAGCGCCTGTCCCGCCAGGGCGCCGACGAAGAGGTTGCCCTTCCAGTCCGGGAACAGCGCGCCCGTATAAAACACGGCACCCGAGGGCGCAATGGAGGGATCCCAATAGTAGACCGGCTGCTCCATGCCAGCCTTGTGCGTGCCGACGCCGATTTTACTGCCGTCATAGTTGCGTCCGTAGCTGATGACAGGCCAACCGTAGTTTTTGCCCGCCTCGGGAATGTTGACTTCATCGCCGCCGCGGGCGCCATGCTCGATGGTCCAGAGCCGCCCGCTCGCCGGGTTGAGCGCAGCCGCTTGCACATTGCGGTGCCCAATCGACCATATCTCCGGCCGCCAACCCGGGAGCTTGGGGTTGCCGGCATAGGCCGACCCGTCCGGCAACAACCGCATGAGCTTGCCGATGTGGTTGCCTGGGTTCTGAGCCTCGTCGCGTTGCGAGAAACGTTCCCCTGCCGTGACAAAGAGCGACCCGTCCGGCATGAACACGAGACGCGAACCAAAGTGGTGGCTTGAGGCGTAGGCCGGCTCTTGACGGAAAATCACCTGCACATCCTCAAGCCGTCGATCAACTAACTTGCCGCGTGCAACACTCGTCCCGTTCCTGCCCCCGCCACGAGGCTCGGCAAACGACAAGTAGATCAGCTGAGAGCTGGCAAAATCGGGCGCCAGGGCCACGTCGAGCAAGCCGCCCTGACCGCTGGCGTAGACCTCCGGGACGCCGCTGACGGGTGACAATAGTTCCCCCTCCTTGCTGAGGAGGCGCAATCGACCGGGCCGCTCGGTGACCAGCAGGCGCTGATCGGGCAAGAAGGCCAGCCCCCAGGGATGCACAAGCCCCTTGGCGAAGGTTTCGGCCTTGACCGGCCGCGGGCTCTGCTGCGCGGGGGCCTTAGTGATTTGCGCCGCGGCCGATGCCGCCGTGAGCGCCAGCCCCAAAGCAGCAACGACAGGAATGCTGTGCATGGCCGTAACTCCGCCTCATCCGAACTTGCCGCATTTGCCGGCAAATGGCCGCGTCAGGCAATGCTCTGCGGCGCGCATCTGCCTTGATCGGCCGCCGTGGAGCCGGCCGCAACGCCACCTTTGTTGTCTTGCCTGTCCTCTCGCCATATAAGGGCGCATGTCATCCGGTCTCCCATTCCGCAAGATGAGCGGTCTCGGTAACGAGATTCTGGTCGTCGATTTGCGCGACGGCAGGGCTTTCGATCTTAGCCCATCTGTCGTGCAAGCGATCGCCAAGCAACCGCTGTCGCACTTCGACCAGATGATGGTGCTCAGCGAACCGCGCAGTTTGGGTACGCAAGCCTATGTGCGCATTTATAACGCCGACGGGTCGGAGGCGGAGGCCTGCGGCAACGGCATGCGCTGCATCGGTTGGCTCGAAGCGGAACAAACGGGACGCCGCGCCCTCGCGTTCGAAACCAGGGCCGGCCGCCTGCAGGTCGATGTGGCCGGCCGGGAGCACATCTGCGTCGATATGGGCGCGCCGAAATTCGGCTGGCGCGACATTCCCCTCGCCGAGGCCTTTGCCGACACGCGTGCCATCGAGTTGCAGGTTGGGCCCATCGACACGCCGATCCTGCATTCGCCGTCCGTGGCCAATGTCGGTAATCCGCATGCCATATTTTGGGTGGAAGACGTCGCCGCCTATGATCTCGGCCGTGTCGGGCCGATGCTCGAACATCATCCGCTGTTTCCGGAGCGCGCCAACATTTCGCTGGCAAAGATCACGCGCTCCGATGCCATTACGCTGCGGACCTGGGAGCGGGGTGCCGGCCTCACCCGCGCCTGCGGCAGCGCTGCCTGTGCCGCAACCGTGTGCGCCGCCCGCAAAGGGCTGACCGGGCGCCACGTGCTCGTCACCCTACCGGGTGGACCGATCGACATCGAGTGGGGTGAGGATAATCACATTCGCATGATCGGATCCGTCGAATTCGCCTACGCCGGCACCTTGGACGCCCTCGAGACCCTATAACAGATGGCAAACCGGGCGCATCTTCCCGCAGGTGACGATGAGCTAGAGGCGGCCGCCGGCACAGCGATTCCCGAGCCCACCGCCCCCGCGGGATTGCCGGGGCAAGACGCCTCCGCGCCGGCCTCGGTTCGTATCGTCACCTTCGGTTGCCGGCTCAACGCCTTCGAATCAGAGGTGATGCGCCAGCACGCCATCGCCGCCGGGCTGACGAATGCGGCGATCGTGAACACCTGTGCCGTCACCGGCGAAGCCGTGCGGCAGGCGGCGCAAACCATCCGCAAATTGCGCCGCGAGGACCCCTCCGTTCGCATCATTGTCACGGGTTGTGCCGCACAAATCGATCCCGGTCGGTTTGGTGCCATGACCGAGGTCGCCGCTGTCATCGGCAACGCGGAAAAGATGCTACCTGGCACCTTTCAGGCCATCGGCGGAGCCGACGGCGAGCGCGTGCAAGTCAACGACATCATGTCGGTGCGCGAAACGGCGCATGCCGTGATCGAGGGTTTCGGCTCAAAGGCGCGCGCCTACGTGCAGGTCCAGAACGGCTGCGATCATCGTTGTACGTTCTGCGTCATTCCCTATGGGCGTGGCCCCTCCCGCTCGGTTCCGGCCGGAGAGGTGGTGCAGCAATGCCGGCGCCTGGCCGAGGCCGGTTACGCAGAGGTGGTGCTGACCGGCGTGGACATTACGGCGTACGGGGCCGATCTTCCGGGTCCGATGTCCTTGGGGCGTCTGGTGCGGCACATCCTGCGCCAAGTGCCAGAGCTGAGGCGCCTGCGCCTTTCCTCCATCGATCAGGTCGAAGCCGACGCACAGCTGCTCGACGTCATCGCCGGAGAGCCGCGGCTGATGCCCCACCTGCACCTTTCGCTGCAGGCGGGCGATGACATGATCTTGAAACGCATGAAGCGCCGGCATGTCCGCGATGATGCCATCCGTTTCTGCGCCACGGTGCGGCGATTGCGACCCGATGTCGCCTTCGGCGCGGACTTGATTGCCGGTTTTCCCACCGAGACGCCGGCCATGTTTGCGAACTCCCTCGACCTGATCGATAGCTGCGAGCTCACCTACTTGCACGTCTTTCCCTTCTCGCCGCGACCTGGCACGCCGGCCGCGCGCATGCCGCAAATTCCCCCAGGCGTGGTGAAGGAACGCGCCGCCAAGCTCAGGCAAGGGGGCGAGGTCGCTCTGGCGCGCTATCTAGCGGCCCAGCAGGGTCGCGACTGCGAGGTTGTGATCGAGCGTCCGGGGCTGGGGCGCACGCCGGGTTTTGCCCAGCTGCACCTCAAAGCCGCCGCGCCGACCGGCGCCCTCCTCAAGGCCCGCGTCATTGCGTCCGACGGCAGGCGGTTGCATGGCGAGGCCATCGCGCACACGTATGCGCCGTGAGCGACACCCCCAAGAAGCAAGGCTTGTTTGGTCTGTTCCGGCGCGGCACGGAGCCGGCCAAAGCCGTTGCAGTCGACGCCGGCCAAGAGCCGGCCAAGGTTGCGCCGGCCGACACCGCGCCCACCCCCGATCTCACTGCCCCAGCGGCGACGTCGCCGCCGGGGAACTGGTTTCAACGGCTAAAGGCTGGCTTAACCAAGAGCTCGAGCCGGCTTTCCCAGAATATCACCGGCATTTTCACCAAGCGGAAGCTCGACGCTGGTACGCTCGAGGAACTAGAGGACACGCTGATCCAAGCGGATCTTGGGGTTGAGACCGCGATGCGCATCACCGAGGCCCTCGCGCAGGGCCGCTTCAACAAGGAAATATCGCCCGAGGAGGTACGCGCGGTGTTGGCCGCCGAGGTCGAGCGCACGCTAGCCCCTGTGGCAAAGCCGCTGTCGCTGACGGGCGAGCACCACCCCCATGTCATTTTGGTCGTGGGCGTCAATGGTACTGGCAAGACCACCACCATCGGCAAGCTCGCCGGCCAGCTGGCGCAGCAGGGACATCGCGTGACATTGGCGGCCGGCGATACCTTTAGGGCAGCGGCGATTGATCAGCTCAAGATCTGGGCGGAGCGGGTCAATGCCGAGATCGTGGCGCACAGGGTGGGCGCAGACGCCGCCGGGCTCGCCTTCGACGCCCTGAGCAAGGCGCGCGCGAACGGCAGCGACGCGTTGCTGATCGATACCGCCGGGCGCCTGCAAAACAAGCGGGCACTGATGGACGAGCTGGAAAAAATGCTGCGCGCACTGCGCAAGATTGATCCGACGGCGCCGCATCAAGTACTGCTGGTGCTCGACGCGACCACGGGGCAAAATGCGCTTAGCCAAGTGGAAGCTTTCAGGGATAAAGCGGGGGTTACGGGCCTCGTCATGACCAAGCTCGACGGCACGGCACGGGGGGGTATTTTGGTTGCAATTGCGGCCAAGTTCGCGCTTCCGGTGCACGCCATCGGCGTTGGGGAGGCCGTCGATGACCTTGCCCCCTTTGACGCCGCAGAATTTGCGCGGGCAATCGCTCTGAGCTAGAAAAACACCAGGGAGAGGCTGGATCTCGGAGAGAGCCGCCTGAGAACTGGACAGTGGCAGTGGGGACAGTGAACTGGCGGGGGCGGCATTTTCCGTTCAATGCGGCGCAAACCGTCAACCTCCTAGGCGAGGTAGGACCGCTGTTCGCGATGTTCGTC
>Ga0134122_10000271_pt1 | contig 32864 bp, 22 predicted proteins | sample KB302_FD_96461 | JGI IMG/M metagenome (GOLD analysis project Ga0134122, IMG submission 96461) | Terrestrial soil microbial communities without Nitrogen fertilizer from Kellogg Biological Station, Michigan, USA - KB3-0-2 | ecosystem: Environmental > Terrestrial > Soil > Unclassified ...
GCTCGCCGAGCGCCTCCAGTACACGATGGCCGATCTCGGCTATCGCTTTCCGAAGTACCCGGTGCCCGACGGCGAGACCGAGATGTCGTTTCTCCGCCACATCACCGACGTGGGGGCGCGCGAGCGCTACCGGCCGTACCACGACAAGGCGCGCGCGCAGATCGCGCGCGAGCTCGCGCTCATCGAGAAGCTCGATCTCGCCGGCTACTTCCTCATCGTCTGGGACATCGTCAACTACTGCCGCCAGCAGGACATCCTCGTGCAGGGGCGCGGCTCGGCGGCCAACAGCGCCGTCTGCTACAGCCTCGGCATCACCGCGGTGGATCCGATCAAGATGGACCTGCTGTTCGAGCGCTTCCTGTCGGAGGAGCGCGGCGAGTGGCCGGACATCGATCTCGACCTGCCGAGCGGCGATCGCCGCGAGCGCGTCATCCAGCACGTCTACGAGAAGTACGGGCGGCTCGGCGCCGCGATGACCGCCAACGTCATCACCTATCGCAGCCGCAGCGCCGCGCGCGAGGTCGGCAAGGCGCTCTCGCTGCACGAGGACGACGTCGATCGGCTCGCGAAGGTGATGAACAACTTCGAGTTCACCGATCCGAACGACACGCTCGGCCGTCACGTGGCGGAGGCGGGCCTCTCGCTCTCGATGCCGCGGATGAAGACGTTCGCGCAGCTGTGGCTCGCCGTCCAGGATCTGCCGCGGCATCTCGGCCAGCACTCGGGGGGGATGGTGATCTGCCAGGGCGAGCTCGATGCGGTCGTCCCGCTCGAGCCCGCCACGATGCCGGGGCGCGTCGTCATCCAGTGGGACAAGGACGACTGTGCGGACATGGGGATCGTGAAGGTCGATCTGCTCGGGCTCGGGATGATGGCTGCGCTGCAGGATGCGATTGAGCTGGTGAACAGGGGGCACCTGCCTCCTTCTGCCCCCTGCCCCCTGCCTCCTGCCACCTTTGATCTCGCCCACATCCCCATGGACGACGCGAAGGTCTACGAGATGCTGCAGCAGGCGGAGACGATCGGCGTCTTCCAGGTGGAGTCGCGCGCGCAGATGGCGACGCTGCCGCGGCTGAAGCCGGCGCATTTCTACGATCTCGTCGTGCAGGTCGCCATCATCCGCCCCGGTCCGATCGTCGGCGACATGGTGCATCCGTACCTGAACCGGCGCGCGGGGCGCGAGCCGGTCGTACCGCTGCACCCGTGCCTCGAGCCGATCCTCGCGCGCACGCTCGGCGTGCCGCTCTTCCAGGAGCAGCTGCTGCGGATGGCGATGGCGGCGGCCGGCTTCACCGGCGGGCAGGCCGAGGAGCTGCGTCGCGCGATGGGCTTCAAGCGCTCGGAGAAGCGGATGAAGCTGATCGAGCTGCAGCTGCGCGAGGGGATGGCGCGCAACGGCATCACGGGTGAGACGGCGGAGCGCATCATCCAGTCGATCACCTCGTTCGCGCTCTACGGCTTTCCCGAATCGCACGCGGCGAGCTTCGCGCTGCTCGCCTACGCGAGCGCGTATCTCAAGGTCCATTACCCGGCGGCGTTCTACACGGCGCTGCTCAACAACCAGCCGATGGGGTTCTATCACCCGGCGTCGCTCGTCAAGGACGCGCAGCGGCGCGGCCTCCGGTTTCATCCCATCGACGTCCAGCAGTCCGACTGGCTGTGCCGCGTCGAGGAGGACGGCGCCATCCGGCTCGGGTTCATGTACGTCAACGGCTTGCGGAAAGAGGTGGGTCAGGCCATGGCGCAGATTCCGAAGGGCCGCCTGCAGGCGGCCCCCACGTCCTCTCCTGATGTAGGGGCCGGCTTTAGCCGGCCCGAACGGCCCGAATGTCCCAAATGCGGCTCTGACGACGATTCGATGATCGAGGTCGTCCGCGACGGGACGTACTTCTGCAACACCTGCGCGCACGAGTGGACGGTGCAGCGGCCTCCCGTCGGCCGCTTCGCGTCGATCGAGCAGGTCGTCCAGCGCACCGGCCTGCGCCGCGACGAGCTGACGACGCTGGCGGACATCGGGGCGCTGAATGCGTTCACGAACGAGCGCAGGAGCGCCTTGTGGCAGGTCGAACGCGCGGTCCGCCCGGCGGGGGAGCTGTTCCGGGATCCGGGATTGGGGATCCGGGATCCCGCATCCCGGTCTCCACTCCCGGCCATGGACGACCACGAGCGATTGCGCGCGGACTACGCGGGAATGAGCCTCACGATCGGCCCGCACCCGATGTCGCTGCGGCGCGACGACCTCGCGCTGCGCGGCGTGCTGCGCGCGGTCGATCTGCCGCAGGCGCGCGACGGCCGGCGCGTCCGCGTCGCGGGCATGGTGATCACCCGCCAGCGTCCGGGCACCGCGAAGGGATTCGTCTTCCTGACGCTCGAGGACGAGACCGGCATCTCGAACGTGATCATCCGTCCCGATCTGTTCGATCGCGAGCGGATGACGGTCATCCGCCAGCCGTTCCTGCTCGTCGAAGGTGTGCTGCAGCACCAGGACGGCGTGCTGTCGGTAAAGGCGGAGCGCCTGCAGGGGATCGACGGCGGGGCGTCGGTGGATGCCCATGACTTCTACTAGCGGGCAGCGGGCAGCGGGCAGTGGGCAGTCGGCAGTGAGGCGCCGCAGGTGACCGAAAAGACAACGACGACGGCAATTCGGCGCACACGAGCACATGAAGAAATATCTGGATGTTCGTCTTGTAAACTGCCGCGAGATGTTCCGGCGACTGTGAAGCAGCGGATGCTCGCCGACGGATGCCGCATTACGCAGGCCGGCACTCCGCGTGATGCGAATCCTGTGCGGGGTAATGCCGTGCGCGGATATAAGGCGCCGCTGCCACTCACGAACGTGATATCGGGCGAGTTCGCGGCGCGTGGACAGCGTGACTGAGCAGCATTGTGCTCGGCGAATGGTCGTTCGACGATTCACGTGTATTGGGGCGGTCCGTCGACGTGTGCGACCGCCTTTACAGCCCATAACGATGTCGACCTCCTCGAGGACTACGCTTTCGCGTAGTCAGTTATGCGAGTCGCGATTCCACGCATGAGCCGTGGCGCGGGAGTCAGCTGAAAACGGTGCGCGTCTCCAGCTTCCGCCGCTCGCGCACGACGGCCTGGCACTCGAAGGAAAAGCGCTTGAGTTCTACTACTGCGATCGCGGTAAGTGGCTGACGTTCATGCCGGCGGAGCCCTGAAGCGTCACCGGCCAGCGACTGTCCACTGCCGACTGCCCGCCCACTGCCCGCTGCCCGCTGCCCGCCGCCAGCTGCAGTTGCCCGTTCGCCGCCAGCCGCCCGCTGCCCGCTGCCCGCTGACGTAAACTGGGGCGTCCTTGGGTCCCCTGCGAATCGCCTTTCTCGGCTGCGGCTTCATCACCCGTGTCCATAGCCGTCACCTGAAGTCGCTGCGCAGCGAGATCGCCTGCAGCTATGCCAGCCGCACGCGCGCGAAGGCCGACGCCTTCTGCCGCGACTTCGGCGGCGTCTCCGCCTACGCCGACTACTCGGCCGCCATCGAGGACGCGAACGTCGACGCGGTGGTCATCGCGGTGCCGCCGCGCTACCACCTGACGCTGACGCTCGCGGCGCTCGCCGCGCGGAAGCACGTGCTCGTCGAGAAGCCGGCCTACCTCCGCATGGAGGACTACGAGACGGCCGTTGCCGCGCGCGATCGCGCCGGGCGCGTCGTCCTCGTCGGCGAGAACGATCACTACAAGCCGCTCGCCGTGCAGTTGCGGGCCCTGGTGGCCGCGGGCACGCTCGGCGAGATGGTCTTCGCCCACTTCACGTCGATCGCGCACAAGCTCAAGGCGGCCGACGACTGGCGCAACGACGAGGCGATGGCCGGCGGCGACGCGTTCTTCGAAGAGGGCATCCACTGGCTGCACCTGGCCAACAGCCTCGGCCCGCGCATCGTCGAGGCGCACGGCTACCGGCCGCCGCTGGCGAGCGGAGGTCCCGACAGGCGCGCCAAGAGCATGCTCGTCGCCTTCACCTACGACAACGGCGCGGTCGGATCGCTGTACTATTCGCGCGAGATCCCGTCGCTGCTCCGCGGCCTCCGGCTCTCGAAGCTGTTCGGCCGCCGGCGCGTGATCACGTTCGAGTCGAACGGCCTGTTCGTCCTCGTCCGGGGCGATGGGCGACCGCGGCTCCAGTTCCCAGGCTTCCGTGACATCCGCGGCTACCGCGCCATGTATCGCGACTTCGTGCGCTCGGCGCGCGAGGGGCGCCAGCCCGAGATGAGCCTCGAGCGCGCGATGGACGATCAACGCCTGATGGAGCAGATTTACGCCAACGATCCGATCGTCCCGGATCCCGGACGGATCCCGGATCCCCCTCGACATCGCTCGGGGCAAGCCGCCTCCCGGATCCCGAGCCTGTGACCCATCGTTACGACGTCATCGTCATCGGCAGCGGCGCAGGCGGCGGCACGCTCGCGCACGCGCTCTCCGGCACGGGCGCCCGGACGCTCATCCTCGAGCGCGGCGACTTCGTCCCGCAGGAAGACGAGAACTGGAACCCGGAGGCGGTCTGGAAGCACCTCCGCTACCGCATCGACGAGCGCTGGCTCGACGAGAACGGCCGCGAGTTCCGTCCCTACACGCACTACTGCGTCGGCGGCAACACCAAGTTCTGGGGGAGCGTCCTCTACCGGCTGCGCCGCGAGGACTTCGAGGAGGTGCGGCACGCCGACGGCGTCTCGCCGGCCTGGCCGATCGGCTACGACACGCTGGCGCCGTACTACGAGCGGGCCGAGCGGCTGTATCACGTCCGCGGCCAGCACGGGATCGACCCGACGGAGGTCCCGCGCGGGCCGTTTCCCTACGCACCGGTTCCGCACGCGGCCGTCATGGACGGAATCGTCTGCGACCTGCGCCGCATCGGGTTGCATCCCTCGCCGCTGCCACTCGGCGTCATGCGCCTGGGCGAGACCGACGGCTGCGTGCTGTGCAACACGTGCAACTCGTTTCCGTGCAAGGTCGGCGCGAAGAGCGACGCGGACGTCTGCTGCGTCCGGCACGCGACGCTGCAGCCGAACGTCACGCTGTGGACGCGCGCGTGCGCGCGCCGGCTGATCACCAACGGCCGCGCCTCGAGGGTGGAAGCCGTCGAAGTGGAGCGCCATGGCGAGACCATTCGGGTGGAAGCGCCGGTCATTGTCGTCTCGTGCGGCGCGGTGAACTCGGCCGCGCTGCTGCTGCGGTCGGCGAACGACCGGCATCCCGGCGGCCTCGCCAACTCGTCGGGGCTCGTCGGCCGCCGCTACATGGCGCACCTCGCGACGATGATGCAGGGGTTTCACCCGTTCAAGCGGAACGAGACGGTCTTCCAGAAGACGGTGGCGATCAACGACTACTACCTGCGCGGCACCGACGACATGCCGTACCCGCTCGGCCAGATTCAGTCGCAGGGACGGACGCACGGCGTGATGGCGCAGACCGTCGTGCCGTGGATTCCGTTGTGGGCCTACGACGCGTGGGTGGCGCGCGGCGTCGACTGGCTGGCGATTTCGGAAGATCTCCCGCGCGACGAGAACCGCGTCACCATCGCGCCCGACGGCCGCGTCAGGCTGCACTACCGTCCCAACAACGTCTCGAGCCACCAGCGGCTGGTGCGGGAAATGAAGCGCATCCTCCGGCGCCTCGGCTTCTGGGTGGTCGTCGCGCATTCGCACAAGGAGAAGAACACGACGCACCAGTGCGGCACGCTCTGCTTCGGCACCGATCCGCGGACGTCCGTGCTCGATCCCTTCTGCCGCGCGCACGACATCGACAACCTGTTCGTCGTCGACGCGTCGTTCTTTCCCTCGTCGGCGGCGGTGAACCCGGGACTGACGATTGCGGCGCAGGCGCTGCGCGTGGCCGATCACATCAAAGAGACGCATTTAGCGTAGGCCACATGCACGCGCGATCCTTCAGCCACGTCGGCATCACGGTCTCGGACTTCAACCGCGCGGTGAAGTTCTACTGGGAGGTGTTCGGCTGTCCGCTCGTCGGCGTCGCCGATACGCCGCCCGATCGCGTGCGCACGTTCTTCGGCGTGCGGCCGGTGACGTCGCTCGTCGCCAGCGTCGATCCGACGTGCAAGATCGGCTGGATCCGCGTGCCGGGCGGCGGCGTGCTCGAGATCTTCGAGTTCCGTCCCCAGTTCCCGCCGGAACCGGTCCGCTGGAACCAGGTCGGGCTGACGCACATCTCGTTCAACGTCCGCAACCTGCAGCGATGGCACGACTTCCTCGTCAGCAAGGGGGTCGAGTGCGTCAGCCAGCCGGAGCGCTCGCCGCGCGGCCACTCCTTTTTCTTTGCAAAGGATTTCGACGGCAACCTGATCGAGCTGATGGACCTTGGCTACATGTATTACGTGCTGGGCTGGCTCGGTCCGATCGGCGGCTGGCTGTTCCGTCGCGGCATGTACAAGCAGTATTACCAGTAGGGCGACGCCCGATCCCCGATCCTGATCCCCGATCCCTACGGATCCCGGATCCCGGATCCCGGTATAATCCCCGCTTCGGAGGCAAAGCATGAAACGACGCATCATCCTCGGCTCGTTGCTCGTCGTCGGCACGCTGTCGATCGCCGTCGCGCAGCAGGCGCCGGCGCCGTCGGCTGAAGGGCTGATGGTCACGAAGCTGAAAGACAACCAGTACGTCCTCAAGGGCGGAGGCGGGAATACGTCCGTGTTCATCACCTCCACCGGCGTCGTCGTGGTCGACTCGAAGAACCCCGGCTGGGGCCAGCCGGTTCTCGACAAGATCAAGACGCTCACCGACAAGCCCGTGACGACGCTCATCAACACGCACACGCACGGCGATCACGTGAGCGGCAACGTGTCGTTCCCCGCAACGGTCGACATCGTCGTCCAGGCGAATACCGCCGAGAACATGAAGAAGATGATCCCGAACAGCACGGCCGCCGATCAGACGGTGCCGGCGCAGACCATCTTCCAGCAGAACGGGAACAAGGGACTGCCGAAGCGGACGTTCAAGGACAAGATGACCATCGGCAAGGGCGCCGATGAAGTCGACCTGTTCTACTTCGGCCGCGGCCACACCAACGGCGACGCGTGGGTGCTGTTCCCGGCCAACCGCATACTGCACGCCGCGGACATCTTCTCCGGCAAGAACATCCCGCTGCTCGACGCCAACAACGGCGGCAGCGCCGTCGAGATCGACAAGAGTCTCGACAAGGCGTACAACACGCTGAACGGCAAGTACGACACGATCGTCACCGGTCATGCCAACGAAATGCAGCCGGCGGACCTGAAGGAATACGCGCAGTTCAACCGCGACTTCCTCACCGACGTGCAGACAGCGATGAGGGGCGGGAAGAGCGCCGCCGACGTGGCCGCGAGCTGGAAAATCCCCGCCAAGTACAACGGCTACGCGCCGATCGCCACGGACGGCGACCGGAACCGGGTGCGGAACAACGCCGCGCTGGCGATGAAGGAACTGGGCGCGAAGGGTACGAAGTAGCTACAGGTTCGCCAGCGAGAGGAGCTCGCGGTCGTACTGGCCGCGGGCTTCTCCGTAGATCGGCTTCACGGCGTCGACGAACTTCTGGTGCTCTTCCGGCGTGAGCTCGACGATCGTTCCGCCTTCCTTCCGGATCTCCACCATCGCGTCTTCTTCTTCCTTCACGTGCAGCCCGCGCTGGAACTCGACCGCCTCGCGCACGGCGGCGCGCATCTCGTCCTGCAGCGCCTTCGGCCACGCGTCGAACGCCGTCTTGTTGAAGAAGATCGGACGCGAGAGATAGAAGTGGTTCGAGGCGGTGTGGAACTTGTGGAACTTGTGGACGCCGTAGGTGGTCGTGTTCGAGAACGGGTTCTCCTGGGCGTCGAGCATGCCCGCCTTGATGGCGGGAAGCAGCTCCGAGAGGTCCATGACCCGCGGCGTCGCGCCGAGCAGCTGGAAGGTGCGCTCCTGCACCTTGCTCGGCAGCACGCGGATCGTCATCCCCTTCATGTCGGCCGGCGTGTGAATCGGCCGCAGCCGGTTCGAGATGTGGCGGAAGCCGTTTTCGAACCAGCCGAGGATGCGGTAGTTGCCTTTCGTCTCCATCCGCTGCGCCAGCGTGGCGCCGAAGCGGCCGTCCATCGAGGCGCGCGCCTTCGCGGTGTCGGAGAAGAGAAACGGCAGGTCCGCGATGCCGAGGTCGGGAATCTGCCCGGTGAAGTAGCTGCTCGACTGGTAGGCGACCGTCAGCACGCCGCTCTCGACGAGCCACGGCAGGTCCTCGCCTTTGTAGCCGAGATCGATGATGTTGTAGATGTACTTCACATCCACGTCTTTCCCGAACTTCGCCTGGATGCGCTCGCCAATCCGCTTCAACGACAGGCTGAAGCCGTTGTTGGGCGGCGCGTAGCCCGCCATGATGATGCGGACCGGCGTCGAGGTCACGACCGCGGGCGCCTTCTGCTGCGCGAACGCTTCGTCCGCCCGGCCGAACGCGCCGGTGACCGCGCCCGCGCCGATGACCGCCGACGCCTTGAGGAACTTTCGTCTCGACATGACTCGGATTGTAAGCTCTCGGGGTGTCGCTTCGCATCGGAATCGACCTGGGCGGGACCAAGATCGAGGCCGTCGCGCTCGATGGCAGCCGGGAGGTCGCGCGTGCCCGCGTAGACACGCCCCGGGGTGATTACGACGCGACGCTGGCGGCGATCGTCGATATCGTCCACGACCTCCAGCAGCGGATCCCGCCCGGTGCCACCATCGGCATCGGCATCCCGGGTACCATCTCCGCGACGAGCGGGCTCGTCAAGAACGCCAACTCCACGTGGCTCATCGGCCGGCCGCTCCAACACGATCTCGAAGCACGTCTCGACAGCCCTCTCCGCATCGCCAACGACGCCAACTGCTTCGCCGTCTCCGAAGCCGCCGACGGCGCCGCCGCGGGCGCAGAGGTGGTCTTCGCGGTGATTGCGGGCACCGGCGTCGGCGGCGGCATCGTCGTCCACGGCCGCCTGGTGACGGGGGCCGAGGGTATCGCGGGCGAATGGGGCCACAATCCGCTTCCCTGGCCCGACGCCGACGACGCGGCGCGGCCCGACTGCTATTGCGGCAAGCGCGGGTGCATCGAGACGTTCCTGTCGGGGCCCGGTTTTATCGCGGATCACGAGCGGGCGAGCGGCGTTCGTATGACGCCGCGCGAGATCGTCGCCGCAGCGCAGCGCGGTGATGCGGCGGCGGACAAAACGCTGCGCCGCTACGAGCGGCGCATGGCGCGGGGGCTCGCCAGCGTGATCAACGTGCTCGACCCCGACGTCATCGTGCTCGGCGGCGGCATGTCGAACATCGACCGGCTCTACACGAACGTTCCGCGGCTGTGGTCTGCCTATATCTTCGCCGCCGAACAGCGAACCGAACCCCGGAAAACGCGCCTCGTCCCCGCGCGTCACGGCGATTCGAGCGGCGTGCGCGGGGCCGCGTGGTTATGGCCTGACCGGTAAAATAGATCTTCGATGCCGCATCGCAAGAGGTTCATCCCCGCGTCCGTCGTCGCGCTGCGCCATTATTCGCTGCACACCTTTACCGCCGACCTGATCGCCGGCGTCACGGTCGGCCTCGTCGCGCTTCCGCTGGCGATGGCATTTGCCATCTCGTCGGGGATGCCGCCGCAGGCAGGTATCTATACGGCGATCGCCACCGGCTTCGTCATCTCCGCGCTCGGCGGCTCGATGGTGCAGATCGGCGGCCCGACCGGCGCCTTCGTGGTGGTGGTGTACGGCATCATCGCCACCTACGGTGTCGACGGCCTCTTCATGTGCACCATGATGGCCGGCGTCATCCTCGTGATCATGGGGCTGACGGGCACGGGCACGGCCGTCCGCTTCATCCCGCGTCCGATCGTGCTCGGCTTCACCAACGGGATCGCCATCGTCATCGCCAGCACGCAGCTGAAGGATTTCTTCGGCATCATGCTCGACAGCCCGGCGCCGGGCGATTTCATCGGACGCGTGCGCGTCCTCGGGAGCCATCTCGGCGCCGCGTCTCCGCCCGTCGTGATCCTCGCCGTCTTCGTGGTGCTCCTGATCGCGACCTGGAACCGGCTCGTGCCGCGCGTGCCCGGCTACATCGTCGCGCTGGTCATGGGCACCCTGATCGCGAGCGTGCTGCAGCTGCCAGTCGAAACCATTGGCTCGCGGTTCGGCGGCATCCCCGCAACCCTGCCATCGCTGACCATCCCGCACTTCCGGCCGGAGCTCATCCTGCGGCTGCTGTCGCCGACCCTGACGGTCGCGATGCTCGGCGCCATCGAGTCGCTGATGTCCGCAGTGGTGGCGGACCGGATGGCGCGGACGCGCCATGACTCGAACGTCGAGCTCTTCGCGCAGGGCGTCGCCAATATCATCTCGCCGCTGTTCGGCGGCCTTCCCGCCACCGGCGCCATCGCGCGAACCGCGACCAACATCCGCTCGGGCGCGAAGACGCCGGTTGCCGGGATCGTTCACGCAGTCACGCTGCTCGTGATTCTCCTCGCCGCCTCGACGCTGGCGGCGGCGGTGCCGATGGCGGTGCTCGCCGGCATCCTGATGGTCGTCTGCTACAACATGGGTGAGTGGCACGAGGCGCGCGAGCTGTGGAAGCACAGCTGGACGGATCGCCTCGTCTGGCTCGTCACCTTCGTCCTGACGGTCGTCGCGGACCTCACCGTGGCCGTGGAGACCGGCATGATCCTCGCCGCCCTGCTGTTCATCCGGCGCATCTCCCTGACGACCAGCATCTCGCGCGTGACCACGGAATACGTGGAGCACGGGCGGAAGCACGTCCTGCAGGACAAGCCAATCCCGGACTACGTGACGATTTATCGCATCCACGGCCCGTTCCTGTTCGGCGCGACGGACAAGCTGACGAGCCTGACGAGCCATGTCCAAGAGATGACACCTATCGTGGTCCTTCGGCTGCGCAACATGACCGCGATCGATGCCACGGGGATGAAAGCGATCCAGGATTTCGCGGATGCGCTGCACGCCTCCGGCCGTGCGCTCCTACTGTGCGGAGCCCCGGCGCACCCGGCGCGCCTCATGGCGCAGGCCGAATTTCACCGCCACGTGGGCGCGGCCAACATCCTGCCGAACGTCGAGGCCGCGCTTGCCCGCGCCGCCGAACTACATAGGGCGATCGCCTAGCGCGACCTGTGCCGCCGGCGGCGGACGGCCAGCTCTTTGCTGTAACCCATCGAGGGACACCAGCACACTACCTCGCGTGGTTGAGGTAGCCGTCTGGTCCCGAAGGGGAGTCGTGGAACTCATCGTTCAGCCGGACGACGGGATCAAGCCCGTGCTCGAAGTCATCGGGAAGGCCCAGAAGTCGGTGGATGTGATGATCTTCCGCTTCGACCTGAAGTCGATGGAAAAAGAGCTCGAGGCGGCGCGCGCCCGCGGGGTGGTCGTCCGCGCGCTCATTGCGCATCAGGGCTCGCAGGGCGAAAAGGGGCTGCGCCAGCTGGAGATGCGGATGCTGGAAAAGGGCATCCTCGTCGCCCGCACCGGCGATTCGTTCACCCGCTATCACGGCAAGATGATGATCGTGGACCGTGAAGAGCTGCACGTCCACGGGTTCAACTTCACCGCGCTCGACCTCAAGAGCCGCAGCTTCGGCATCGTTACGAAGGACCGCCGTGCGGTCAACGAGGCGATTCGCCTCTTCGAGGCGGATACGCTGCGCCAGGAGTACGAGCCGCAGGAAGAGGTGTCGTTCGTGGTCAGCCCCGAGAACGCGCGCGAGATTCTCGCCACCTTCATCAAGCGCGCGCGGAAGCAGCTGCTGATTTGGGACCCGAAGGTCACCGACCTCCAGATGCTGCGCCTGATCAACCAGCGCATCAAGGCCGGCGTGGACGTCCGCATCCTCGGCAAGGTGGGGAAGCGCGGCCACGCGATGCGCGTCCAGAAGATGCCCGGGCTTCGCCTGCACGTCCGCGCGATGGTGCGCGACGGCGACACCGCGTTTGTCGGCAGCCAGAGCCTCCGCGCGCTCGAGCTCGACGGGCGGAGGGAGGTCGGCCTCATCGTGAAGGAGCCGAAGACGGTCACGCACATGCTCGAGGTGTTCGAGAGCGATTGGGCAAGGACCGACCTCGCCGCCAAGGAAGCGAAGGGAGCGAAGCGGGAGATCAAGGAGAGGAGGCTCGAGGCGGAGCTGGCCGAAGCGTCGGACCGCTAGCTACACCGCGTTTCGAACGCGCTCGACCGTGCGTCCCACCTGCAGCGACGCGTAGAAGATGCGTCCTACCGCGATGCCGCCGCGCAGCTTGTGGCGGCCGATTGCTTCCAACCCCGCCGACGCGATGCACCCGCAGTTCGAGCAGTCAGGGTTCCCACCAAACTGGCAAGGCGTGATCCGGCGTTCGAGATCCGACGAATAGCATTCCGTGGTCTGCGCGAACACGCACTGATCCGGCGACGCCGGCGGCTTCGCGTACACCTTCAGGATGCCGTCGAGCATCTGCAGCTTCGGCACGCGGGGCATCAGCCGGCGTAGCTCGGCAATCACCTTCGCGCGGTCGGCGCGCGTCAACCGCTCCTCGGAAATCTCACCCTTCTGCGGCGTATACAGGCTGATCCAGATCAGCCGCGTATGCGGGTTCGCGTTCCACAGGTGGAGGAACTCCTCGAGGTACCCGTCGCGGCGCACCTGCTGGCGCGTCACCGTACAGTGGACGGTGATTTGATGCCCTTCGATGTGCTTCTGGATGCGGTCGTAGGTCGCCGGCGTGCGGCGGGCGTCGTGTTCGGGCTGCAGGCCGTCGATCGAGACCACCAGCTGCAGGCGCGGCAGCGCGGCCCATTCCGCCGGAATCGGCCGCACGGCGCTCGTCACCAGCTGCGTGTGAATCTGGCGCTCGGCGAGCTGCGGGAGGATGCGATCGAGCTCGCGATAGCGGACGAGCGGTTCGCCGCCGACGATCGAGACGTGCAGCGGACGGTGGCGATCGACGAGCGCCATGAAGCGCGTCACGAGCTCGTCGCCCTTGTAGTCGGAGAGGCTGCGAAGCGTGACGTCGCCGCCGAGATGATCTGCACCATAGGCGTAGCAGCCAGGGCAGCGCAGCGGGCACTCGCGCGTGATCTCGATCGAGATGTTCGGGCGGTAGCCCGCAAGGATGCGGCCCCACGCCTGAAGCACTTCGCGCTTACCGACGCTCATTCGAACAGTGTATCCCTGTTATCCTGTCTCGAGATGGCAGGTGAACGCGATTTTCCCAGAATTGTGCGGCGTCGCTCGAAACTCCATGGCTGGGGCATCTTCACCCTCGACCCCATCACGAAGAACACGCGCATCATCGACTACGCCGGAGAACTGATCGATCACAAAGAGAGCCTGCAGCGCGAAACCAGGTACCTGGAGAACGGGTGCATCTGGTGCTTCACGGTGAATCGCCGCTGGGTGCGCGACGCCAACGTCGGCGGCAACCTCGCGCGCTTCATCAACCACGCCTGCAGGCCGAATTGCTACAGCCACATCCTCGGCAAGACGATCTGGATTCGCGCGGCGCGGAACATCGAGCCGGGCGAGGAGCTCACCTACAACTACTACACGGACGGCGAGAAACAGATCCCGTGCCGCTGCAGGCCGGGGTGCAAGACGAAACTATGACCCGGGGAGACGAAGGACACGAAGACAATTGAGAACCACGAAGGGCGCGAAGGGCGCGAAGGCGAAGACAGGAAGGATTCTTTTTCCCTTCGTGTTCTTCGCCATCTTCGTGGTTCTCTTCCTTCGTGGGCTTGACCCGATGCTCGCCCAGGGCGAGCTGACCGAAGCCGATCTCGCGGCGGCCAGCGGCGGCCGCACCCTCCGCATTGGTTCCACTCTCGACGGTCACGTCACGCCGATTCCGCTCGAGGTCTACGTCTCGCGCGTGCTTGCGGGCGAGGGCGATCCGAGGGCCGGCGAGGCCGCCCAGCAGGCGCTCGCGATTGCGATCCGCACCTACACGCTGAAGAACGGCGGCCGTCACGCGCGCGACGGCTACGACCTGTGCGACAGCACGCATTGCCAGGTGCCGCGCCCGTCAACGCCGACATCGCGCCGCGTCGCGATGGCGACGGCCGGCGAGGTGCTGACCTATCACGGGGATCTTGCGGAGGTGTTCTACTCCGCTGCGTGCGGCGGCCGCTCCGAGCGTGCCGCCGACGTCTGGCCTGGCGCCGAGTATCCCTACCTGGTTTCGCGCAAGGACGACGTGTGCGAGGACGATCCCGCGTGGATCGCTGACTTCGCGTTCGACGACGTGCAGCGCGCGCTCGAGCGCGCCGGCTTCGAAGGCGATCGGCTGAGGGACATTCGGGTCGACGGCCGGACCTCGTCCGGACGCGTCGCCCGCCTGCGGCTGTCGGGGATGCGTCCGGACGTGATTGCGGGCGATCAGTTCCGCCTCGCGGTTGGCGCCGTCGCGTTGAAGAGCACGGCGTTCACTGTCGAGAAGCGCGGCAACCTGCTGCGCTTTACCGGCCACGGCTTCGGGCACGGTGTGGGGATGTGCGTGATCGGCGCCGCGCGCCGGGCGGCGCGCGGCGAAACGGCGCGCGTGATTCTCGGGCAGTACTATCCGGGCCTCGAGCTCACCCCGCTGTCGGGCGTCGCCATCCCGGTTCCGATTCCGATCCCGCGCTCCAATGACACGTTGACCGCTGCACCGGCGCCGCGTCCGCCCGGCGCGGTCGTTGCGCCGCGCGGCAGCGCCATCTCCGTGACCGTGCCGCGCGGTTCGTCCGTCACGGCCTCCGAGGTCGAGCGCATGGCGGCCGCCGCGCACGACGATCTTGCCCGTAAGCTCGGGACCTCAGTGCTGCCGATGACGATCCGCCTGCACGACACGCTCGACAGCTTCCGCCTCGCAACCAACCGGCCGTGGTGGGTGAGCGACGTGGCCGAAGGAACGGCCATCGACCTCGCCCCCGCCGCCGTGCTGGCGCAGCGTGGCGGTCTCGACGCATCCGTCCGGTTGGCCGTTGCCGAGCTGCTCGTGGGGGGGCCGCTCGCCGGCCGTCCCGAATGGGTACGGGTCGGCGCCGCGCGTTACTTCGCGCAGGCCGCCAGTGCCCGGCCCGTGTCGGCACGAACGCGATGTCCCACCGACGCCGAGTTGATGCTTGCCGTGTCGGCGACCGCGCAGCGCGAGGCGGAGACGCGCGCTGAAGGGTGCTTCGCGCGCGAGCTGGCGAAGACGGGTGACTGGCGGGCGGTTCGGTGACGTTGCTGCCGCCGGTTGAGACGCCGGGTTTCCTGATGCGCGTGGTGTATCGCGTCGCACGGCGCCGTTACGGGAAGGTGCTGATGCCCTTGCGCGTTATTTACAGCCGGGCGCCGGTGCTGCTCGCGGTCGGCCTGCTCATCGAATGGATCCGCGACCACGCGACGGTCCTCGACCCGGGGTTGCGCTCGCTCGTCACCGTCTACGTCTCCACGCGCCGGTCCTGTGACTTCTGCGCGGACCTGGGGCTGGCGCTGGCCGTCAGGAAGGGCATGGGGCCCGAGCGCTTCGACCAGCTGCCCGCGTGGCGCGGCAGCACGGCCTTCTCGCCGCGCGAGCGGGCCGCGCTCGCGTGGGTCGATGACATTGTCGAGGACGGAAGAATCGGCGCGGCGACCCTGGCCGCCGCGCGAGAGCTGTTTTCCGAGCGCGAGCTGGTGGAGTTGACGTGGCTGCAGGCGTCGGAGGCCTACTTCAACCTGCAGGCGCGTCCGTTAGGAATACCGTCGGACGAGCTGGCGTCTCGCGCCACAGCGACCAACGACTAACGATCCGCGCCCAACGACCAACCACGAACGACCAACGGTCGTCGCAGCTACGCCGCCCGCAGCCGCGGCTGCCGCGTGCTCTTCCAGAGCATCACCGCGGAGATGAGCGTCCCGATTACCGCGACGACGATGAACCCGATGATCACCGTCTGGAACTGCTCGGATTCGAGCACGCGCAGCACCCCGCGGCCGTAGACGCGGGCGAGCGCTGCCTCGCTGCCGAAACGGATGAGCCGCATCAGCGCGAAGGTCCCGAAGAAGATCCGGCGGTCCACCTCGAGCGCGCCGCACGTCAGCACGAACGGTGTCAGCGGAAAGGGAGGCGGCAGCAGCGCCGCAAACGCCATCGCGACGGCGCCCTGCTTCTGGACGCGCGTGCGGAGCCGCTCGAAGCGACGGCTCGGCACGAAGCGCTCGAGGCCGATCTCGCCCGCCTTGCGGCCGACCCAGTAGGTGAACGCCGCGCCGGTGATCGAGCCGGCGGTCGCCAGCAACGGGTAGATCCAGAACAGCATCCCGTTGTGGCGGGCGGACAGGTAGATTACGAGCGCGTCGACGCCAAATGGCAAGAAGAACACCAGTGTGGCGTCGAGCAGCGCGAGCAGGTACGCGCCCCACCACGTGAGAAAGAAGCCGAACGCTGCGTGAAACAGCCCCATCTACCAGCAGATGCCATCGTACTGAGCCCGCAGGGCGGCGAAGTTAATCGGGATGCGTACCAGGTCGATGACCTTCTGATCGGGACGGCACCGTTCGACGGCCGCGGCGAATTCGGGCGCGCCGTTGCCGATGACGATGACGTCGCTCTTCGAAATGACGTCGTCAACCGAATCGCACAGGTGACGCGACAGATGTGGAATCTGCTGCTCGATGTATTCCTTGTTCGCACCCATCAACCGCGCCAATGACACGTTGCGGTCGTAGATGCACAGCTCGTACCCCTTGCCGAGGAGCGCCTCGCCGAGAATCACCATCGGCGATTCGCGCAGGTCGTCGGTCCCCGCCTTGAAGCTGAAACCGAGGATGCCCACGCGCTTCTTGCCGGTGTCGACGATCTGGTCGATCGCGTGCTGGATCTGCAGGCGGTTGCTTCCGAGCAGCGCGTTGAGCAACGGCATCTCGAGATCGACCTCACGCGCCCGGTACTGCAGCGCGCGCACGTCCTTCGGCAGGCACGAGCCGCCGAAGGCGAAGCCCGGTTTCAGGTAGTACGGCGAGATATTGAGCTTCTCGTCCTGGACGAAGATGTCCATGACGTCGTGGCTGTCGATGCCGACGCGCTTGCACAGGTTGCCGATCTCGTTGGCGAACACCACCTTCACCGCGTGCCAGGCGTTGCTCGTGTACTTCATCATCTCGGCGACGCGGATGCTGGTGCCGTAGAGCGGCGCCTCGACGTTGTCGTAGAGCGACTTGGTCGGCGCGGCGTCGTAGGCGTGGTTGTGGCCGACGAGGGTGAGCGGCGGCTGCCGGAAGTCCTTCAGCGCCGTCCCTTCGCGGAGGAACTCGGGGTTCACCGAGACGCCGAACCCCTCGCCGTATTTCTTGCCCGAGCGCGCCTCGAGCGTCGGGATGACGTGCTCGTGGGTCGTCCCGGGGAGCACCGTGCTGCGCACGACGACGACGTGGTAGGTCGTCTTCTCCTTCAGCGCCTCGCCAATCTGCTCGCAGACGCGGATCAGGTAGCTCAGGTCGAGGCTTCCGTTCTTGCGGCTCGGCGTGCCGACGCAGATCAGCGACAGGTCGGTCTCGGCGATCGCCTCCGACGTGCTGGTGGTGGCGCGAAGGCGGCGCGCGTCGACGCCGGCCTTCAGGAGGTCCTCGAGGCCCGGCTCGACGATGGGGCTGCGGCCGGCGTTGACCGCGGCGACCTTCTCGGCATTGACGTCGACGCCGATGACATCGTGGCCGTCCGCGGCGAAATTCGCGGCCGAGACGCTTCCGACGTAACCCAGGCCGAATACGGCGACTCTCATACTGTGGCTGTCCTCTCGGGGATCGGGGATCCGGGATCGAGGATCGGGGATCCGGTGGTTCGTGGTTCGCGGGTCGCTGGCTCGGGCAGCGTCTGCGCGCCCTCGCCGTCGATGAAGGTGCGGTACCAGAGCTCGAGGTTGACGAGCGCCCAGATGGCGTCCCCGCCGGCCGTGGCGCCGTCGCGGTGTGCGGCCAGCAGCTGCTCCACCGCCGCGGGATTGATCAGGCCTCGCTCGCGCGTGCGGCGATCGAGCAGCACATCGCGCACGACGGGCTGCCAGCGGCCGCGCGTCCACTGGCCGAACGGGACGGGGAAGCCCATCTTCTTGCGCGTGAGGATTTCGTCGGGCAGCAGCCCGCGAATCGCCTCGCGCAGGATGCGCTTGGTCGTGAAGCCGCGCAGCTTGAGGCGGTCGGGCAGCCGGGCGGCGAATTCGACGAGCACGTGGTCGAGAAACGGCACGCGGCTCTCGATCGACGCCGACATGCTCATCTGGTCCTGCTTCATCAGCAGCTCGACGAGGTACGTCTTGATGTCGGTGTGCAGCAGGCGTCCGAGGAGCCCGCTCCGGCCGTTGACCTCGTTGAAATAGGCGAGCGACGAGGCGTAGGGGTCGCCGCCGGCAAGGGCCGTGGCCGAGAACAGCTCGCGCTGCTGCTGCACCGGCATGCCGGCGAAGTTGTCGAGGAACATCGCCGAGACGTTGCGCGGCATCGCCAGGAACGATCGGCGCGCGTAGCGTCCCGCGCGGCCCGGCAGCTTCGGCAGCAGCGACCCGGCCACCGAGGCGCGGACCGCCGCCGGCACCAGCCGCTCGTAGACCGTGCCCGCGCGCCAGTTGATGACCGCGCGCGGATACTTGCCGTAGCCCGCCAGCAGCTCGTCGCTTCCTTCGCCGGTGAGCACCACCACGACGTGCTGTCGCGCGAGCACCGACACGAAGTGCAGCGGCACGCTGGACGGGTGGGCAATCGGCTCGTCCTCGTGCCACACCAGCCGCGGCAGCGCGGCGAAGAAGTCGTCGTCGTCGATGACGATCTCGTGCGCGTTGGCGCCAATCGCCCGCGCCACCGCGCGCGCGTATTCGAGCTCGCTGAAGCGCCGATCCGCGAACGCCACCGAGAAGGTGTCGACGGGCCGGTCGATCTCGCGCGCCATCAGCGCCGCGATGGCGCTGCTGTCGATGCCGCCCGAGAGGAACATGCCGAGCGGGACGTCGGACATCAGCCGCAGCCGCACGGACTCCTGCAGCAGGCTGCGGAAGCGATCGATGAGCGCGCCGTCGGGGAGGCGTTCGAGCTCAGGATCCGGTCCGTCGAGCGGCAGCTCCCAGTACTTCTCGACGCGGACGCGCCCGCCCTCGAAGACGAGCCGGTGGCCGGGGAGCAGCTTGTAGATCCCCTCGAACATCGTCTCTTCGCCGGCGGTGCCGCGCGTGGCGAGCACCTCGGAGAGGACGCGCACGTTCGGCTTCGCGGCCACGAGGCCGCTTTTCAGGATGGCCTTGATCTCGGAGGCAAAGAGCAGCCGATCGCCGGCCATCGCCCAGTACAGCGGCTTGACGCCGAGGCGGTCGCGCACCAGCAGGAGGCGGCGTGCGGCGCCGTCCCAGATGGCAAACGCGAACATGCCGCGGAAGTGCTGCACGCACTCGTCGCCCCACTGCTCGTAGGCGTGGACGATGGTTTCCGTGTCCGAGCGCGTGCGGTAGGTATGGCCTGCCCCTTCCAGCTGCGCGCGTACGTCGCGGTGGTTATAGATTTCGCCGTTGAAGGTGATCCAGGTGGTCCCTGTTTCGTTCGACAGCGGCTGGTGCCCGCCCGCCAGGTCGACGATGCTCAGGCGCCGGTGCGCGAGGACGGCCCAGTCGTCCGCGTGCAGGCCGGCGCCGTCGGGACCGCGGTAGCTCATGACGTCGCGCATGGCGATCGCGCGGGCCTGGTCGTCGGGTCCGAGGCGATCGTGCGAGACGATTCCGGCGATGCCACACATCTCAGGCTGCCTTCACTAGCACGGCGTATTCCAACGGCTCGGCCGCGGCAGCGCCGTCGATGGAGTTGCGGAACCAGTACTCGAGCATCAGGAGCGCCCACAGGCGGCGCGAATGATCCGCCCGCGACGTGAGGTGCTCGTTCCACAGCTGGCGCAGCGCGGGACGCGAGACGATGCCGCGGCCGTCGAACCGCGGGCCAAACAGCATTTTCGGCACCAGCGTCGTCAGGGCGCCGGACAGCCAGGGATGGCGCGGCGGCTGTCTGAGCGCGGCCGGCAGCAGCCGCGGCGGCAGCTGCGGCATCAGCAGCCGGCGCAACGCCCACATGTCGATGCGCCCGTGCTGCTTCAAGGACGCGGGCGTGACGGTGGCGAGCTCCACCATCTGCCGATCGAGGAACGGGTAGCGCAGCGAGATGCCCGCCGCCGCCGCTGCCCGAGCGGCGACCACCAGCGTGTTGTCGGGCAGGAACGTCCGCGCATCGACGTACATCGCGCGGTCCACGGGGTCGTTGGTCGCCCGCGAGGCGTAGCGTTCGAGGTGGCGGACGAACGGGTTGGCCTCGCGCACCTCCCAGGCGAAACCGCGCGTGTAGATCGAACGCCGATGCTCGTCGTCCCAGAGGCGGTAGGCGAGCTTCGATGTCCGCAGGTCGCGCGGCCGCGTGAAGCGGGCGAGCAGCGCCCGGCGGCGGGCGTTGGGCGCCCACAGCACCGCGGCGCCATGCGCCGACAGCGCGACGCCGCCGTATCTCGCCGCCGCCTTGCAGATGGCGAGCTGCGTAACCGCCGACGGATCGCCGATTGGCTCGCCGCCGATGGCCGACAGCTCGTCGATGAGCGACGAGGTCGGCTGTGCGATCGTCTCGAGCTCCCGTACCCGGCCAAGGTGCGCGGCGGCGGCGTCGCTGCGCGTCAGCTCCGAGGCGTCGACGTCCACGTCGACCGTGATCGGGATGCCGGTCCCCGTCGGCGCAGCCGACAGCAGCGCACACGACGCGATGCCGCCCGAGTAGAGCAGGCCCGCGTGCTTCTGGTCTTTCAGGTCCCGCCTGGCGGCCGACTTCAGCGCGGCCGTCAACGCCGGCGTGAGGTCGCCGGGCGCGTTGGTCGCGGACGGGAGCGGCAGATCCCAGAACTGCTCCACGTGCATGCGCCGGCCGTCGACGATCAGGAACTGCGCCGGCTCGAGCTTGCTGACGCGGCGATAGGCGGTGAGCGGCGCCGGAATGTAGCCGAGCGCCAGATAGGCATCGATGCCGTTCGGGCACCAGTCGCGCGCAACACCGGGATCCTGCAGCAGCGCGCGCGTCTCCGACGCGAAGACGACGCCGTGCCCGTGCAGGAGCGCGAAGTAGAGCGGGCGGATGCCGATGTGGTCGCGCGCCAGCACGAGGCGGCGCCTGGTGTCGTCCCAGACGGCGCACGCGAACGGGCCACGGAGACGCTCGAACGCGCCCGTGCCCCATCGGTCGTAGGCGTGCGCGATCACCTCTTCGTCCCGGCGCGTGTGGAACCGGTGCCCTTCGCGTTCGAGCTCCGCGCGGAGCTCGCCCGCGTTGGTCAGTTGCGAATCCGCGACCGCGCGGATGTGGTAGCCGTCGCTCGTCCCGATGGCCGACGTCCCCTCCGGGCGCGCGGGACCGCACCAGCCGAGTGCGATGCCGGGCATGGCGAAGACGCTGCGCGTTTCGAGCGTGCCGCTGGACGATGCGTCGAGCATCTGGTCCAGCACCGTCCGCGCGAGGATCTCGGCGGGGTCGAAGCTGAGTCTGCCGATGATGGCGCTCACTGGTGTTCCTCTCGAGGGGCGGGAACGGGCGATCCCTACCTCTTCGACAGCACGACGTCCGGGCCGCGGAAGTTGATGCGATTGTTCTTTGCGTCGGTGCCCGTGAAGTCCGTGCGCGTGTGGTGTTCTGCCGCGCTGGCGCTGCAGAAGCGCGTGGTGAGCGTCGTCTTCGAACCCGGGGGGATGACGATGCCGAGGCCGCTGCGCTGGCTCAAGACCGCGCCGTCCATGAAGTCAGTGCGGTCGCTGAGCGTGATCTCGGCCGAGCCGACGTTGTCGAGGACCTGCGAGTAGGTCCACGTGTTGGTCAGCGAGCAGTTCGGAATCGGGTTGTTGCTGTAGGGCACGGGGTTCGGCGAAATCGTCACCTGCAGCGGGCCGCCACTCGAAGGTGCGGGCGCCGGAGCTGGAGCCGGCGCGGGTGCCGGAGCCGGAGCTGGTGCCGGCGCTGGAGCCGGGGCGGGTGCGGGCGCGGGCGCCGGGGCGGGTGCCGGAGCTGGAGCTGGGCCAGTCGTGGGGGAAGGAGCGGTCGGGGTGGGTTCGACACTTCCACAAGTTGCCGTTGCGAGGGCTGAGGCCCCCAGAAATGCCGTTAATAGCCAAATCCTTGGAACGTTGAACCGTCTGCTCACCATGAACTCTCCCTCAAAGGCGAAATCTCTTCACACCGTTCCGGTCGCACCTCGTCCAACGCAAAAGACGCACCGAAATGGAAGAGCGGGGAGGAAGGTTCACGGGACCAGTCGCCGGCCGCGATCAGCAGGATGTTGCCGCCGCCCTCGACGCGCAGTTCGCGCGGCGGCTCTGACAGAGTGATGTGGACGAAGCCGTTGGCGATGCTGGCATGCAGATCGCGCATCGGTTCGGTGGCGGCAACGCTCAGCCATCCGTCCCGAAGCGCGAGTGCGTGGCTCGCGTCGGCCAGATCCAGGGCGACCAGCGCATCGCCGCGCGTCCGGAAGTGCAGGACGCGGGCGTTGGTCTGGTAATCGAGGATGCCGCCAGCCCGGCTGTCGCGCGTCGCCGGCTCCCCCGGACGGATCAGGTAGTGGGACGCGACATCGCCGGTGACCACGCGCGCCGCGATGGCTTCGCCGGCCGGGTCGGCGGTGACGTCGAGCCGTTCGAGCGACGGCACCGTCCCGGCCTGCGCCTCGCCGATCCACGTGATCGCCGAGCAGGGCAGGCGCGAGCCGCGCGCGATGCGTGCGGTCCACGTCGGCACCAGGGTTCCGTAGACGGGCGCGAACCAGCCAAGACCCGACTCCTCGTCGCCGTGCAGCAGCGACACGTTGCCGGAATCAACGAGGAGCCACGCCTCGTCGCCCTCCAGGTGCGTCGCCCGCAGGCGTCCCTCGCCCTCGGTGCGCACCATCCAGGCCGGATCGAAGTGCCAATGCGCTGTCGCCGAATGAACATCGGAGCCCGCGGGCGGGGTCCCCGATCCCGGTCGAAGCTCGTCCACGACCAGCATGCCGCCGCCGTCGGCGCGAACGATCGAGCGGCGGTGCTCGATCGGCGCGTAGCCGTGGTGCGCCGCTTCGACCCAGTCGAATCCGCCGCCGTGCCGCGACCCCGCCAGCCGTCCGGCGGCGGTCGTCTTCCAATGGAACGGACCGGCCGGCGTTGACTGCGGGCGGTCATCGACGGCCACCGTGTTGTGATTGAAGCTGCCGCGCATCCGGTCGCGGAGCCGCGCATCCATCGTATAGGTCGAGGTGCCGGGGTCGACGAGCAGCGGCCGCTTGCCGAGACGCAGCGTCAACGACAGCGCGTCGGCGTGCGCGTGGCCGCCGTTCATATACCCGTGGACGCCGGCGTCGAAGACCGCGTGGTCGCCCGCGTCGGCCCGCAGCACGACATAACCGGTGTCGCCGAGGGTCGTCGATCGTTGTGGCGCGTGCGGGCGATGGTCCACCCTCAACTGGATCGCCTCCGGGGCGGCTATCCAGAGGGCCTCCTCGGGAATGCCCCAGGGCGCGAGATCCGGACGATCGAGCGCCACCGCCGCGACCGCCAGCGAATCGCGAACGTCGTTGCACTCGCGCCCCGCAATCGGCCACAGCATCCCGCCGTCGTCATCGCCAATCAGCGGCAGACGGCCATCGGCGTCCGCCATCGCGCGCGTGAATTCCGCCAGCTGCGCGACGACGGCGGCAAACGTGCGCGCGGCATCGACGTCGGCCGCGCGCCGCGCCGTCAGGAGCGCCAGCAGGTAGAAATCGAGCGTGTAGCGCTGGTAATGCGTGGAACGCTCCGCGTGCCCGCCGTCCGGAAGAATCTGCCTCTCGATCTCCTGCAGCAGGATTCGGCGTCCAGTGCTGACCCAGCGTTGGCTGGCCGCGAGCTCCGGGAACGCGTGGCCGACGACGTACAGCGCCAGCGCTTCGCCCGTGAGATGCGTGTTCGGGCTGAAGTAGTAGGAGAGGTGGTGCTCGACGTGCCGCAGTTGCCGGTCGATGGCAAGGAGAAAGCTGGCAGCTGGCAGCTGGCAGCGGGCAGGCGACCCGGGTTGTTCGCTGCCGGCCGCTAGTTGTCCCTTGTCAGCGAGCAGGAAATGAATCGCTGTCGTCCATGAGATCGTGCGGAAACCGATCTCGAGCATGCTCGACCAGTTGATGCCGGTGAGCGGCGGGTTTTCCGCGAGCCAGCTCTCCAGCTGCTCGACGATTGCTCGCGCATAGCGTTCGTCGCCGGTGAGCCACCAGGCGCGGCCAAGCTGCAGCCAGTGCTGGTGACGATTGAGCTCCCAGATGATCTTGTGGTCGCCGATCGCCGGGTCGAGGTACGGGACCTCCGCCCAGCAGGTGCGCGGCGCCTGCCGGTGATGAACCGGATCCGAGTGCCAGTTGGTGAACCGCAATCCGCGGTAACCAAGCAGGTCGTAGGTGCCGCCGACAATTCGATCGGCGCGCGCCGCCGCGTCGGCGGCCGCGCCTGGCCACCTGCTCGACACCACACGCCTCACAGTCGCTGCGAGGACGGGATCGATCACGCATCGCGAGCGGCGCCCCGCCAGCCGATCGGCCAGCCGGCGGTCGACATCCGCCCAGTCCTGCCGCGCGATGGCATGACGCATCGCGTCGTCCATGGCATCTGAAACGAGCGCGCGGCCGATGTCTTCGCGGCGCCACCGGGGCATCGTCACTCGCGAGCGGGCGCGGTCGCCGAAGGTGCGCGCCATCTCGGAAGCGCGCCAGCGGACTTCGTCGACGGTCATCCGCCGGAGGCGGCTCAGGCGGCCTTGCATCATGCGGGATTTGATGGCGCGGGCTGGACCGTCGCGGGCTTTTCGAGACGAGCGCGCGATACTCGCCGGTAGGCACGCAGCCACCCTTCGCGCACGACCGGCCATTCGAAGGCCGAGAGCGTTCGATGCGCGGAGCCCGCCAGCCCTCGCGCCAGCACCGGATCACCAAGCAGAGCGAGCACCTGCTCCGCCATCTCCTCGTCGGCGTTGTCGGGGACGAGCAGGCCGTCGACGCGATGCCGGAGGATGGACGGCACGCCGCCCACGTTGGTGGAGACGACCGGCATCCCGCTCGCGAACGCCTCGAGCACCGACAACGGCATGTTGTCGATCGACGGCGCCTGGACGTAGATGTCGGCCTCCGCGTAATAGCGCGGGATGTCCGATGGCGGGACCCGCCCCGCGAACGTCACGTTCCGAAGGCGAAGGGCGGCGGCTTCCGCGCGCAGCGCGGCGTCCTGCGATCCGCTGCCGACCAGCGTCAACGTGGCGTCCGGGTGGCGCGCCTGGATCCTGGCGAACGCCCGCAGGACGCACGGCACGTTGTACATGGGCTCGAAGTTGCGCGTGCAGAGCAGCCGTGCAGTCAGGGGGGTCCGCGACCGATATGCGAAACGTCGCACGTCGATCGTGTTGGAGACGACGTCCGCGTCGATGTCGAAGGAGAACAGGACGTCGCGCAGGAATGCCGAGGGGACGACGTTGGCGTCGACCAGATGGCGCATGACGAAGCGCGCGATGCGCGAGCGCCGCAGGTGGTCCGGCGCCTCACCGCTGTGGTAGTTCAGGATGACGGGCTTGCCGAGCAGCCTGGCGACGATGACGGCCGGCAGTGGCGCCAGGAGAAACGAGGTGTAAGACGCCGAGAAGGCGTGGACGACGTCCGCGCGCCGGAGCTCGCGGAAGAGGAGCGGCCAGTAGCAAAGCTGGGTGACGACCGTCCGCAGGTATTTGACGCGAAGCAGCCGGTCGAAGGGCGCCGGGGGCACCGGGTCGATAGGGACAAGCCACGCGTGAACGGCCGGATCCCCCTCCCAGCCTTCCAGCAGGCGCTGCGCCTGGACGGACTGCCCGCCGAGAATCCGGAGCGAGGCGACGACGAGAGCGACGCGAAGCCCCCCGACTTTGCCCCGGGAAAGGCCCTCGACGTGACTCGCTGGCAGGGAATCTTGCATACGGCAGAGGTATCTCGGCGCTCATTGGGTGCAAGGCACACGCCGCACACCGCAAAGCGGGCCGAAAACGGGGTCGCGGCCACGTGACGTACGCGATCGTGTCACTTACAGATCTGAGATAGGCCCGCCAAATCCCTGACGATTTTCCGGCGGCCTCGCCGGGGATCCGTCGCGACCCCGCGGAATTCCCTAACGTTTCCGCGCGTTCGATTCGCCCGCCTGCACGGTCTTTCATTCGCACTAACGCCTGCCAGCAGTTTCGGCGCTCCCAATCAAAGACGTTTGCTCCCTCGATCACCTCCGGGTGGTCGGTCGCTCGCGCGGAGTCGATGCGCGGGTGACGTGAGGGGGTGAGCCGACCACTCGCTGGTCCCTGGGGTTCCACAAGTTCCCAAAACAGTGACATCGCGAGAACGGCGGAAGTGTGTCTTCCGCCGCGGGGCCCGAGCTGCGGGGAGGAAGCATGCTCGTGGGTACCCGTCAGGTTGTCTCGATTCTCTGCGCCGCGGTCTTCTTCGTCGGCGCCTCGCAAAACATTGTCTGGGCGCAGTCGAAAGCCGCTGGCGGCTTCATCGATTCGTCCACCGGCGCCGGCCTCAGGCCGAAGCTGTCGGCGGGCGAGATTGCTGCGTTCATGCCGCAACGCGGCAACTTCACGTTCCCCTCGCCGTATTCCACGCAGGGCATTCGCGTGACGAATGGCGGCGACTGCGGCGGCGGGGATTGCGTGTTGTCAGTGGGGTATTCCTACTGGAGCAACATCAACAATCACGTCGGCAGCGACACGTTGCTCGTGTTCCTCGGCCTCGATCGCCGCAAGGGCGGCGGCGGCCCGACGCTTTTCAGCTACAACAAGCGAACGGGCGAGACCAGCAATCGGGGCCCGCTCTTCTCGCCGGACAGCCCGTATAGCTGGTCCACCGGCGAGGGCTGGTATTTCAGCGCGAGCCAGCCGACCACGCTCTACATGAGCGACGGCCCGCGCATGCTGCGTTACGACGTGGTGACGCACGCGATGAGCGACGTCTACAACGTCGAGAGCCTGCTCGGCGCCGGCCGCGTGATCTGGCAGATGCACTCGAGCAGCGACGACCACGTGCATTCGGCGACCGTCAAGGACAGCTCCAGCTACAAGGAGCTCGGTTGCATCGCGTTCGACGACCGCCGCCCGGCGAGCCCGACGTTCATCGCGGCCAAGGGCGACTACGACGAGTGCCAGATCGACAAGAGCGGACGGTATCTGGTGGTCAAGGAGAACGTCGACGGCCGCAACGGCGAGGACAACCGCATCATCGATCTGCAGACCGGTGCGGAGACGATCTTCCTCGACGAGAACGGCGCCGCCGGCCACTCCGACCTCGGTTACGGCTATCTGGTCGCCGAGGACAACTTTAACAACGATCCGGGCGCCGTTCGCGTCTGGCAGCTCGGCAAGGATCTGTCTGGCAGCAACCAGGGGCACATCGCCGGCCAGGGAACCGAGGTCTACAAGCTGGCTGATTGGTCGGTCGGCATCGGTCACATCGCGCACGGCAACTCCACCAGCGCTCCGTCGGCCAGCCAGATGGCGTGCGTGAGCAACGCGAACCGCAACAACGCCCCGCGCGTCAACGAGATCGTCTGCTTCCGGCTCGACGGTTCGATGCAGGTGCTCGTCGTCGCGCCGAACATGAGCGACCTGAACGCGGCCGGCGGCGGCAGCGACGATTACTGGAAGATTCCGTCGGGCAACATCGACGTGACCGGCGAGTATTTCATCTGGACCGCGAACATGGGCACCGGCCGGCAGGATGCGTTCATCGTCCGCATCCCGCAGGACAAGCTCGGTGTGTCGCCCGGCGCGCCGACGCCGACGACCCCGGCGCCGACCATGCCCGCGCCGATCACTCCGGCGCCCACGACGCCGGCTCCGACGGCCCCGGCGCCGACCACTCCTGCGCCGACGACGCCCGCGCCGACCACTCCAACGGCCGGCAGCGCGACCTGGATGAGCCTGATGAACGTGGCTGAAAGCGGCGCGACGCTCACGAAAATCGCCGGCTGCGACGGATGCGCGGACGGCACCGCGGTGTCGAACCAGCAGGTGAGCGGCAGCGGCATGCTGCAGTTCTCGACCGACGACAGCAGCTCGCTGCGGTTCGTGGGTCTGGGCGGCAGCGGCATCGGCGCGACGCCGGCCGACGTCGACTTCGCCATCCGCCTCCAGGGAGGCGTGGCGGAAGTCCGTGAGTCGGGCGCCTACAGGACCGAGATTGGCTTCGGCGCCGGCGACACGTTCACCATCACCGTCAACGGAAGCGCCGTGAGCTACGCGAAGAACGGCGGCGTCTTCTACACGAGCAGCGCCTCGACGGGCGCCGCCCTCCGCGCGCACGTGATCTTCTTCGGTACCAACGGCTCGGTGCGCAACGTCGGCTTCGGCGGCGGCGCGTCGACGGCCGCGGCGCCGGCCGTGTCGTCGGGCACGATGGCCACCGGCCAGTACGCGGTTGCGCGTCCGGCGGGTTCGAAGCCGGTCAGACGGCGGAAATAGTCAGAAGCGAAACAGATGGAGGGGGTCCGCCTGACGGCGGGCCCCACCGCTAGGCGGCGACGTCGCGCTGCGCCGCGGGCGCCGTGACCCGTTCCCAGGTGACCTGCTGGCGGTTGGTGATGAAACGGAAGAAGCCGACCACGGTGGCCCACAACAGCAGGCACATCGCGGACGGCGCCGTGAACACGAGCGAGCGCCGGCGCGCGTCGCGCTGCGTCAACCCGACGGCCGCCGCGCAGTAGAACATCGCCTGCAGCGCCAGCATCAATCCGTAGAATCCCGCATCCGCCAGCAGCACGTTCGAGACGAGCACCACGGCGTGCAGCGCCGGCAGCGCCACGCGCAGCACCTTGTGCGAGATCGTCTCGAACCAGAGGCGGTTGCGCAGCGGGTTGAGCAGCCACCCTTCGCGGGCAATCAACTGGAACATGCCGGCAATCGTCCGCGTCTTGCGCACGAACTCCTGCCGCGCCGTTGACGAGGCGCGGTCGTAGGCGCGCGCGTTCGGCTCGAACACCACGCGGTAGCCGCGCCTGACGATCCGCAGCGGAATCAGCACGTCGTCGAGCAACGTGTCGTCGGGGATCGGCTCGAACAGGTCGCGGCGGATGGCGTAGATCGCGCCGGTGGCGCCGATGGTCGAATCGGCGCGCCCTTCCGTCGAGCGGATGAACTTCTCGTAGCGCCAGTAGAAGGCGGTGCCGTGCCCCGCGGCGGCGGTGCCGTCGTGCGCGGCCAGCACCAGCTCGCCGCTGGCGCCGCCAACGGACGGATCCGCGAAGTTCGCGACGAGCTCGCGCACGGTCTGCGGCTCGAAGCGCTGGCGCGCGTCCGCGAAGACGACGATCTCGCCGCGGACGCCCGGGATCACCGCGTTGATGGTGGCCGGCTTGCCGCGATGCTCGTTGAATGCGAGGACGGTGACGCCGCGATCCGCGTATTGAAGCGCGCGCTCGACGGTGTCGTCGGTCGAGCCGTCCGAGCCGATCACGATCTCGATCCTGTCGCGCGGATAGTCGAGCGCCAGCAGGTTCTCGATGCGCGGCCCGATCCGCTCGGCTTCGTTGTGCGCCATGATGACGATGGAGATGGACGGCTCGATGGGCGCGCGCAGGCGAGGCTTCGGCCAGAGGCGCGCACGGAGCGCGGCCGCGAGCGGATAGCCGGCATAGACGTAGGCGAGCAGCAGGAGCGAGCCCCAGAAGAAGACGCCCGGGCCGGGCGCCCACGGCAACATCACGCCCATGACGTCGGCGCGCGCGCGTGCACGCGAGCGGAGACCGGCCGCGTCGAGACCGTCGAGCGCCCTGGCCACCGCCTCCACGTCCGCGCCAGGGTCGCGGCCGTCGGTCGCGGCCTGTGCGAAGGGGCGCGCCAGCGTGAGGCGGAAGTCCTGCTCGCGCGGCAGCGTCAACCCGGCTTCCTGCAGTGAGGCGGGGAAGAAGTTGTCGCGCGGATAGCGCCCGGCCACGCCGCCGACGATCACGTTGCGCCGGAAGACCGCGTCCGGGAAGTAGCGCCGCAGCGAGTCGTTCCCCTCGCCGGCGCTCGAGCCGATGACGCCCACCTCGTTCACCATCACCACGTTGTTCTGGAAGACGAAGCCGGTGTGCGCCGCGTGGTCGCCGCCGAACAGGATGCCGCCGCTCTGGAACGCGGTGTTGTGATCGATGGTGACGCCGCTCACGCCGTCGAGCATCTGGAACAGGCGCCCCTGGCCCCACGTGCCGCCGACGTCGAGGAACACGTTGTTGCGGATGGCGATGCGCTTGGCCTGCTGGCTCGGGTTGTTGTCGTCTTTCCCGAGCATGTTCACGCCGGCCGCGACGTGGCGCACGAGGTTGTTGGTGAACGCGACGTCTTCGATCGTCGACCACGGCGCGGCGCCGTCCTGGTTGCGGACGGTGAACAGGATCGAGAAGCCGTTCTGCGCCTGCGGCCAGTTGTATTCCAGCAGGTTGCCGTTGACGACGACGCGGCGCGCGTTCTTCAGCTCGAACAGGTTCTTGACCGTCCACTCGACGCCCTCGAACGACGGGTCGCCCTTGCGCCAGCGCAGCGGCTTGGCCAGGTGGTTGTGGACGATCTCGATGTCGGACGGCACCAGGTCGGGGATCTTCGGATCGGCCCCGCCGAACATGATGTTCTCGCCGGCGCCCTCGAGGTAGTTGTTCGCGATCCTGAACGGCCCGGGACCGTTCCATCCGCCGATCGCCTGCGAGTCGGCGCCGACTTCCTTGAAATCCGCGAAGTACGAGTCGATGACCGCCGCGTCGCGCGCGTTGAGCGCCACGCCGCGCCGCGCGCCAATCTTGGGGTCGCCGTGCAGGTAGGACCGGTCGACGATCAGGTGATGCGGAATCTGGTCGGCCGATGCCTCCCTGTCGCCGAACTGCAGCAGCGAGCTGACGAACGCGCCCGGCTTGGGCGCGACCTCGACGGCGACGAAGCGATAGTGGTGCGCGCCGGGATCGGTCGCCACCACGAAGTCGCCCGCGGAGACGAGCTTGGCCATCGTTGCCGCCTCGGACGGCTGAATGTGACGCCCTGGCCTCGGCAGCGCTCCCGCCGACGCGACGACGATCCAGTCGTCGCCGTCCTTCGCCTTGAGGTGAAACGGCCCTGTGTAGGTCGCGCGCGGCTCGAGCTCGATGCGGTCGCCGCCCTTCGCCTCGTCGAGCGCTTTCTGCAGATCGCCGCCAGCCGGGACGCGGATCGTGCGGCCCGTCGTCTTCAGTTGGGGAATCTCGACGGACGCGCGCGGCGCTTCGGGCGCGTTCGTCTCCGCCGCGCCCTTCGACTGCGCCGGGGGGACGCCCCTCGACTGCGCCCGCGGCGCGTCAGCCGCCGTGGCAATCAGCACGGCGGCGATCGCGACAAGTGTTTTCAACGGTTGGGCTCCAGGATCCAGTCGGCGATGCGCGCGTAGGAGGCGCCGAGGACCGGCTTGACCAGCGCCTTGGCGTTCCAGCCGACCCACGCGCCGCAGCGCGCCCACGGCGTCGCGACGACGAAGCGGCGCGCCGCGTCCGGCGGATGACCGCGCCGGATCGTGAAGCGCCCGATGAGGAGGAGGTCGTGCGCCTCCACTATCCTCGTCGTCGGCTCCGACGTGAAGAGGACGCGCAGTCCGGCGTCGGCCGCCGCCCTCGCGACGTTGTCAGAAAAGTAGCCGCCAGGAACCGAGGCGACGGTCACGGCATGGCCGAGCACGTCTTCGAGCTTCTGGCGGCTATCGGACCACTCGGCCCGCATCTCGACGAGTGTGAGCGAATTGAATCGCGCCGGATGCGATGCCGAGTGGCTGCCGATCATGTGGCCACGCGCGTCGAGCTCGCGCAGTTGTGCGGGGGTCAGGAAGCCGCGCTGGCCGATGAAATCGGTGGTGACGAAACAGTGGCCGCGCCAGTCGAGCGCCTCGAGGCGATCGGCGGCGACGGTGTAATAGGACTCGCCGCCGTCGTCGAACGTGATGGCGGCCGGGATGCCGCACCCGGGCTCGGGGCTCGGCAGCTCGCTGCTGCGCAGCAGGTCGTGCGCGAGCCAGGGCGTCTCGACGTCGACAGCCGCGAGCCCATCGAGCTGGGCCTCGAAGGCGGGCACCGTGAGCTTGTAGCGATCGGCGCCTGGCGACCGGAATCCGCTCTCGCGCGGATCCGACGCGTAGACGTCATGAAAGAGCAGGGATACGACTCGCATCTCGTCTCCGGCGCGCGTCCCACTTCCAGCGGAGATACGCGGTGAGGTGTGGCTGTCCCCAGACGGCCGATGCACGCCCCTCGACGGCGACCGGCGGCACCTGCTCGCCGCGCGAGAGCGCGGTGAGGATGCCTGCGATGCTGTCGAGGTTCTCCGTGACCGTCCGGTACTGGATGACCGAATGCGACTCCTCGACCTCGTCGAAGGCGCAGGTGCCGTGGAAGAAGATGGGGCCGGTGTCGATGCCCGGATCGACGCGCAGCAGCGTCATGCCGACGCGCTCGAAGTCGCGACGCGTCAGCGCCCAGAAGCAGCCGTGCGCGTTACGGTACTCGGGGCAGATGCCGGGGTGCAGCACGAAGGTGCCCACGCGCGGCACGCCGAAGATTGCCTGCTTGAGGATGATCTTGCAGCGCGCAATCGCGAGGTCGGGCCGCAGCCGCTCGAGGAACTCGCGCGCCTCGTTCGAGTTGGGCGACGTCACGACGAGGCGCGGCACGTCCGCGAGGTCGGCGGGATAGCGCTGGCGCAGGCGCGCGATCTCCGCCGCCTTCCACGCCTGGTCGCGCCGCGCGAGCCGCAGGCGCGCGAAGACGCGGTAGCCGACGACGTCGAGGAACCGAAGCCAGCCGACGCGGCGGATTTCGCGCTTGGCGGCGCGCCAGAGGCGGCTGCGCGGATCACGAATGATGATGAGACCAGCCAAC
>Ga0134122_10000272_pt1 | contig 32501 bp, 34 predicted proteins | sample KB302_FD_96461 | JGI IMG/M metagenome (GOLD analysis project Ga0134122, IMG submission 96461) | Terrestrial soil microbial communities without Nitrogen fertilizer from Kellogg Biological Station, Michigan, USA - KB3-0-2 | ecosystem: Environmental > Terrestrial > Soil > Unclassified ...
GCGGATCTCGGTCTTCCTCGCCGGCGACCACGACGCCCTGGCGAACGTGATCGGGCGCTACCTCGTCGCCGGCGGCTTCCTGCGCGACCCGGGCGACCTCCGCCCGGAGCTGATCAGGGAGACACCGCCCGAGCGGCTCGACCCCGATGCGATCTGGACCGGGGCGGCGCGCGACCTTGAAGCCGGGCAGAGCATGGAGCTTTCAGTCGAGGAATCAACACACGAAGACCTGGAGGTCGAAACGACATGACCGTCGCCTTGATCGTTGCCGGATCGGTGATCGCAGGCCTGCTGCTGATCGCCTTCATAGTGTGGGCCAACCAGTACACGAAGGCCGGCCCCAATGAGGTGCTGATCATCTCCGGCCGCCGTGCGCGAAAGGGGCGGGACGGCAGGTCCGTCGGCTACCGCATCGTACGAGGTGGGGGTACCTACGTCAGGCCGTTTCGCGAGAAGGTGCAGAGGCTCTCGCTGGAGCTCATGCAGTTCGATGTGCGCACCGGAGAGACCTACTCGATGCACGGCGTCCCGCTCCAGGTCGACGGCGTGTGCATGGTCAAGGTGGATCCCTCCGACGAGGGCATCCAGCTCGCCGCGGAGGAGTTCCTGTCTCGTGGCCGCGACGACATCGCGCGAACCGCTCAGCAGGCCGTCGAGGGCCATCTGCGGGCGGCGGTCGGCGCGCTGTCGATCGAGGACGTCTACCGGGACCGCGCCGCAGCGGTGGCTAAGACCAAGGAGCTGGCAAACCCGGACCTCGAGAAGATGGGACTCGACATCGTCTCGCTGACGATCCGCCAGATCGCCGACAAGCAGGGCTACCTGGAAGCTCTCGGCCGTCCGCGCACCGCGGAGGTGAAGCGCGACGCCGTGCGCGGCGAGGCGGAGGCGGAGCGCGAGGCGAAGGCCGCCCGCTTCTCGGCCGACACCTCGATCGAAGAGTCGCGCCGCGACTACGAGCTCCAGAAGGCCTCCTACAAGCGCGAGGGCCAGGCGGCCAGCGCCGAGGCCGACCTCGCCTACGACCTGCAGCGGGCGATCACGCAGCAGCAGGTCCGGGCCCAGGAGCTCCAGGTCGAGATCATCGAGCGCCAAAAAGCGATCGAGCTGATGGAGGCCGAGGTCGCTCGGCGGGTCAACGAGCTCGAGGCCGAGGTGATCGAACCGGCGAAGTCCGAGGCGCGCAAGATCGAGGCGCTGGCCGAGGCGCGCAAGGAGGAGCTCGCCGCCCAGGGTGCCGGTGAGGCCGATGCCGTGCGCCTGCGCGGAATGGCCGAGGCCGAGGCGATGCTGGCCAAGGCGGACGCCTGGGGCAAGTACTCGGACGCGGCGATCGCCGACCGCCTGCTGTCCATCCTGCCCGAGCTCGCCGCCGCGGTCTCGGAGCCGCTCTCCAAGACGGAGAAGATCGTGATGATCGGCGGCAACGGGGACGGGGACGGGATCGGCGCGCACCGGGTGACCAAGGACGTGATGAGGATCGTCGCCGAGCTCCCGGAGGTGCTCGAGTCGCTGACCGGCAAGCGGCTCGACGAGCTGGTCAAGGCGCTGCCCAAGGCCGGCGGCGCAGGCGAGGACTCCTAGTGCGCGCCTGCCCGCCCACCGCGACGAGAGGAGCCAACCCGTGAGCACCACAGCGATCCCCCACACCCCGCTGACCGTCCAGCGCTTCGCCGACACGGCCGAGCCCGAGGCACGACACGTGTTCGAGATGGCGGGCAAGCACGGGGTGCGGATGGTGGACTTCAAGTTCACCGACCTCCCAGGCACCTGGCAGCACGTCTCGCTGTCGATCCACGGGCTCGAGCCGGAGGCGTTCGAGGAGGGCCTCGGCTTCGACGGCTCCTCGATCCGGGGCTTCCAGGAGATCTCGGAGTCGGACATGATCCTGATCCCGGATCCCTCCACCGCGGTGATCGACCCCTTCCACGAGCAGCCGACCATGTCGATCATCTGCAACGTCTTCGACCCGATCACCAGGGAGCCATACTCGCGCGACCCGCGCTACATCGCCCAGAAGGCCGAGGGCTACCTGCTCGAGACGGGGATCGCAGACACCTGCTTCATGGGGCCCGAAGCCGAGTTCTTCATCTTCGACCACGTGGCTTTCGATCAGACCGTCAACAAGGCCTTCTACGAAGTCGATTCCGAGCAGGGGTTCTGGAACCGCGGCGCGGGCTTCGGCAAGGGGGCCACTAACGGCGCAGGAGGCAACCTCGGGTACACGCTGCGCCCCCAGGAGGGCTACTTCCCGGCCCCGCCGGGCGACACCCACTCCGACCTCCGCGCCCGCATGGTGGTCGTGATGGAGGACATGGGCATTCCGTGCGAGTTCCACCACCACGAGGTCTCGGCCGGCGGCCAGGCGGAGATCGATCTCAGGTACGACCGGATGCTACGCATGGGCGACAAGATGCAGACCTACAAGTACGTGGTCAAGAACGTCGCGCACCAGGCGGGCAAGTCCGCCACCTTCATGCCCAAGCCGCTGTTCGAGGAGAACGCGTCCGGGATGCACATCCACCAGTCGCTGTTCGCGGGCGGCGAGAACGTGATGTACGACTTCAACGGCTACGGCCTGCTGTCCCGCGAGGCCCTCAACTACATCGGCGGCCTGCTCGAGCACGGGCGGGCCCTGATGGCGTTCTGCGCCCCGACCACCAACTCGTACCGCCGGCTGGTGCCGGGATACGAGGCGCCCGTGAACCTCGCCTACAGCCAGCGAAACCGCTCTGCGGCCTGCCGGATCCCGGTCTACTCGGCGGCGCCGAAGGCGAAGCGGGTCGAGTTCCGCCCGCCCGATCCGACGGCCAACCCGTACCTGGCCTGCTCGGCGCTGCTGATGGCCGGACTGGACGGGATCCAGAAGCGGATCGACCCGGGCCTGCCGGTCGACAGGGACCTGTTCGAGCTCCCCGAGGAGGAGCTCGCCAAGATCGGCAAGGTCCCGGGCTCTCTGGACGAGGCGATCGACGCGCTCGAGGCCGACCACGAGTTCCTGCTCAAGGGCGGCGTCTTCACCGAGGACCTGATCGAGACCTGGATCGACTACAAGCGCGCGCAGGAGTGCGACCCGGTCCGCATCCGTCCGCACCCCTGGGAGTTCGCGCTGTACTACGACGTCTGAGGCATCTACGCGGGACTTCGTCGCTAGCCCCAGTCTCCTGGAGAGCGGCTGCTGGTTTCCACCTAGCGCCGCGCGGCGGCCCCCACTCCCGTCCGATCGGAAGGCGATGCTCTCACCCGATGCGGACGGGCGCCGCCTTCAGCCGCTGGGAGCACCGGTATGGGGTGGTCCTGCTACTGATCCTCTCCTCGCTTGTCTTCATGCTCGCCTCTTCAGATGAGGACTGGGCTCGGCTGGTGGCGATAGCTCTTCAGGGAGCCACCCTGATCGCCGCCCTGTCCGCGTCACAAGCTCCCCGCGTGATCGCCAGGCCGGCGACGATCATCGTGATGCTCGCGGTGCTGGGCTCAGCCGCAGCGCTGATCGGGTTCGGCCAGTTCGGCACCACGGCAGGGCGGTTGGTCTCCGCGCTCCTGATCGCCCTCGCTCCGGTGGCGATCGCCACGGGAGTGCTCCGCGATGTGCGCACGGAGGGCACCGTGACGCTGCACACGATGTTCGGGGTGCTCTGCATCTACCTGCTGATCGGGATGCTGTTCGCGTTTGCCGACGGCCTGGTGGGCGACGCGCTGTCAGAGCCGTTCTTTGCCTCGCGCATCAACGCGGACATCTCCGACTACCTGTATTTCAGCTTCGCCACGCTGACCACCGTCGGGTACGGCGACCTCACGGCGGCCACCGACGTGGGACGCTCCATGGCGATCGCAGAGGCACTCATCGGACAGATCTACCTGGTCACGGTCGTGGCGGTGATCGTCGGCAACCTCAGCCGGCGCCGGGCCTGATCGACGCGCGGGCATACTCTCCGTGATGGCAGACGACGCAGTCAAGCTACGCATCGCGCTGGCCCAGGTGAACCCGACGGTGGGAGACATCGAGGGCAATGCGGGCGTGATATCGGCCTGGATCGCCAGGGCTCGTGAGGCGGGCGCGCAGCTGGTGGTGTTTCCCGAGCAGGCGGTCACGGGCTACCCGGCCGAGGACCTGTGGTTGAAGCCCCACTTCCTCGATGCGGCGTCCACGGCCGTGGACGAGCTGGCCTCCGCCGTGGAGGGGATCGTCGCGTTGGTTGGCTTTCCGGAGCACGACGCGGCCACCTTCAACTCCGTCGCCGTGCTCGGCGACGGACAAGTCCGCGCCATCTACCGCAAGATCCTGCTCCCGAACTACGGCGTGTTCGATGAGCGCCGCTATTTCGAGCCAGGCGACAGTCCCGGCCTGATCGAGGTCGCGGGAGCGCAGATCGGGCTGACGATCTGCGAGGACATCTGGTACCCGGGGCCGCCGGCCTCGGTCGAGGCGCTCGCCGGCGCCAGCCTGATCGTGAATCCGTCAGCTTCGCCCTACCACCGCGGCCGGGGCGTATATCGGGAGCGGATTGTGCAGGAGCGAGCGCGCGAGACGGGGGCGGCGTTCGCGGTCTGCAACCTGGTTGGTGGGCAGGACGAGCTGGTCTTCGATGGCCACAGCGTGGTCGTCTCTGCGCAGGGCCAAACCCAGGCTCGCGCGGCCCAGTTCGTCGAGCAGCTCGTGCTGTGCGACCTGGAGCTCGACCGGAGCCCCGCTACCCCTCGGCGAGCGGAGGAGGCGCGAGTGCAGCCCGCTGGGACCACCGCCCCCGTGCTCGCTCGGCTCGAGGCACCCGCGCCGACCGGCCACGTGGAGCCGCAGCTCTACGAGCCGCTCGATCCGGTGGCGGAGGTCTACGAGGCGCTGAAGCTCGGCCTGCGCGACTACGTGCGCAAGAACGGCTTCGATCGCGTGCTGGTGGCTGTCTCGGGCGGGATCGACTCGGCGCTCGTCACCGTGATCGCCGCGGACGCCCTCGGCCCCGAGCGGGTGAGTTGCGTGGTCATGCCCTCCCCCCACTCCAGCGACGAGACGCAGGCCGATGCTCGGGCGCTCGTCAGCGCAGTCGGAGCCGAGCTGATCGAGATCCCAATTGCGACCGCGATGGGCGCCTACGAGCAGCTGCTTGCGGCGAAGAGTGACGGCGGCGCTCCGATTTCCGGCCGCCCGGGCCCGGGCGCCGAGTCCGCCCGCGAGCTGGAGACGGGTGGCGCGGGGACGGAGCTGGCGGCGGAGAACATCCAGGCGCGAATCCGGGGCAACCTGATGATGGCCCTATCGAACCAGTTCGGGTGGCTGGTCCTGACCACCGGCAACAAGAGCGAGATGTCGGTTGGGTACGCGACCCTCTACGGCGATATGGCGGGGGGCTTCGCGGTGATCAAGGACGTGCCCAAGACGCTCGTCTATGAGCTGGTGCGGTACCGAAACAGCGTCTCCGAGAGCGCCCTGGTGCCGGAGTCCGTGCTGCAGCGTGCGCCATCGGCCGAGCTTCGGCCTGGACAGCTCGACCAGGACTCGCTGCCGCCCTACGAGGTGCTCGACCGCATCCTCACCGCGTACGTCGAGGAGGACCGCGGCCGCGACGAGATCGTCTCCGACGGGCTCGCCGCCGAGGTCGTCGACGAGGTGATCGCGATGGTCGACCGCTCCGAGTACAAGCGCCGCCAGGCGCCGCCAGGTATCCGGATCACTCCGAAGGCGTTCGGGCGCGACCGTCGCCTGCCGATTACGAACCGGTTTCGCGGTTAGGGCGCACCGCCACCGTCATCCGGATCAGGGTGCAGGGGCGGCCTTGATCGTCGCTGATCTCGACATCCCACACCCAGGTGGTTCGGCCACGGTGGCGCGGGCGGGCCACCGCGTTCATGTGGCCCTCGGCGATCGGGCGAAGGAAGGTGGCGTTGTTCGACTGCCCCATCGCGAGCATGCCCTCGTGGCGGACCGCCCGCCAGGTGGCGCGGGAGCAGATGCTCTCTGCGATCACCGCGTACACGCCCCCGTGCACGAGCCCGAAGGGCTGCCGGACGGTGTCACTCACCTCGACACGAGCCCGAACCTCGTCGTCCGCGCTTTCCTGGTACTCGATGCCGATCAGTTCCCCTGGCCCATCCCGTCCCGGGGACTGAATCTCCTCCGCCACGCACGAGAGACTAGTGCGGTCCACCGCCTCGACTCCGTACGCTTTCCATGTGGCGCTTTCCACTGACCAGCAGGCGATGCTTCAGCTCCTGCTCGAGCGCGGGCAGAGCTACGCGGATCTCGCGTCGCTCCTCGGCGTCGGCGAGGCCGAAGTGCGAGCCCGGGCGCGCACGGCCCTCACCGAACTGGCCGGTGCCGATCCGGATCGCCACGTCGGCCTGACCGACTACCTCCTCGGCCAAGCCGACCCGATCGGCAGGGCCGACGCCGTACGACACCTGAAGGACGACTCGGCGGACCTCGACCTGGCCAAAGAGATCACACAGAAGATCCGCCTCATTGCCCCCGATGCGGAGCTCCCCAGGCTTCCGGGAGAGGAGCGCCGCCCACGTCCGCGCCGCGCGCGCGGCCCCACGCTGAACCGCCTGCCGGTTCCCGAGCGCCTGCGCCGGAGGGCACCCGAAACGCCATCCGAGAGTGGTGCCGGAGCCGAGACCGGAGCTCAGCGACGCCTCGGCACCACGCTGTCGAAGCGCCAGACCCAGCTGGCAGTGGGCATCGGCAGCGCTGCTGTGTTGCTGGTGGCGATCGTGCTCGCACTCGCGGGGGTATTCAGCAGCGACAGCGACGGGTCCGGCACACCCTCGACGACCGACGGCACCACCACCTCCGCAGCGAACACGGGGCCCCAGGGCTTCCCGCTCACCGAGGTGCAGGTCGACAGCTCCGGCAACGTCGATCGCACTTTCGCCATCCGGAAGGGGCTTCAAGGGCTCCTGCCGCGAACGCAGGCTCTATATGTGACCCTGGCAAAGAAGAACGTGGTCGCAAGCGCCATCCAAACGGCCGTCAAGAGCGGCCAGCCGATCTTTTCGGTGAAGGGCGACCCGGCGTTTACGGGCATCGTCAACGCCGCAAATGCGAGCAACGGCGTGATCCCGGTCCCGCTCGACGCAAGCGCCGGCGTGCGCGGCTCGGGCGCCGCCGCCCTCGGGATAGCCAAGTCCAACCAACCCTTCCTGCAGCTGAAGCTCACCGACGTCGAGCAGCCGCCCCAGGACTCGGCTTACATCGTCTGGTTCGTGTTGGCGAGCGCATAGCTAGGGAACCAGCTTGCCGGGGTTCATGATCCCGGTGGGGTCGAGGCGCTCCTTGGCCGCACGCAGGACCTCGATTCCCAGCTCCCCCACCTCGGCCGGCATGTAGTGGAGGTGATCGCGGCCCACCGCATGGTGATGGGTGATCGTCCCCCCCGCCTCCACGATCGCCTCACAGGCCGCGGCCTTGGCGGCCTGCCACTGCTCGATCTCGGCGCCCGGCCGGCGGCGGGCCAGGAAGGTGAAATACAGCGAGGCGCCGTCCCGGTAGGCGTGCGAGAGATGGCAGAAGACGATCCCCGGGGTCCCCTGCCCGGCCAGCGCGGCGCCGATCGCCGCGCGAACCCCCTCGTACAGCTGGCCGAGGCGGCTCCAGGTGTGCGCCGTCTCGAGGGTCTCGGCCATGCAGCCGAGGTCGAGAAGCTCGTCCCGCAGATAGGGGCCCTCGTAGCGCCCCCGCTCCCAGGCGCGCCCCGGCGCCCCGCCCAAGCTCGCGGCGCTGCCCGAGCGCAGCACCCTTGCCGACAGTGCGCGGCGCCGCTCCACGGCCTCCGACTCGCCCTCCCAGCCGCAAACGATCAGGCAGCCTTCCGCGCGGCGGCGGAACCGTAGGTAGCTGGTGAGCAGTGCCCGCTTCGGCCCGGTTGTCCCCGAGAGCGCCAACGAGAGTCGCGTCTCTGTCTCGTCGGAGAGTCGCACGACGTCCGGAAGCGCATCGTCCTGGGCGAGCAGGCGCATCACCTCGGCTCCCGAGGCGAAGTCGGCCGCCATCCATGCCTCGTAGTGGCGCCGCTCCGGAACTGGGCGGACCCGGGCGGCCACCTGCGTGATCACCCCCAGCGCACCCTCCGAGCCCACGACCAGCTCGCGCAGCGCCGGACCGGCCGCGCTGTGCGGGGTCTCGAGCGTGCGCAGATCGCCCTCCGGCGCGGTGAGGCCGATCGAGGTGACCAGCTCGTCGAAGCGCCCATAGCCGCTCGACGCCTGGCCGGCAGAGCGGGTGGCGGCGAAGCCGCCGATCGTCGCGTACTCGAACGACTGCGGGAAGTGCCCAAGCGTGACCCCCTGCGCGTTGAGAGTCTCCTCGGCCTCCGGGCCGCGGAGCCCAGGGCCCAGCGCCGCTATCAGCGAGCGCCGGTCGACGACGACGTCCCGCAGCCGGCGAAGATCCAGGGACACCAGTCGCTCGAAGCCGGCTCGCAGCGGTTCGACCCCGCCGACCACGCTCGTGCCACCGCCGAAGGGGACCACGGCGATGCCCTCGTGTGCGCAGATCTCGAGCACTCGTTTGACCTCGGCGGCGCTTCCCGGCAGCACGACCGCGTCTGGAGCGTCGTCGAGCCTCCCTGCGCGAAGGCGGACCAGGTCGGGGTAGCCACGGCCGGCGGCGCGCCGTATCCGGTGCTCGCGACCATCCAGCAGGGCCCCGGCCCCGACTGTCTCGGCGATCTCGGCGGGAAGGGATCGCGCCTCGGGCATCACGACCTCGTCCAGCTCGGCCCGCTCCGCCGGCTCGGGCTCGCCGAGCTCGGAGCGCAGCATGGCCATGGCTTCGGGACCGAGCTCGGCCCGCTTCGCCGGATCCCCCCACCCCCACCACTTCATATGGCCGGCGGCATGCTCCGCCGGAGTCATGTGAGGGCCCGTTCGATGCCGTCCAATGCCTCGTTGAGCCGTTTGCCGATCGCCCGGCGCATCATCGGCGAGCCGAGCCGCGAGAGGCCGCGCAGCCTCTCGCTGCCGACCAGCGCGACCACCGTGCTCCCATCCCGGCCTTGGAGATTGATCTCAAGCGCCGCAGAGCGCAGGATCTTCTCAAAGGGCGTTCCCTCGATGTCCTGCTCCCACACGTAGCGCTCACCGTGCGTGGCGCCGGTGCACCGATAGTCGACCCGCACGCCCTTGCCTCGCTCGGTGCCGAGCACGGTGGTCCAGCGGCTGCGCTGCCCGCCCTGCACCTGGCGCACGTCCTCGACCCGCACCGTCCGCGGCCACCAACGTGGCAGATGATGAGGGTCGGAGACCAGTGCCCAGACCCGGTCCGGCGGCGCGGCGATCACCCTCGAGCGGCTGACTTTGGGCAGCGCTACCCCTTGAGGCGGCGGAGGTCGCGGACGAGGAGCAGGTGCTTCAGATGCCCGCAAACCGCCGCCAGGCTCTCCAGGTTCTCGATCGCCTCCTTGCGTCGAGCCTGGCTGCGTGACCGCAGCGCCGCACCGACGAGCTGTTGGAGCAGCGCCGCCTCGCGGTCCGCCGAGCTGACGAAGACGCGCAGGTTGCGGCCGGCGACGCCGAATCGCGAGAGCTCCGCGGCAGCCCGGACGATCTCCAGGTCTGTTTCGTCGTACACCGTCCTGCCGTCCTGGCGCGCGGGCTGCACGATGCCGAACTCCTGAAGCTCGCGCAGGAGCCCCTCCGACACACCGGCTTGATCGAGCAACTCGTCCAGCGTGAGCACCGAGACCGGGGCCTCCACGGACCCCGCCCTGCGGGTCGCCGCGGCCTCGCTGCCGCGGCGCGAGCCGGTGAAGTCGCCGGTGGCCAGCTCCTGGCGGATCACCCGCAGGGGCAGGAACTCGTCGCGCTGCATGCGCAGGATCGCCCGCAGGCGCTCGACGTCGGTCTGGCTGTAGAGCCGGTAGCCACCCTGCGTCCGACGGGGCGAGAGGAGCTTCTGGTCCTCGAGGTAGCGAATCTTGGAGATCGAGATGTCGTCGAACTCCTGGCTCAAGATCTTGGACACGGCGCCGATGGTCAGCGCCTTCCGCGGCCGGGATGCCGACCCGCTGTCCGAGCCGGACGCTCTTGCCCGGCCCGGTGCCGCCTTGCCCTCGTCGCTTCTGGTTGTGACGGCCACCCTCAGCGCTCCAGGTAGCTGAGCTTGTATTTCCCGACCTGGATCTCGTCGCCGTCGTCGAGCTTGTGGGATTCGATCCGCCGGCGATTCACGTAGGTGCCGTTCAGCGAGCCGAGGTCGTCGATGTACAGGCCGTCGTCGCGACGGACGATCAGCGCGTGGTTGCGCGACACGGTCACGTCATCCAGGAATACCGCGGCGTCCGGAGTGCGCCCGATGCTCATCCGGTCGCGGTCCACTGTGAAGCTTTCGCCGGCACGGCCGCCGCCGGACCGGACGACCAGAGCCGCGCCGGCCCTGTCGACCTCGTCGGTGACATCGACCGGCTCGTACTCGCCCGTCTCCCCCACCTTGTAGGCCATCGTGGAGGCGTCCTCGCCCTCCGGGCGACCCAGGTACGCGCCGCACTTCTGGCAGTAGTTGGCGCCCTCAGGGTTGACGAATCCGCACTCCGAGCAGTGCAGAGCCACGGCTCAGGTCTCCTCCTCGGGAGGAGCCGGAACCTTGCCCATCAGGATGTCCGTGAGCTTGTCCACGTCCCGGCCGGTGATCAGCGCCTCGCCGGCCTCCCGCCGGGCCCTGAGGCGGTTGACGAGCTCGGCGCGCAGAATGTCGATCTTGCCGTGCAGAAGCCGGCGCCGGTAGGACAGCTCGCGCTCCTCGTCCGTGAGCTGGCTGATCAGGTCCTTCAGCTCGCTTTCGCTCATCGAGCTGACGTCCGGAAAGGTGTCCTCCAATGATCGCTCCCTCTTCTCGTGGACCGACGGCGATTATAGGCGCGTCAGCGAAAGGTCAAGTTGAGGTTGAGGGGCTGCAAAGCATCAACCGGGCGGACGGGCCTTGGCCAGCCCCGTCTTGAGGTACAGGGCCGTAGCGAGCAGTGAGCCGGCCAGGCCGACGAGGAACATCGCGGGGCCGACCCAAGCGTCGGTTGCCAGCGCCAGGAAGATGCCGCCCATGGTCAGCCAGACCGACCACCGTCCGACCCAGTTGATCTCCAGGTCGACGCCGCGGCGCAGTGCAAGCTGGGCGAGGATGAGCGTGAATATCTCGCGAAGCGCGAGCACCGCGAGCGCCCAGCGAGGCAACAGCTCGAACTTCCAGGTGACCACGACCCCGGCCAGCACCGTCAGGCGGTCGACCAGCGGGTCGAGCAGGGCCCCCATGCGGCTGTACTGGCCCGTAGCCCGGGCGATGAACCCGTCCAGGTAGTCGGCCGCCGAGATGGCCAGGAAGAGAATCGCCGTCGCCGCCGTCTGCCCGTCGTCGGAGCTGAGCGCCAGGTACAGGAACACCGGAATCCCAGCCAACCTCAGATAGCCGACCAGGTTTGGAATCGTCAGCGGCCGCAGCGGCTGGCCGCGGCGCGTGGCCCTCGGCTTCGGCCCCGAGCGATCGAGGCCGACGAGCCGCCTGCCGGACCGGCCGTCCTCAGTCGAGGCCATCAAGCAGCTCGAGCGCGCCCGCGGCCGCCTCGGCGAGCGGCAGCTGGCTCTCGGCGCCGCTGCGACGCGCCTGCGCCTCTACCACCCCTGCGGCCAGCCCCTTGCGACCGACCGTGATCCGCAGCGGGCACCCCAGCAGTTCGGCGTCGGTCAGCTTCTCCCCCGGCCCCGCGTCGCGGTCGTCGTAGACCACCCGGACGGTCTGCCGCAGCTGTGCGTGAAGTCGATCGGCCACCTCCGTGGGTTCGTCCCCATCTTTGCCGAGTCCCACGAGATGGATGTCCCACGGCGCGATGGCGCGCGGCCAGACGATGCCGCGCTCGTCGGCGCCCTGTTCGATCGCGGCCGCAATCGTGCGCGCCGGGCCGATCCCGTAGCTGCCCATGACGATCGGATGCTCGCGCCCCTCCTCGTCGAGGTAGTTGGCGCCCAACGGCTCCGAGTAGCGGGTCCCGAGCTTGAAGATCTGGCCCACCTCGATCGCGGGCTCGATCTCGATCGGGTGCCCGCCTGGTGCGGCGTCCCCCGCCTCCACGGAGCGGATGTCTAGCTCCTCGAAGGGGAAGTCCCGCCCGGGGACGACGCCGATCAGGTGAGCGTCCAGCTTGTTGGCGCCAGCGAAATATCCCTCGCCCTGGATCGCCGCGTCCTTGAGGACCGGGACCGTGGCGCCCACGGGCCCGATGAACCCAGGGGGCCCCAGCGTCGACTCGATCTCCTCAGCGTGAGCGGGGCGAAAGTCGGAACCGAGCGCGTTCCGCAGCTTGATCTCGTTGAGGCGGTGATCGCCGCGGATCAGGGTGAGCAGGAAGCCGCGGTCCTGGGTCACCACGGGAAGCGCCTTCAACGCGGCGCCGGCGGGAACGCCGAGCGCGTTCGAGACCTCCTCGACCGTGGTCAGGCCGGGCGTGGGGACCTCACGGGGCTCGTCCAGGGCCGGGGGGAGCTCGACCGCCTGCGGTTCCGCGGTGGCCACTTCGACGTTTGCCGAGTAGCCGGGCGCGAGCGCCACCTCATTCTCCCCCGCCTCGCAGGGCGCCAGATACTCATGAGCCCCCCACCCGCCCATCATGCCGACGTCGGCCTCGACCCTGTACCAGCGCAGGCCGCAGCGGTCGAAGATGCGGTCGTAGGCCAGGGTGTGGAGTTCATAACTGCGGCCCAGCCCCTCGGCGTCGCGATCGAAGCTGTACGAGTCCTTCATCGTGAACTCGCGTGTGCGCAGCACGCCCGCACGCGGCCGCGGCTCGTCGCGCTCCTTGGTCTGCACGTGGTACAGGATCAGCGGCAGCTCGCGGTAGGAGCGGACGTCGCGGGCGACGTGGAAGGTCAGGTTCTCCTCGTGGGTCATCGCGAGCGCCAGCTCGGCCTGCTTGCGATCCTTGAGCTTGAACAGCTCGTCGATCTCGTAGCGTCCCGTCTGCCGCCAGAGCTCCGCAGGCTGGAGGACGGGCATCAGCATCTCCTGGCCGCCGATCGCATCCATCTCCTCACGGATGATCTGCTCGACCCGCTTCACCACCCGATAGCCGGCCGGCAGGAATGTCCAAAGGCCGGATCCGAGCTGGCGGATCAGACCGGCCCGGACCATCAGCCTGTGCGAGAGCGCCTCGGCGTCGGCCGGGTCCTCCCGGAGCGTGGGCAGGAAGTAGCTGGAGAGACGACTCACGGGCGGCGAGCCTAGATGATCGCTGCCGCTAGGCGCGGGTGAAGCGGCGGCCGGAGACCGGCGAGGTCTCCTCGTCCAGTTGGGCGCCCTTGCGGACGGGCTTCAGGAAGGGCTCGCCGGTGATGTCCTTGCCCTCCTCCTGGGCGGCGGCCGCCTCCATGGCGGCAATCCGCTCGGGCGTCAGCTCGTCGGCGTTCTCGTCCTCGATCCTCCGCAGCCACGCAGCGCCCTCGGCGGCCTTGGAATCGTCCACGTCCACCGTGCCGCGATCGAGCGACTTGTCGATCTCTTCGAACAGGGCATCGACGAGCTCCGCCTGGGGGACCTTTCGCAACGGCTTCCCGTGAGCGAAGATCAGCCCCTCGTTCTTGGCGCCGGTGATGCCGAAATCGGCATGTGAGGCCTCGCCGATCCCGTTCACGGCGCAGCCGAGCACCGCTACCTCGATGGGCTCGGCGTACTGCTCCAGGCGCCGCTCGATCTCGGTCACCACGGTGTCCATGTCGAACTGGAGCCGCCCACAGGTTGGGCACGCGATCAGCACGGGGCCGCGCTCCCGCAGGCCCAGGGCCTTGAGGATCTCCCACGCCACCTTGACCTCTTCGGCAGCGTGAAAGGTGGAGAGGCTGACCCTGACCGTGTCGCCGATGCCTTCGGCGAGCAGCGTGCCCAGGCCGACGGCCGACTTGAGCGAACCCGACCACTTCGTTCCGGCCTCAGTGATCCCGAGGTGAATCGGGTAGCCGATCTTCGAGGCGAGGAGCCGGTTGGCAGCGATCGTGTTGGGGACGCTTGTCGACTTGATCGAGACCTTGAAGTTCTCGAAATCGAGGCTCTCCATCAGCTCCACGAACTCCACCGCAGCCTGCGCCAGCGCCTCCACGGGGTTGGAGCGCTCGAGCTCATGCAGGTGCTTCGGCAGCGAGCCGGAATTGACACCGATCCGCATCGGCACTCCGGCGGCGGTCGCCTTGTGGGCCACCTGGGCCACCTTGTCGGGGCCGCCGATGTTGCCCGGGTTGAGCCGGATGCAGTGAGCGCCGGCGTCGATCGCCTTCAGCGCCAGCGTGTAGTTGAAGTGGATGTCGGCGATCACCGGGATCGGTGAGGCGCCAACGATCGTCTTCAGCGCCTCCACGTCCGCTTCGCGAGGCACCGCGACGCGGACGAGATCGGCGCCGGCCTCGGCGACCTCGCGGATCTGCGACATGGTCGCCTCGAGGTTCGCCGTCTCGGTCTTGGTCATCGTCTGCACGGCGATCGGGGCTCCACCCCCGATCGGCACGTCCTTCACCCAGATCTGGCGCTTGGAGGCCATGGCGCACAGGGTAGTGACCCGGCTCGACCGGATACAGTCGCGGTTGAATTCAGGCAGCAGACGACCCAAGGGGGGTAGAGGTGAGATTCAGGCACTTGGCAGTGCTCGCCGTGACCGGCGCCGTCGTGCTGCTGTTCGCCAGCAGCGCCATGGCGCGAAGGTCCTTTGAGACCACGATCAACTACGACGGATCCGCGCCCGTGGGCACCGGGGGCATCTTCGTCAGCAGCGGCCACTTGAGCTCGTCCCGGGTCCAGTGTCGCGTTCTGCGACTCGTGAAGTTGGTCGGCCACTACCCGAGCGGCAGGACGGAGCTGCTCGATATCGACTTCACAAGCTTCAGGGGGGCTTGGGCCACGAAGGCGGATCTCACGGACACCGACCACGCAACGGCCAGGGTCGCCAAGTACACGTTCGGCCGTAAGGGCCACCGCAAGGTCTGCCGGGCAGACTCCGTGACCTTCCCAAGCCCGATCCCATAGACGCCGATTGCGGCGCCACTCAGGCGTCGTAGAGCGACTCGATCTGGCTCGTGTACTTCTCGGTGATCGGCTTGCGCTTCAGCTTCATGGTGGGCGTCAGCTCATCGCCGCCCGGCTCCCAGTCGGCGGGAAGGATCACGAACCGCTTCACCTGCTCGACCCGCGCCAGCTCCCCATTGGCGACGTCCACGCCGCGCTGCACCTCCGCCACCAGCTCGTCGCTCGAGGCCAGCGCGGCGGGTTCGGGGTCGACCCCGTGCTCCCGCGCCCATGCACCCGCAGCCTCGGCATCGAGGGTCAGCAGGGCGCTGATGTACTTACGGCCGTCGCCGATCGCAACCGCCTGGCTGACCAGCGGCACCTGTTTCAGGCGTGCCTCGATGTTCGCCGGCGAGAGGTTCTTGCCGGCGGCGGTGATGATCAGCTCCTTCTTGCGATCGACGATCCGCAGGTAGCCCTCCTGGTCGAACTCGCCGATGTCGCCGGTGAGCAGGAAGCCGTCATCCGTGAAGGCCTCGGCGGTCTTCTCGGGCAGATTCCGGTAGCCCTTCATCACCACCGGTCCCTTGATCATGATCTCGCCGTCCTCGGCGAGCTTCACCTCCACGCCGGGCGCGGGCGGCCCGATGGTGCCGATCTTGATCCGCTCTGGGGGATTGCAGGTCCCGGCGCCGGTGGTCTCGGACATCCCCCAGAGCTCCGAGAGTGGGATGCCGAGAGCGTGGAAGAACTCGATCACTTCCGGCGGGGTGGGCGCGGCACCGACGTTGCAGGCCTCCACCTGGTCGAGGCCCAAGTGGGTGCGAAGCTTCGAGAAGATCAACTCGTCGGCCTTGGACACTCGGCTCGCGAGGTCGTCCGGGACCTCCTCCCCCCGTTGCTCCAACCGCACCTTCTCGAGCGCCGCCCCAAGGGCCTCCTGGGTGACCAAACGCTCCTTCTCCGGAGCCGCCGCGAGCATCTGCTCGAGCCCGGCCTTCAGCTTCTCCCAGATCCGCGGTACCGCAAAGAACCAGGTGGGTCGCACCTCGGGCATGTACTCCATCACCGCGCGGGGGTCGGGACAGCAGGTGATGGTGAACCCGCACAGCATCGGCAGGTAGTGGCTGACGTTGCGTTCGGCGACATGCGCCATAGGCAGGTACGAGACGATCCTTCCTCCGTCCGGGAACTGGATCAACTCGTCGTAGGAGCGAACGGTCTCGCAGATGTTGGCGTGGGTTATCTGGACTCCCTTGGGCGGGCCGGTGGTCCCGGATGTGTAGATCAGCGTGAGCACGTCGGTCGGCTGCACCGCCCGCCAGGTGGCCTCGAAGTCGAAGCCGCCCACCTCCTCCCGGGCAAGCTGGTCCAGCGAAATCGCCCCGTCCGGGGGCTCGCCGTCCACCAGGACCACTTCCTCGAGGCCGTCGATCGCATCGCGTGCGGCCAGGATCTTCCCTGCGTGCGCCTGCTCGGTGATCACGACGCGGCTTGCGGAGTCGCGAACCAGGTGGGCGATCTGCTCCTCCGTGTACGTGTTGTAGATCGAGAACGGGGTCGCCCCGAGATGCATCACCGCGGCGTCGGCGAAATGGAACTCGGGCCGGTTGACGAGCATCAGGGCGACCGAGTCGCCCCGGCGCACGCCGCGTGCGGCAAGCCCGGTGGCGATCGCCTCTACCCGGGCGGCGTACTCCCCCCAGGTGCACGTGAACTCGTCGCCCCTGGTGCGGATCGCAGGCCTGTCGGGATGCGCCGCCGCGGTTGCCTGGAACGCCTCACATGCCGTCCGGGAGTCCAACCCGGCGGGCCGCTCGGTGCTCCTCACGACTGTCTCCACTCCCATGCCTGCCTAAAGCGTATCCCGAAACCCAGCGCTCGCCCCTCAGCGGACGTTGAACCCCTCGCCGGTCAGCCTGCCGATGTCATTCGAGAGGCCGACCGCGAACAGGAGCATCACGAGCAGAAATCCGATTGCCCCCGCGCGCTCCATGACGCTGAACGAGACGGGACGCCCACGGACCTTCTCCACCAGGCTCCAGAAGATATGGCCGCCGTCCAGAGGCAGAAACGGGAACAGGTTGATGATGCCAAGCGAGAGGCTGACCACGGCGATCAGCGTCAGCGCCTCACGCGCTCCGAACCCGATCGCCTGGCGCGTGACCTCGTAGCCCCCCACCACGCCCGAGAGTTGCTTTCGCTCCTGCGGGTCGAAGAGGCGAGCGATCACCCCGACCGTCTGGCTGGTCACCTCCCACATGAAGCGCGCTGAGTCGCCGGCCGCCTCCAGCACATCGGGGTCGACCGGCCGCGAGCCAAACGAGAAACCGATCCGCGTTCGCTTGTTCGCGGAGTCGTACTCCGGCTTGATGGCCAGGGTGCGGGTCCGGCCGTCTCGCTCGATCGTCAGCTTCACCGGGGTCTTGGCCCGGCAGCCGTTGCTGGGCTCGCCTGGGCACTTGTGATCAGAGATCAGCCGGGCGTACCGATCGACACGTTGGTTCGCGGAGGCGTCGGGAAAGCTCTTGCCGTCCACCGCCAGGATGCGGTCGCCTGGTTGAAGGTGCGCCGCCGCCGGCAGCCCGGCTTCCACACCCCCGACCGTGTCGTTCACCTGCTGAGCGCCGAAGGCCAGCCCGAACAGCAACACGAAGGCAATCAGCAGGTTCACCGCGGGACCGGCGGCGATCGTGACGATCCGCTTCCAGACCGGCTGGCGGTAGTAGGCACGGTGGGCGACCTCCGGCGGCAGTTCCTCATCCGGGTTCATGCCGCTGATCTTCACGAAGCCGCCGAGCGGGATGGCGCCGATCCCGTATTCGGTCTCTCCGCGCCGGACCTTCGCGATCGCGGGCGGAAAGAACAGGTAGAAGCGCTCCACCCGCATCCCCACGGCCTTGGCGGCCGTGAAGTGTCCAAGCTCGTGCAGGATGATCAGCGCCGCAAAGCCGGCGGCGGCCAGCACGTAGCTCATAGGAACAATTTCGTTCGCGCTCGGCCCAACGTCAATTCTCCCCGCCTGACCCTCCCCTTGTACTGCCTCGCGCTCACAACACTCCTGCGCCGTCGATCAGGGCCTGGGCATGGTCGCGAGCGGCGGCATCGGCCCCGTAGAGATCCTCGAAGTGTCCGGGCGTGGTCGCCGGCAGGGCCTCGAGCGTGCGCTCCACCACCTCGGCGATCATCGTGAAGGGGACCCTGCCCTCGAGGAATGCCTCCACGGCCACCTCGTCGGCGGCGTTGAGGATGCAGGGAGCGGTCCCCCCCGCTTCGCCGGCCTCGCGCGCCAGGCGCAGGCAGGGGAACGTCTCCAGGTCGGGCTTCTCGAAGGTCAGCTCGCCCACCGCGGCAAGGTCGAGGGTGGGAACGTCGACGTCGGGGCGCTCCGGATAGTGCAGCGCGTAGGAGATCGGCACCCGCATGTCCGGAAGGCCGAGATGCGCCAACGATGCGCCGTCGTTGAGGTGGACCAGGGCGTGGACGATCGACTGTGGGTGGACCGCGACCTCCATCCGCTCGTAGCCGAGCCCGAACAGATGGTGCGCCTCGATCAGCTCGAATCCCTTGTTGATCAGCGTGGCCGAGTCGATCGTGATCCTCCCCCCCATCTGCCAGGTGGGGTGGGCGAGCGCCTCCTCCGGCGTCACGTCGGACAGGTTGCTGCGCCCGCGCAGCGGACCCCCCGAAGCGGTCAGGACCAGGCGCTCGACGTGGCCGGGTGGCTCAGCGTTCACCAGCTGGAACAGCGCCGAGTGCTCGGAGTCGACCGGGATGATCCGCGCGTCGGTGGCCTCGGCCAGCGCCGTCACCAGCTCACCCCCCACCACCAGGCTCTCCTTGTTGGCGAGGGCGACGTCGACCCCCTCGCTGAGCGCGACGATGGTCGGGCCGAGGCCGGCCGAACCGACCATCCCGTTCAAGACCAAGTCGGCCTCGGCGGTCACGATCAGCTCGCGGACCCCCGCCTCGCCCACGAGGACGCGGCCCTTCCACGCCCCCTCGGCCTGCAGGGCTGCGTCCGGCTCGGCGAGAGCGACAGCGGGCACGCCATGATCCCCAGCCTGCTCGACGAGCCGCTGCCAGTTGGAGGCGGCCGCCAGCCCGGCGACGGCGAGCTCATCCGACCTGGAGACGACCTCCAGCGCCTGCTCCCCGATCGAGCCGGTGGCTCCGAGGATCACGACCTTCTTCATCCCGAGGCAGTGTAGGGAGGATGGTTTGGGCCGCTTAAGGCCCGTTTCATCACCGTCGCCAGCACTCGGTCGGGCGGCCGAGCGTGGAGCTCGGGCGCGAGGCGCTCAGTAAACGAGCGCCATCGCCAGGTAGTAGCCCGCCACGATCGTGAACAGGACGGCGTCCAGCCGGTCCAGCAGACCGCCGTGAGGCCCGAAGGCGCGACCCGTGTCCTTGATCTCGAGGTCGCGCTTGACCATGGACTCGAACAGGTCCCCCACCGGCGCCAGAGCGGCGATGCACATGCCCATGATCAGGGCGTCGATCCCCGAAAGCCAGTCCTGGTAGAGCCCCGCGAACCAGAAGCCCATCGTGCCGCCGACGAAGCCGAACACCAGCCCTTCCACGGTCTTGTTCGGAGACAGGCTGGGCGCCAGCTTGTGCCGCCCGAAGAGGCGCCCCCCTGCGTAAGCGGTGGTGTCCGTGAGAAAGGTGCCGACCAGCACGTCGATCACCAGCGCGCCGCCGTGAACGGGCAGCTCGCGCAGGAGCACCGCGTGCGTGAAGGGGAGCCCGATCCACGCGATCCCGAACACGGTGATCGCCATCGAATGGGTCACCCCCTCTCGTGGCCCGCGGACCACCGCGAACGCGAACATGACCGGGAACGTCGCCGCCCCCACCAGCACGATCTGGAAATGGGTGCCGTACAGAGCGGCCAGCACCATCGCGGCGACGGCGGCGAAGGCGACCGGGATCATCGGTCGATAGCGGCGAGTCATCCGGAACAGCTCGCCGAGGCCGACGACGGCGAAGCCGATCATCGCGAGCGCGAACGGCAGGCCGCCCAGCGCAATCACCACGATCGCGACCACGATCCACGGCACGGCGACCCAGATCCGGGCCATGGTCTCCCTCCGCGGGCCGCTTCGCGTCGCCTGGTTCGGCGCGTCCGTGGTCGGCGGCTGCGCCCGACGGCGCAAGCGGCGGCCCGGCGGCCGCTCCCGCGGAGCGTGTGGCTCGGTCGCTTGCCGCGGCGGCCGGGGCGGAAAGTCCATCGTGGGGCGCGACCTTATAGGCAGGGCTTGGCTGGCCGCCCTAACGCGCTCCGAACCGACGCTTGCGCGCCTCGAACTCCTTCAGGGACTGCTCGAATGCCTCCCGGCTGAAGTCGGGCCAGAGCTCGTCGCGGAATACCAGCTCGGAATAGGCGCACTGCCAGAGCAGGTAGTTCGAGATCCGGAGCTCGCCGCTGGTCCGAATCAGAAGGTCCGGATCATGCATCTCGGGCGCGTAAAGGCCCGCCCGAAACTCCTCCTCCGTTGAGCCGTCGAACGCGGCGGCGGCGTCCAAGATCTCCGCCCTGCCGCCGTAATTGAAGGCGACGAAGAACCCGATCCGGTCGTTGCCTGATGTCAGGGACTCTGCCCACTCCATGCGCTCGACCAGCCCCGGGTCGATCCCCTCCCGGCGACCGATGAAGCGCATCCGCACCCCTTCCTCGTGGAGCTCCGGCGTCTCGCGCTCGATCCTCTCCAGGAACATTCGCATGAGGCCTTCCACCTCGCCCCGCGGACGGGACCAGTTCTCCGTCGAGAACGAGAACACCGTCAGCTCCTCGATGCCGAACTCGACGGCGTCACGCAGCCGTGCCTTGACGACGTCGGCCCCCACCTCGTGGCCCTCGATCGGCTGCAGCCCGCGCTGCCTGGCCCAGCGACCGTTGCCGTCCGTGATGATGGCTACGAACCTTGCCCCCGCGTCGCCGGGTGCCGGCACGCTCACACCTCGAGGATTTCCTCTTCTTTGGCCTTCAGCAGGGCTTCGATTTCGCTGGTCGCGCCGTCGGTGCGCTTCTGGAGCTCCGCCTCGGCGCGCCGCTCGTCGTCCTCACCGACCTCGCCCTCCTTCTTCAGCTCGCGCAGGTCGTGCATCACGTCGCGCCGGATGTTTCGCACCGCGACCCGGCTCTCCTCGGCCACGTTGTGCACCACCTTGACCAGGTCGCGGCGGCGCTCCTCGTTCAGCTCGGGGATCTGCAGCCGGATCACATTGCCGTCGTTTGAAGGCGTCAGCCCGAGGTCGGACTCGAGAATCGCCTTCTCGACGGACTTGATCGCGTTCTTGTCGTAGGGCGTCAGGGTGAGCAGCCGGGCGTCGGTGGCCGCGATCTGGGAGAGCTGGCGCAGGGGCGTCTCCGTGCCGTAATAGTCGACGACCACGCGATCGAGGAGGTGCGGGGAGGCGCGGCCGGTGCGCACCGTGGCGAGCTCGTGGCGGCACGCCTCCACCGACTTGGCCATCCGCTCCTTGGCGTCGGCGAGCAGCTCGTCGGTGAAGTCGCTCATTGCTTCTCTCGGGCCTTCTCCTCGCCTGTGACCCATCCCACGGCGCCGTCCGACGACACCAGGGTGCCCACACGCTCCCCGCGGACGATCCTATCTATGTTGCGCTCGTCCGCCATGTTGAAGACGTAGATCGGCAGGGCGTTTTCCATGCACAGCGTCAGCGCGGTCGAGTCCATCACCCGCAGCCCCCGCTCGATCGCCTGGCGATGGCTGATCTCGGGCAGGAAGTTCGCGTCCGGGACCTCCGACGGATCGGCGTCGTAGACGCCCTCGACGCCGTGCTTGGCCATCAGGATGGCCTCCGCGTGGATCTCCAGAGCTCGTAGCGCGGCAGCGGTGTCGGTGGTGAAGAACGGGTTCCCGGTGCCCGCGGCGAAGATCACGATCCGCCCCTTCTCGAGGTGGCGGATGGCCCGGCGGCGGATGTAGGGCTCCGCCACCTCCGTGACCTGAATAGCCGAGAGCACCCGCGTGTGTGCACCACGCTTCTCGAGCGCGTCCTGAAGGGTGAGCCCGTTCAGGACCGTGGCCAGCATCCCCATGTAGTCCGCGGTCGCCCGGTCCATGCCGCGGGCGGCCCCCTGTAGCCCCCGGTAGATGTTCCCGGCGCCCACGACGATCGCCATCTCGACTCCCCGGCCGGAGACCTCCTGAATCTGCATCGCGATCTGCTCGACGCGGTTGGCATCGGTGCCGTAGTCGAGCGAGCCCATCAGGGCCTCGCCCGAGATCTTCAGGAGGACGCGCTTGAACCTTGGCTCGGACACTGGCGCCTGCAGATCGTACGCACTACCCGTGGTGCTGCAGCGGAGGGCTCATCACTCATTCCTGGCCCACGGCGAACCTCGCGAAGCGCGCCACGCGCACGTTCTCTCCGGTCTTCGCCGCCAGTTCGGCACGCAGATCCTCGATGGTCCTGCCGTCGTAGCGGTCGGATCGAACGTGCTCCTGGTCGAGCAGGGCAACCTCCTTCGCCCATTTGGACAGCTGCCCGTCGACGATCTTGTCCACCACCTCCTCGGGCTTTCCCTCCTCGCGCGCCTTTGCCTCGAACACCGAGCGTTCTGCGTCCCGCGCCTCGCTGGGGATCTCCTCGGCGGACACGTAGACCGGTGGCGAAGGGGCGCCGGCGATGTGGATCGCGACCTCCCTGGCGAACTCCTGAAAGTCGTCGCTGCGGGCAACGAAGTCCGTCTCGCACTGGACCTCGACCAGCACGCCCACCTTCCCGGTTGCGTGAATGTAGGAGGTGACGATCCCCTCGCTGGTTGACCGACCGCGGCGCTTGGCAGCCGACGCCTGTCCCCTGACGCGAAGGACCTCGATCGCCTTGTCCATGTCACCACTCGCCTCGCCGAGGGCGGCCTTGCAGTCCATGATCGGGGCCCCGGTTCGCTCGCGGAGCTCCTTCACATCGGCAGCGGAGATCGCGGTCGCGTCGTTCACCGCTGCGTTTCCTCTCCGGCTGCCGTCGCGGACGCCGTGGCGTCCACCTCCGCCGCGGCCGCGGCCTGAGCTTGCTCGGCCTCCTGACGGGCTCGCTCCTCGGCTTCGGCCCGCTGGCGCTCCTCCTCCTGCAGGCGGCGCCGGTGCTCCTCCTCGGCCTGCCGCTTGGCCTCCGCCTGGCGCCAGGACTGCGCCGCCTCGTAGACGGCCTCGCCGACCGTCCGGATCACGAGCTCACAGGAACGGATCGAGTCGTCGTTCCCGGGGACGGGGTAGTCGACTGGCACAGGGTCGACATTCGAGTCCACGAGGGCGATGATCGGAATTCGCAGTCGCTCGGCCTCACGCACCGCGATCACCTCGGTCTTCAGATCGATGATCACCACCGCCTGTGGCAGGCGCTTCATCCCGCGAACGCCACCGAGGTTGTACTCGAGCTTCTCGAGCTCGGCCTCGCGGGCCATGCGCTCCTTGGTCGGCAGCAGGTCCAGCTGGCCCTCATCCTTCAAGCCGGTCAGCTCGTGCAGGCGCTCGATCCGGGCGGAGATCGTTTGGAAGTTGGTCAACAGCCCGCCGAGCCATCGCTGGTTTACGTATGGCATCTCACACCGCTTGGCCCATTCTTCGATCGCATCTCGGGCCTGCTTCTTCGTACCCACGAAGAGGATCGTTCCGCCCTTGCTGGCCACGTCGGCCGCGAACCGGCGCGCCTCGGCCAGCAGATGCTCCGTCTGCAGCAGGTCGATGATGTGGATCCCGTCGCGCTCCCCGAAGATGTACGGGCGCATGCGCGGGTCCCACCGCCGCGTCTGGTGGCCGAAATGCAGACCGGCCTCCAGCAGTTCCTTTATTCCAGGCTCGGACATGAGGCTCCCTTGTCTCGGTTCGGTTACTTCTCCTGGCGGTGCCGCGGGAACCCGGCGCATCTCGTGTGCCGGGCAGGGCCCCGAGCCTTCCTCCAGGGGTCGGTTACGGGTCGGGGTGAGTCTAGAGCCCAGCCGCCGGCGTCGGCTCTGGGCGGGTTCCTGTCGCTATCCGGCGATGCCCGCCGGGTCCGGCGGTTAGGCGGCCCTGGCGCGCGCCAGCGCCTGGCGAAGGTCGTCCGGCAGCGGCGAGGAGAACTCGAGCTCTTCCTCCGTAAACGGGTGCCGGAAGCCGAGCCCGGCGCTGTGCAGGAACTGCCGCGCGAGGCCGTGGCGGCCGGCATGCCCGTAGCGTGGGTCGCCCGCGACCGGGTGACCGATCGAGGCGAAGTGGGCCCGGACCTGGTGGGTGCGGCCGGTCTCCAGGCGCACCTCGACCAGGGCGTCGGCCGACAGCAGCTCGAGAACCCGGAAATGGGTCCGTGCCTGGCGGGGCGCCCGGCCGCCAACCGCCCGGCGCTCCGGGGCCCTGTAGTCCCGTCCAAGGGGGGCGTCGATCGTTCCGGTACGGGAGCGGGGATGGCCTTCGACCAGCGCCCGATAGGTGCGCCGCACTTCTCTCTGCTTGATCTGCGGGGCCAGCCTGCGGTGGGCCTCGTCCCCGCGTGCAACGAGCATCAGCCCGGACGTGTCCTTGTCCAAGCGGTGGACGATTCCCGGCCGCTGCGGATCCTCGCCCCCGGCGAGGAGCTCTCCCAGTAGATCGACGAGCGTCGGGCCCTTGTGCCCAGGTGCCGTGTGGACCACCAGGCCCGGTGGCTTCTCGATCACCGCCAGCCACTCGTCGGCGTGGACGATCCGGGGCTGGAGGCTCACGCCTGGCGCCTTACCCGGAACCGGCCGATCCCTCGCTCCGTCCCGCCGCTCCCAGCGATGAGGCCACGAGCCCCACGGCTCCCAGGGTGATGGCCACATCGGCCAGGTTGAAGGCCGGCCACAGAGGGAGGTCGATGAAATCCGTCACGGCATCCGCACGAACTCGGTCGGCGAGGTTGCCGAGCGCGCCGCCGGCCAGGAGCCCGACTGACAGCCACAGGCCGGGGCGCCGCGGGTCCGTCGCGAACCAGACGAGAATCAGCGCCAGGGCGACGACCGTCACCGCGAGAACGAGTCCCTGCCCGTCTCCGATGCCGAACGCCAGCCCCCGATTGGCCGTATTGGTCAGATCGACCCCGAGCGCGACGCTCTCGCGTTGGCCAGGGTCCAGGGAGGAGACGATGATCGCCTTCGACACCTGGTCGATCAGGACCACGGCGCCACAACAGGCGAGCATCCAGCGCCAGGCGCCCAACGTCTCGCTCACCTGCGGCGAGCTCAACCGCGAATCAGCCCTACCACCACACCCTGGGCGATCAACAGCAGGATGATCGCCAGGATCGGGCTCAGATCGAGGGCGAAGCCACCGCCGCCGATCGGTGGCAGGAACCGCCGAAAGACATTCAGGTAGGGATCCGTGACTTCCTCGACGAAGCCGACCGCGGCCCGCAGATAGCGGTTGTAGGGGATGCGCGGGATCCAGCTCAGGAGCACCCGGATGAAGATCAGGATCAGGTAGACCAGGAAGAGCGCCCCGACGTAATCCGCGATGTCGTCGCGGGTGATCGCCAGCAGCACGGTCACCGGACCCGCTCCAGCGAGGCGTTGACGGCGCTCGCGAGGGCATCGTCGACCACGCCCTCGAGCTTGGCCAGACCCGCCTCGGTTGCCCCGCCCGGAGATGCGACCGCCTTGCGAATGGCGGCCGGGTCCCGCTTTGTGAGCAGCGCCGCGGTGCCCGCCAACGCGCCGGCGACGAGCTCGCGCGCAAGTCCCGCGTCAAGGCCCTCCCCCTCCCCGCTTCGCGCCAGCGCCTCGGCGACGAGCGCGATGTATGCGGGGGAGCTGGACATGATGGCCATCGCCGCGTCGATCTGTGTCTCCTCGAGCCGGACGAGCGTCCCCAGCAGCCCCAGGAGATCAAGCAGGCTCTCCTCGAGCTCGGCCGGCATCGCCTGGGGCTTCGCGTAGCAGAGCACGCCGTGGCGGACCTCGACGGGCTGGTTGGGCATCACGCGCAGCACCGGAACCCCAGGGAACGCCCCGGCAATCCGCTCGGTCGGGGTCGCGGCGAGCACCGAGATCAGAGCCGGCGCGGTGCCGTCGAGCTCGGCGGCAACGTCATCCAGCGCGGCAGGCTTGACGGCGAGCACGAGCACGTCCGATTCGTCCGCAAGCTCCGAGAGCCCTGCGAGCGTTCCGCCTCCCACCTCAGCGGCCACTGCGGCGGCGCGCTCCGCGTCCAGGTCGCAGAACAGCATTTCCTCCGGTCCGCCGTCGCCGGCGGCCCAGCCGCGCGCCATCGCCGCGGCCATGTTTCCGGCACCCGCGAACCCAACCTTCATGGCCGGCAAGCGTAGCCGCCCCGGGGCTCAGGACTGGTTGAAGAACCCCTTCTCGATCAACCGAGCCTTCTCCTCGGCGGAGACCTCCACGTTGCGGGGCGTCAACAGAAAGGTCTTCTCGGCGATCTTCTGCATGCCGCCCCCGAGCGCATAGGTGAGGCCCGAGGTGAAGTCGATCAGCCGCTTCGCGAGCTCGTTGTCGGTGGTCTGCAGGTTGAGGATCACCGGAACGGCCTGCTTGAACTTGTCGGCGACCTCCTGGGCGTCGTTGAAGCTGTACGGCGTCACCAGATGGACGCGGACGTCGGCCCCGTTGCCGGCAACCGGCCGGAGCGTACGCGTGCGTCCACCACCCACCGGCTCGTCGTCGGCGAAGATGTCGTCGATCTCGTCCCGCCCGCGGCGCCGGTCGCGGAGCGGGCTGACCGTCCCGGAACGCGTCGCGGGCCCCTCGTAGTACTCGCCGTGGGTTCCCGTGTCGGGCTCGTACAGGTCGGGCTCCTGGTACTCGGGATCCTCGGCGAGCCCGAAATAAACCAGTGCACGGTGCCATGTGTCGCGGAAGGCCATCGCTCAGCGTACGTTCGCCGTCGGGGCGGACTTTTCCTCTACGGGATTGTGACGACTCCGGAGGCGAAACGCCGCCTTGGGGCCCTACCTACCGGTAGAGGACCGTGCCCAGCCGCAGGATCGTCGCCCCTTCCTCGACGGCCACCTCCCAGTCCTGGCTGGTGCCCATCGAGAGCCTCTCCAGGCCGAACTGCCCGGCGAGCTCGGCAAGGCGTGCGAAGGCCGGTCGCGAGGCCTCCGGCTCCGTGCTCTCCGGCGGCATGGTCATCAAACCGACGACCGGGACGGGACAGCGGTCGATGAAGTCGCCAAGCTCCGCCGGCCTGACGCCCCCCTTGCTCGCTTCGCCGGCCATGTTCACCTCCACGAGAACCTCGATCCCCGGCTGGGCGTGACGCTCGAGCTGGGCAAGGACGGAGTCGCTGGCCACGGAGTGGATCAACCTGACGAGAGGAAGGATCCGCTTGACCTTGCGGCTCTGAACGTTCCCGATGAAGTCCCACGTGAACGCGTCGCCCCAGCGCTCGCGCTTGGCCTCCAGGTCCTGAAGCCGGTTCTCACCGACGAGTGTTACTCCCGCCTCCGCCAGCGCCCCCATCTCCTCTGCCGGCACGTACTTCGTAGCCGCGAGGATCTCGACCCCCGGGCCGGCGCGCTCGCGGACCCGCTCCAGGTTGGCACGTACTGTGTGTGCGTCCAGGGGCATCACGGAATAACTCCGCCGGAGGCCTCGGCTTGGCCTCCGTTTCCGGCGGGTTCGGGCGCCAACGGGGCGGCAGGTTCACTCGCCCGAACCGCGACTTCGTCGCTAGCCCAGACGAGGCCGGCTTGGCGCCCGGTGCGCCCCCCGTCGCGGCGGTGCGAGAAGAAGAGCGCAGGCTGACAGCTTGTGCACTCCTCGGCGACCTGCACTGATTCGACTCCGGCCCGCTCGAGCAGGAGCCGGACCGCTCGCCGCAGGTTGAGCATCCGGCCCCGGGCGACGTCCAGTCCCAGTCGCTCGAAGGCGGCCAGGACGTCTTGGCCCACCTCGTAGCAGCATGGGCCGATCCCGGGACCGACCGCAGCGGCTCTCGCCTCCACCTCGTGAACGCCACGCTCGACGATCCCCGCCGCGAGACCGCGCCAGCCGCAATGGATCATCGCGACACCGCCGGGGCCTGCAAGCGCCACCGGCAGGCAATCGGCGACGAACACGAGCGGCGCCACGTTGGGCAGGGCCGTTGCCTGCCCGTCGGCCTCCGGCAAGCCCGGAGCCGGATTGGTGTAGACGCCGGGCTCGGGCGGTTGATCCCGCCGAACCACCGCCGCGCCGTGCACCTGCCTACCGATCAAGACGCGCTCGGGATCGATTCCCACCGCGGCGGCGAGGCGGTGGCGGTTCTCACCCACGGCGTCCGGCAGGTCTCCGGTCAACCGTCCCAGGTTCAGGCTCATGAAGGGGCCCTCGCTGACGCCGCCGAGGCGGGTGCTGAACGCCGCCTGGGCACCCGGCAGCTCGGCCTCGAGCCACTCGATCCCGTCGAGTTCTCGCCAGAGCACGCCCGCCTACCGGCCACCGGCCCCGGGCTTGGTGCCACCGGCCCCGGGTTTGGTGGTGGGCCGGGTCGTAGTCGTGGGGGGAGCCGTGGTCGTCGTGGTGGGGGACGTCGTCGAGTACGTGGTGGTGGGGTACGTGGTGGGCGCGTACGTAGTGGTGGTCGTGGTGGGCGCGGTCGTCGACCCGGACTCGGCCGATCTCAGCTTTTCGGCGAAGCCGGAGAGTCCATCATCAAGCTCGATCTCGATCCGATTGAGGATGTACGGATGGGCGGCGGTGGCGGACCCGAATACCTCGGCCTGCGCCCCGACGTAGCCGGCCCTGTGCGCCGCGGAGATCACCGTGTCGTCGTAGAGGCCCGAGGGGTAGCTGAAGTTTTCCACCGGAACGCCGAAGCGCCGCTTGAGAATCTCACGCGAGCCGGCCACCTCTCGCTCCAGCTCGGCCGGGTCGAGGGTGGTGAGGTCGGGATGGGTGGTGCTGTGCGAACCGAGCTCCCAGCCGGCATCGAGCATCTTCTTCACGTCGGCTTCCGGGAGGTCGGATCCCTGAACGACCAGGTTGAGCACGCCTTTCCAACCCAGATGCTGCAGTTCGGGAAACGCCGCGACGTACTGGCTGAGGTAACCGTCGTCGAAGGTGATCACGATCGGCTTCGACGGCAACTCGCCATGCTCGTACCAAGCGGTCTCCACCTGGGTGAGGGTCACCGCCTCGTAGCCTTTGTCCTTCAGCCATTGCATCTGCCGCTGGAAGTCGGCTTGCGGCACGAAATCCTCCGGAAACTCAGCGCCCGACACTGGCGGCTGGATCGCGTGGTACTCGAGGATCGGCACCGGACCTGGGTGCGGTTTCCAATCCGCGGGGTAGGTGGTCGTTGCCTGCTGCGAGCTCCCGCCCGTCTGGCTCTGTTGAGCCTCGGTGCTGGCGGTTGTCGAGTCGTTGCCGCCCCCGAGACTGGTGACCCCCACAGCGACCACCGCCCCCGCCACCGCGAGCAGGGCTCCGAGAGCGAGGCGGCGACGCAGGCGTCGGCGGCGCGCCGCCTCGGCACGCTTCAGCTTCAGGTCCTCTGGGAGCTCGGTGAGGTACCTAGGCTCGTCGTAAAGGGGGTCGGTCATCACGAGGAGGGTTGCGAGCAGCGGGTGGTGCCCAACACCGCTCAGGGGCCATTTTCGCGCGCCGCGGCAAGCGCCGCTCGAAGCTCCTCGCTTCTGCCACTGACCTCCCCATCGAGTTTCGCGTCCAGAGCCTCGCGAAGCCCCCGCCCCACCGCCGGCCCCTCGGCGACGCCCTCTGCGATCAAGTCGCTGCCGGTGATCTCCAGCCGCACTGCCCGCCACTCGGCGAGGTACCGATCGAGCCACTCGGCGCCAAGCGCCCTGGCGAGCGCAAGCTCGACCCCCGTGCGCCCGCGAGCGCCCTCGACGGCCTCAGAAGGGCGCCTGGGCTCCGCGGCAGCGAGCTCCCGCGCCTGGTCCACCCCACGGCCCAGCGCCGCCGCCAACACGGCGTCGGTGCGGGGAGCAACCGCCCGCCATGGCTCCTCGGCCGTCAGCTCTCCCACCGCCCCGGCCAGGTCGACGAGCTCGGGACGTAGGTCGAGCAACCCCCATTCGCGCAGCAACTCGAACGCCTTGGGCGGCGCGGCCTCGGCCGCCAGCTTTCGAAGCTCGGTCTCCGTCCGGTCGCGTGAGACCGAGGAGAGGTCCGCGCGCCGAATCAGCTCCTCGCTCGCGCGCTCCAGCGTGAACCCGTAGCGCCCTGCGTACCGTGCGGCCCGCACGGCCCGGGTTGGGTCGTCCTCGAACGAACCGGGATGCAGCACGCGCAGCTCCCCGCGGCGCAGGTCATCCAAGCCTCCGTGAGGATCGATGAGCTCCGGATCGCCCCGCAGCGGGACCGCCATCGCATTGACGGTGAAATCGCGGCGGGCGAGGTCGGCGGCCAGGGGTGCGGGGTGGACCTCCGGGAGCGCGCCGGGGCGCGCGTAGGTCTCGCTGCGCGCCGCCGCCAGATCGACCTCGAGGCCGTCGACGCGAACCGACGCGGTGCCGAAGCGCTCGTGGGCGCGCGTCTCCCCACCCAGTCGCCGGGCGAGCTCCGCAACGTCGCCCTCCACCGCGACGTCGATGTCCACCCGGCCGCGACCCAGCAGGAGATCGCGCACCGCTCCACCGACCAGGAAGGCCGCCACCGGGGAGGCAGCCTCGCGCAGGCGATCGATGCCCGGGAGCGCCGCCAGGCGCTCCCCCAGTCGCTGGGGCTCGATCTCGGCTTCAGAAGGCGGCATGGAGCCTGGTTACGGGGCCGTGGGACCCGTTCCCTACCATGACGGGCTTCGCGGATGGCTCGCGTGCTCGACATCTGGCGCTCCTGGAGCGTCCGGCGCAGGCTTGCCGTGGCCGGCGGCGCCGCCGTCGCCCTGGCCGGCCTGGCGCTCGCCATCTACCTGATCACCAAGCGCCCCGGGGATGTTTCCAACCCCGACGCCGCCTTCAACAAGGAGAAGCCTGTGGCGCTGAAGACTGTGGACTGGCCGCTCTACGGCCACGACCTGGAGCGCACGCGCTACCTGGCCGGGAAGGGGCTGGATCCGCCCTTCCGCTCCTCGCAATGGAGCTTCCAGGCCGGCAAGCTGCTCGAGTTCCAGCCGATCGTCGTCAAGGACAGGCTGTACTTCATGGACAAGGACGGGACCTTCTACGCGCTCAGCACGGACAAGGGCCGGGTCCAGTGGAAGCGCAGGATCGGGTCGCTGAACGCCTCCGCGCCCGCGTATGCAGACGGCCGGCTGTTCGCCGTCAACCTGGAGCCGCCGCAAATCGTGGCGCTTCGCCCGAACGACCACGGCAGCAAGGTGCTCTGGCGCCACCCGCTGCCCGGGCGCAGCGAGTCATCGCCCCTTGTTCACGGTGGCAAGGTGATCTTCGGCTGCGAGTCCGGGGACATCTTCGCGCTGGACGAGAAGACCGGTAAGACGAAGTGGACCGTGTCAACCGCGGGACCCGTCAAGGGAGCCCTTGCCTACAGCGACGGGACGGTGTTCGCGGGCAACTATGCGGGAGAGGTGCTCGCGATCGACACCTCGACCGGAAACGTCAGATGGACGTCCCATACCCAGGGCGGCGGCCTGCTGCGCGGCGGCAGCGTCTACTCCACTCCTGCAGTGGCCTGGGGCCGGGTCTACGTCGGCAGCCTCGATGGACGCATCTACAGCTTCGTGGCGAAGACGGGCGAGCTGGCCTGGAGCCACTCGACGGGCGCCGAGGTGTATCCGTCGCCCGCGGTGGCGGACACCCCTCACTCTCCACCCACCGTCTATGCAGGCTCGCAGGACAAGCACTTCTACGCGCTCGACGCCCGCACTGGGGAGCTGCGCTGGGAGCATCCCGTCGGCGGGGTGGTCCTCGGCTCCTCCAGCGTGATTGGAGAGACGGTCTACGTCGCGATGATCGGGCCGAACATCGGCACCTTCGGCTACAACGTCAAGAAGGGGAAGAAGGTGTTCGAATCCGACCAGGGCGAGTACAACCCGGTGATCTCCGACGGGAAGAAGCTCTATCTGACCGGATATTCGACGATCCGCGCCTTCAAGCCGAAGCCGTCGGGTCACCACAAGGACAAGGGCGGTGACGAAGCACCGCACAAGGACAAGGGCGGCAAGTAGCTACGGACGTACCGGGATGCCGGCCGCGTGGAGGTGCTGCTTTGCCTCGCGGACGGAGTGGGTGCCGTAGTGGAAGATCGAGGCGCACAGCACCGCGTCGGCGTGTCCCTCGACGATCCCCTCCGACAGGTGACGAAGCTCGCCGGCGCCACCCGACGCGATGACGGGCGCCGCGACTGCATCGGCGACCGCGCGAGTCAGCTCGAGGTCGTACCCCTCGGTCGTCCCGTCGCGATCCATGCTCGTCAGGAGCACCTCTCCAGCCCCGCGCTCAGTCGCTTCGCGCGCCCAGGCGACGGCCTCGCGACCTTCAACGAGGGTCCTCCCACCGTCGATGTAGGTGTCCCAACCGCCGTCACGACGCTTGGCATCGATCGCAATCACGACGCATTGCGCGCCGAACACTTCGGCCAGCTCGCCGATCAGCTCGGGCCGCGCCAGCGCGGCGGAATTGACCGACACCTTGTCCGCGCCGGCGTCCA
>Ga0134122_10000273_pt1 | contig 32490 bp, 25 predicted proteins | sample KB302_FD_96461 | JGI IMG/M metagenome (GOLD analysis project Ga0134122, IMG submission 96461) | Terrestrial soil microbial communities without Nitrogen fertilizer from Kellogg Biological Station, Michigan, USA - KB3-0-2 | ecosystem: Environmental > Terrestrial > Soil > Unclassified ...
CAACACTTGGATTCGGACCAGCGGCGCTTATGACGCGGTTCTGGATTTTGCAGCTGTCGTCCAAGACCCCGCCCAGCCCTCAAAGACACGCGCAGAGTACGACTCAGGTGATCATTTGCACCTAAGCCCGGCAGGGTACGCAGCAATGGCTAACAGCATTGATCTCCGGTTGTTTCGGCCCTCAAAAAAATGAAGCGGCGCAGTGGTCGGGTGTCGCATTGGCGCCGTCGACTGCAGCGTCCAATGCCGGCACTGGGATCAAATCTCTGTTGCCAAGCATCACATTGGAACGTACCCACGGTCGGCAAGACAGGACACTCTTACCTCTATGCGTCGGCGTCCGACGGTGGTCCCGCAGAAGGTCGGTACTGTTGGGCGGGTATTGGTCCAACGATGTCCATGGCTCACGATGGCAGCGGATCAAACTTTACCCGCACCTCGCCTGCTTGTGGAAAGAGCCCCGGGTCGGACCCGCGAACCAACAAACTCTATGTCAACCTTCGCCATCCACTTGAATAGCTCGATACCAATGTGCTGAGGCGTTCCCTTTGCCGGCCTGGTCGATCACTGAGGTCTAGCGGACATCACCCAGCGGGGCAGAACGCACTCACTGATGCAGGCCGACGACTTCCGCTAACTCTGCAATGCCGACGTCGACGACACCTGCTCCCCATCGGTCGATCGGTCAACGGTGGCCTCTTATTGCAGCTGCCTCTTCAACGCCGCATCGATCGCCGGCTGGAACCCGGCTAAGAATGCCGCCGCGTCCTGAAAGGCCACCATGTCACGAAAGAAGTAGCTTTCTACTGTTCGGTAAGCGCGATCTGAGCTTAAGGCTAAGACGAAACCGGTCGTCTCAGATTTGCGAAACGGTCGCGGTGGCCCCGTCAAGCCGACGGTAGGTCGGTAGTACCCTTTGATTACAATCATCATAATTTCCGAAGACTCGGCGTCAACAACTCACGATCTTTCATCCAGGCAGATCTTGCCGTATCAGGCTATAGCTGACCTTCTGCCGGGCCCAATAATCGGCTTCTGTCCTCGGCATCCCCCTGATGAAGACACTTTCAAGGCCAGGCATGCTGCGGAAAAAGCTAAAATCTGATGCGGGTATTTTTACGTCACCGTGGATGTGCACGTGCTTCAGTCTCGGTAACGATTGAAGCGCTTCAATTCCATTGATCCTTCCGCAACCAAGAATACGTATGGTTTCCAGACGCGGCATCCCGGCCAGCCATTGAAAGCTGTCGAGCTTTCGGCAGCCTTCGATCCAAAGGAACTGAATTGCCGGATGAGCAGCGAGTCCGGTGAAGTCAGAAAGCTTGCTGTGGTCATGCAGGGCGAGCCAGCGCAAAGAGGAGAGTTGCCGCAACGCCCCAACTTCCCTGAGCCTTCCGCTAATGAGCCTTAGGCGAAGCAAGTTGTGCAATTGCCCTAATGGCTGTGAATTCAAAATAGGGCAATAGGTCAACGTTAGGTTCCTCAATTGCTTGGCCCCAAAAATCGTTTCCGCCCCCGTGAACCACTCGAGAGCGGCACGCTCTAAATTTCGTAACTTAGTAAGATCAACCGCATTCACCTGCCCGCGTGGAGCGGCATCAATCTGTAGATGCCGCAGTTGCGCCAACGACCCGACACTCTCCAAGTGCGTCAGATTATAAGCATAAAGGCGAGCAAATTGGATGGTCGTTAATTCTTCTAGAAACTCACAACTCGGATTCACGGGCTCGCCGTATCCAATGATTTCAACGCCGTTGACAGGCAAGAATCGTGAGCGACGGGTGGCTCGGCGGACATCGTCCACCGTGCCTTTCAGTACCAATCCGACTTTTGGCCTAGAGGCCAGAGAGAACGGCGACAAGAAGAGGGATAGGACTTGGCAGATAAATTCGTGCAGCATCGAGACACGTCTCACGAGTCCATACATCTTCTGGTGACCCCAGAAGCGAATATCCTTGGGGAATGCAAAGGCCATTGCCTAATCTCGTAGGGTTTCGCGTTCCAATCAGTGTGCGAGCTTGGGACGAGTGAGGAACTGGCGCAATTGCACCAGCGGGTCGATCGGCGCATCCGTGGCAATATGGGTACGACAGCCGCCGCCAATTTCCGGCAGGTGAGGCGGGCAATTCCGCCTCACCCTACCGTGCGCCAATCCTCCGCTCTTGCATGAAAAGCCAACGCGATGTCGCTTGAGCGAGCGCTCGGATGCTGAAGGTCAGCACCCTTGCTGCCGCAGCACTTGCATCGTGCCGATTGCCGTAGAAGGTCACTCGAAGCATCCCCGCCCCACCTGATGATCAACGGCGCGAGCGCCATGGGCGCTCTGTGCCAGCACTGAGCGTTTCTGCACCACAGCCAGAGCCAGGGTGCCGCTTGTCGCATTTCGGCGAGTGTCGGTCGCGGCGCGTCCGGGCAGGAGGGCATGGCCGCTAAGCTGGCGCGCTGCGTGCGCTAAGGGAAGCCGCGACATGTCGTGGTGTGCCGGCGTAGATGTCCAACATCTAGAGCATGAGCACGCGTACACGAGCATCCTGGTACACGCCTCTGGACGCGGCCCAAGGGCCACCTCTGACGTTCGTAGGCCTCGATCACATCGGTGAAAGCCGCCAGCTCGGTCTCCTCTGGGCTGTTCTTAGTGCAGCCCATCAATGCGTCCGCGCGCTCCATGAGCAGGCCGTGCATGCGGTCGGTCAATTCAGCAAGATGCGATACCGCGTCGGTAGGATAGGCAGGACGCGCGGTCGCCTTTTTTGCAGCCGTTGGCATGGCGAGGAACTCTATTTTGCTCGGGTTTCTTGGCTGGGACCTTAGGTGTGATTTGCGCCGGCACTAGGCCGGGTATCCACGCCTTCCGCAGCGACGCTGGCGGGAGAGCCCCCGCTAGCGGCGGCCGCCTCGGGGCATCCGCCCGTGCCCGCCCGACGCCAAATCCCTGCGGCTTTTTCGCCGCCTAATGCTCGGGGCGTGCCGATTGTAGCCCAAACTGTAGCCCAAGGCCCAGAGCGGGCCAGTCGAAACTGCGCGCAAAATAGCAGGCTAACCTGTCATTTTTACAAGAAAATCAGTGGGCACGACCCCGAACCCGGCCGATGTGGAGGATGGGCTGGACCAAGTTGGCAACTTGGAGTCGGCCCTTGAGCCAATGCCGACCTTCACCAGTGTCAACCCTGCTCCTTGTCGGGTGGGGTCGCCCCACGCCGGGTTCTATCGGAGCACGTCAAACCAAGCCAATCAAAACCGGCACCTGAGCGGCGATGTGCAACGGTCTGTTGCATGCGAGGCGTATGGGGGGATACCAGGTCCTGCGTCGCCTTGGGAAAATTTCGCATGTTGCCGATGCCCGCTGATTAGCACATCGCGTCCGACGGAAGGTTTCATTACACCCACCGTCGCCCGGCTTCCGGGCTCACACTCCGAGGCTGATAGCTGTCCAATGAACCCACTATCTAGAGGACGAACGTGTCGTGCGCCATGGTCAGGCAACAGTGACGGGACCGGGGATGATGACTGCTTTCGGACGTGGTGTAGGCGCGGCGGACAACGTACACCGCAGCATCTCGCCGTCCTTACTTGCACAGTTTGTCTAGGGTTTTTGTGTCGAAGTCGCTTGCATCATGGCGTTCGTGCAACTGCTGAGCGGGATCGCCTACGGCGCGGTTGACCATCCTGCCACGCTTAACGGCTGGCCGCTCGGCAATCGCTTTTGTCCAGCGGATGACGTGAACATACTCATGCCCCTGCAGAAACTCACCCGCGCCGTATTGTGTGCCCTGCGCCAGGCCGCCATACCAAGGCCAAATCGCTATGTCGGCGATCGAATACTCATCGCCCGTCAAATACTCGCGTTCCTTGAGGTGCCTATCCAGCACATCCAGCAGGCGCTTTGCCTCCATCGCGAACCGGTTGATCGCATACTCAATTTTGACAGGTGCGTAGTGATAGAAATGACCAAACCCACCACCGATGTAGGGCGTACTTCCCATCTGCCAGAACAACCAGTTCAGCGTTTCGGTGCGCTTGTTTAGATCGGATGGGAGGAACGCACCAAATTTCTCTGCGAGATAGAGAAGGATCGATCCGGACTCGAACACGCGGCGAGGCTTGGCACCGCTCCGATCCACCAAAGTAGGGATCTTCGAGTTCGGGTTCATTTCCACAAAGCCACTGCCAAACTGCTCGCCTTTGCCGATGTCGATCAGCCAGGCATCGTACTCGGCACCGCTGTGGCCAAGTGCGAGAAGCTCTTCCAGCATCACGGTCACTTTCACGCCATTGGGCGTTGCACGCGAGTATAGCTGCAAGGGGTGCTTGCCGACCGGCAACTCGGCTTCATGAGTCGGCCCGGCGATGGGGCGATTGATGCCCGAGTACCGCCATTCTCCTTCCGCTGTCGGCTTTTCCCATTTCCAGACCCTCGGCGGGGTGTAGTCGTTGTTGCTGCTCATTGCTCTGCCATCTTCTCCTGGTGATACGACCGAGATCCCAAAGTTGCCGGACCGGTTCTGACTGTCAACCGGCGAGCCGCCCCGAATCGACCAAGGGGTTGGCCATGTCCGCGGCCGAGAAGAATTCCAATCGGTATCACAACGTGCCCGACGGCCACGGTTGAGCGCATTTTATTTGCGGCACCACACTTCAGGTTGCACCCCTCGGAGGATTGACCCCGACATCGTGCCGCCGGAACGCGAGGAGGACGGTCGGTCCCGCCGAGCAGAACGGCCTCGGCCCAGCAAGGGTCTGAGAAAGGTCGCGAACTTGAGCGTTCGCGACCGTCAAAATGCAGAAGGTCCCAGACTTCGCGTGGCCGTCGGTCAAGTAAACTCGCAAATCACCATGGCGCGACCATATCGGCAAATCGCCCGCCACATGCGGCGCCGGTTCAGCTACACTCAAAACGGCTAATCGCAATCGAACCTCAATCCGCGCCGCTTGCGGAGGGCAAAGTTCACGGAAAGGCCCAGCGATGACCTCGGATGAACTTTGCTACCTCGACCTCGTCGAGGCTGGCCGCCGCATCCAAGCCCGCCAACTCTCCTCGTTGGAGGTGACGCAAGCGATGCTGGACCGCATCGGCCGCTTCGATCCACGGTTCAAATGCTATGTCAAGCCCACCCCAGAGTTGGCGTTGACCCAAGCGCGGCAAGCCGACAGCGATATTGCCCGTGGCACGCTTCGCGGACCTCTGCACGGCGTTCCAATTGCGGTAAAGGACCTTTGTCATACCAAGGGTATTGCGACGGCTGCCGGCATGCCCATCCACAAAGACTATCGCCCGGATCGTGACGCCACTGTCGTCACCCGCTTGCGGGAGGCCGGTGCTGTTCTGTTGGGCAAGCTGCAGCTCACTGAAGGCGCCTTCGGCGCGCATCATCCTGCGATCGACCCGCCGGTGAACCCGTGGAGCGCCCGACATTGGACAGGTGTCTCTTCGAGCGGTTCAGGCGTCGCGACGGCGGTGGGGCTCTGCTACGGTTCGCTGGGGAGCGATACGGGTGGCTCCATCCGCTTCCCCTCAACCATGAATGGCGTCACCGGGCTCAAGCCGACCTGGGGACGCGTGAGCCGGGCCGGCGTATTCGCGCTGGCGGAATCCATGGACCATATCGGGCCCATGACGCGCAGCGCCGCCGATGCTGCCGCCATGCTGCGGGCCATCGCTGGCGCCGACGCAAATGATCCGACAGCGTCCCATGAACCCGTGACGGACTACCTCGGCGTCATCGGCCAAGGCGTGCGCGAAGTTCGCGTCGGCATCGATCGCGCCCTGATCGCCGCCGGAGCCGATGCGGATATGGTCCGCGCTACAGAAGAGGCTACAAGGGTCCTGGCGGAGATCGGCGCCAAGATCCTGGAGGTTTCGTTTCCCTCCCCCGATGCCGTCGTGCGAGACTGGATACCTCTCTGCGCAGTTGAAGCAGCCGTCGCGCATGAAGCCACCTATCCGTCGCGCGCCGCCGAATATGGTCCTCTCCTGGCTGGTCTGTTGGAGACGGGCCGCGGCCTTGATGGCCGCACGGTAGCCAAGATGCTGTGGCGTCGAGAGACCTTTTGCAGCCAGCTGAATGCCCTTTTTAGCGGTATCGATCTGTTGATCGTGCCAGTCATGAATGTCGCCGCACCCACCTTGGCCGACCTGGCCGCGGCGGGACGTGCGCCGCCAGCTATCGAAGCCCGACTCCGGTTCACCGCGCCATTCGATATGAGCGGGCACCCCACGCTGACGCTGCCGGGTGGCAGGACCAAGGACGGTCTGCCTGTCGGCTTTCAAATTGTGGGACGGCCGATGGAGGAGGCGCTGATCCTGCGCGCCGGCTACGCGTTCCAGCAAACAACCAACTGGCACAGACGCCGGCCGCCCATATCATGAGGCCGTTTCAACTCGCCAACAGCTCTCGCACCGCCGTCCGCAAGGCGGCTTCGTCCTGCGGGTTTTGCAGCGGATTACCGGCGCGATGGCCCCAGAGGGAGGAAATCGAGAGTAGCTCCGCGTTGGGCATGAGCCGCGTCTCGGCCTCGCTGTCCGCGAGCGTGAAGTAAAGATCCGTCGTCGACGGCATGATGATCGCTCGCGCCGTAATCGCCCCAAGCGCTCTTGGCAGGTCGCCATTGTAAACCGTGTTGTCGGAAATGTCGGATTGATACCAGGTGTCGATCATCGACAAGAGGTCTTCGCCACTGCGGCGCAGGAAATTACCCTCCCAGGCGCGCACCAGATAGTCCTCCAGCGACGAAAACCCTGCGCCCTTCCAGAGCCCCTGGCGATAGAACGCCTGGCTCATTGCCCACCCGGCATAGACACGCGCGAAAGCGCGCAGGGCGCGCACCGGGCGCTCAACAAAGCGTCCGTCGCGCCAGGCGGCATCGGCCGTCAGCGTTGCGCGGATGCCTTCGAGGAATACCTTGTTGTGCGGGCTCGTGCGCGCCGACGTACACACCGCGCAGATGCGGTCGACACGGTCGGGAAATAGGGCGCCCCAGTGCAGCGCCTGCTGGCCCCCCATGGACCACCCATACACGAGGGCCAGTCGTGTGACGCCGAATTTCTCGCGCAGCAGACGCTCCTGGGCATGCACATTGTCCCAGTGCGTGAACAGAGGGGTGCGGCCAAGCCCAAACGGCTCGGCAAGATTACTGGGCGAGGTCGACAGCCCATTGCCAAACTGATTTGGGATCACAATGAAGTAGCGCTCCGGATCGAGCACACGATCCCGCCCAACAAGCCATTCGATATCGGTGTGATGCGCGCCATAGGATGTGGGATAGACAATGACGTTCGACTTGTCGGGGGCGAGCGTACCGTAGGTCTTGTAAGCAAGATGCGCCTTGGGCAACGTCAACCCACGCTGCAAGGTGAGCGGGCCGAGTTCGAACGTCTCATGGTCGGCCACAACCATCATCCTTTTGCCCTGGGGCGCAGTCTTGGCAGAGTGCCGGCAGATAAAAGCCAACTCTGACCCAGCTCCCGTCCGATTTCAACACATGCGGCGACTCGAGGCTACGGCCGCGCTGCGGCATTGCCTCTCACCTCATTTTAATACTTCAGTCCCATCCGCTATATTGATCCTAGGGATCTGGACTGTCCCGGACTTCACGCGCGGGAAATGAAATGCTGGCAGCAGCCGAAGCAGCTCAAGTGTTTCCCTTTGACAACAGCTACGCTCGGCTGCCCGAGCGGTTCTTTGCGCGCCTGTCGCCTACGCCCGTGGCTGCCCCCCGCCTGGTCCGGCTGAATAGCGCACTCGCCCGAAAGCTTGGGCTCGATCCGACTGGGCTTTCTTCACCGGAGGGTGTCGCGATCCTTGCTGGCAATGCGGTACCAAAGCTCGGCGAACCGCTGGCCATGGCCTATGCCGGGCACCAGTTTGGCAGCTTCGTGCCCCAGCTGGGTGACGGCCGCGCCCTTCTTCTTGGCGAAGTCGTCGGTCTGGATGGCGTGCGCCGGGACATCCAGCTCAAGGGCTCCGGTCCCACCCCATTTTCCCGCAACGGCGATGGCCGGGCCGCCCTCGGCCCGGTTCTGCGCGAGTACATCATCAGCGAGGCCATGGACGCCCTCGGTATCCCCACGACCCGCTCGCTCGCCGTCGTTACAACTGGCCAGACGGTCCGGCGTGAGATGCCTCTACCTGGTGCGGTGCTCACCCGCGTCGCCTCAAGCCACATCCGCGTCGGTACCTTTCAGTTCTTTGCTGCGCGGGGAGACGTTGAGGCTGTGCTTCAGCTCGCCGACTACGTCATTGCCCGCCACTACCCCGAGGCCGCGCACACGGAGAAGCGCTATCGAGTGCTTCTTGAGCTGGTGATCGCACGTCAGGCCGAGCTAATCGCGAAATGGCTGCTCGTCGGCTTCATCCACGGTGTCATGAATACCGACAACATGTCGATCGCTGGCGAAACCATCGACTACGGCCCCTGCGCCTTCATCGACACCTATGATCCCGAAGCGGTCTACAGCTCCATTGATAGCTTTGGGCGCTACGCTTACGGCAACCAGCCACGCATCGCGCAATGGAACCTCGCCCGACTAGCGGAGACGCTCCTGCCCCTCCTTGCTGAGAATCGGGAAGCTGCCGTCGAAATGGCGAACGAAGCCCTCGGCGAATTCGCTAGCCGCTTCGAGACCGCCTACGCCTCCGGACTGAGGCGCAAGCTTGGCTTGTTCCAAGAACGACAGGACGACATTGCCTTGGCGCGGGATCTTCTCGACCGCATGGCCCGCAACGGGGCGGACTTCACCTTGACTTTCCGACGACTATCCGACGCGGCCGTCAGCTCTGATGCTGATATGGTCGTGCGGAGCCTGTTCACCGATCCGACCGCTTATGACGACTGGGCCTCGAGATGGCGCCGACGTCTGGCCGACGATGGCGAGGGGACCGGTGAGCGGCGGGCGGCATTAATGCGCGCGATCAACCCCGCATTCATTCCACGCAACCATCTCGTTGAGGAAGCGCTTTCGGCGGCGGTAAACAATGGCGATCTCTCGGCCTTTGAAGATCTTCTGACAGTGCTCTCCCGCCCCTACGACGACCAGCCGGCCCATCGACTTTACGCAGAACCGCCGCGGCCCGATCAAGCGGTGCGTCAAACATTCTGCGGCACCTGACCGACGAGCCTTTCAGGCCAATCCGCCTCCCAGTCGAACACTGGGTGACCAGCGTGCAATTGTCCGCGCGCAGTCGTTGGCAGGCGTCTCCGTCGTCGCGTTCGCCCACGTGAATGAGCGTCGGTATGCAGGCCGGCTACAGAACACGGAGGATAGAGCGCAACGGCCCCACAAAAGCTAGATTGCTCGGGTTGACGAAGAGCTCGACCGCGCTCCTCAGCCACCGACATGACGTCCACGAATCAATGGACGGTTGGCGCGCCAGGAAAAGAGCGCGCCATAGCCGTTAGGCGCGCAGCTGAGACTGCTGCGCTCTTGGCGTTGAGCGTGATGACGCCGACACGGCCACGACACTGTGATTGGGTTGGATCAATCCCCGCAGCGGCTCGTAACTACCAGCGACGATAGTCCCGATGGTGACGGTGATGGTGGCGGTGGTGGCCGTAGCGTGGATAGGCGTAATAGTTGTGATAGCTTGGGTAGAGATAGGAATAACGGTAGTAGGGCTCGTCATAAGGATAGTACCTGTCGAAATCATCGGCAGAGTATTCGCTATAATAATAAGCATAGCGCCGGCGCCAGTGCGTCGTTTCGACAATCGAGCTGCCGTCTACCGCCACTTTGGGGCCGGTCGTTACGCCGGAGATCGGCGCAGCCGTGGCGGGCATTGCCCAGAGAGCCAACGCCAGGCAACTGCCGGCTGCACTGAGCCAATGCTTCATTTCCATGGTTTGTCCTCCTTGGTTGGTGGCGACGCCTATGCGCCAACCCATCTCGTGCGATCCACCTGAACAATGCGGCGATGGGCGATTCGGAAGTAATGGAGAATTGCCGCCAGGGCCTCGATTTTGGCGTCGCACTGCACCCGGTGCATCATGCTGGGTCGCCCGAGCCGCGTGCCGGCGTAGAGCCAGACGAACAATGTGAACGTATCCATGAATTCGAATGTAACACGGTCACGCATGGCATGCCCACCATCGATCTAGCCTTCCGCCAAGCGTGAACACTTTCTGGCGGACTTAGTGGCGCCAAGTGCACCGCAGCCCGCGTTGTGCACATGACACGGCGCCGGACTAAGTCCCATCGAGCGCGCGCCATCCTCTAGCGCATCGACCTAAGGTGTTAGAACGCCTCAGGAAAGTGGCGCTCGACTGCTTTGCTTTCCCGCGCAGGCGTCGAATTTTCGTCCTTCGTCAAGCCTGTCCACGGCAAGGAAGGCCCTATTGGCGTGCGGCTGGTCCGGCGAGGGTGTCGAAGATATGTTCAATCTGCAGACCGCGAAGGCGCCCGGCCTGAACATCCCCGAGTCGTTGCTCTAACGGACGGACCAGGTCGTGGGGCGATCTCGGGCCAAGCGCCATGGGGGAAGCGTGCAGGACAGGAGGCACCGTAGCTCAGACGCGCCCTCAATCTCGTTGACCCAGATCGAGGCCGCGCACTCTGCCCACCGCAACCTCAAGGGCATTGCTGCAATGGTCGCGGCGACCGCGCTCTTCACCTGCGGCGACGCCGCCATGAAGCTCGTCTCGACCTCACTCCCCACCGGCGAGACGGTCTTCCTGCGTGGCATTTCGACCATAATCATCGTCACCGTCGCAGCATTCTGGACCGGGGCAATCTATCGGCTGAAGGACGCGCTGGTGCGCGCCATGGGCTGGCGCAGTGTCGGCGACGTGGGCAGCGCGCTATTTTTCCAGGCCGCGCTTGCGCGCATGCCGTTCGCCGATCTGATGGGCATCTTGCAGATGACGCCGCTCAGCCTGACAGCCGCCTCCGCCCTGTTCCTGGGCGAACACGTAGGGTGGCGGCGCTGGACGGCAGTGGCCACCGGCTTTGCCGGTGCGCTGCTCGTCATCAAGCCCGGATCGAGCGCCTTCAACGCCTGGGCGTTACTGGGTGTGCTGTCGGTGCTGTGCGGTACACTACGCGACGTCTCCACGCGGCGCCTCGACGCGGCGCTGTCGCCGCTGCTGATCATGATGCTCTCGCAGCTGGTGGTGGCGTCCGCCGGGCTCGTCTGCCTGGTGTTCGAGGCCTGGAAGATGCCGAGTGTGGGCGAGCTGTTTGGCCTCGTCTTTGCCTCGGTGTTCTCACTCCTGGGCCATCTGTGCGTGATCTACTCGCTGCGCTCGGGCGAGATGGCCGCCGTGGCTCCCTTCCGCTACGCCGGCATAGTCTGGGCCATCCTGCTCGGCTTCCTGATCTGGAAGGAGCTGCCCGATTCCCTGTCGCTTGGCGGCATCTCGATTCTCGTGTCGGCCGGGCTCTATACCTTCTACCGAGAGCAGCAATTACGGCGGCGCGCCACAGCGCTCTAGCCCGAGCCGGTTTGGATTACCGCTGTTGCCTCGGCCGGTGGCGATCGACACCAGGCTTCAATCGCAGGTGAGCGGTTCGCCCCGCGGTGAGAATTTCGCGGTCATCGGCAAAGCGGAACCCTAACCGACCTCGTCCGCTGGTTGGGTTCTGCGTCTGCGAGCAGATGTTGGCCATCTCCTTTCTCGATCGCGCCGTCGAGTTCAATGTCGTCGTGGGTAGATGCACTTTGCCGACATGCCGAGGAGAGCGCGGTGGACTAATGCCGAACTGGTGGCGCCGTCGCCCAGGCGATTGCATTGCTCAGAAGGGTCGAAAATGTGCGCGTTTCCCATGGCCCTCTGAATGTCGCCAGCTGTTCGCTACCCCACCCGGCAATCCCACCCATGCGCGAGTACGGGTTGTGGCAGTGGCCGAGCGCCAGGTAGGTCACGGCGCCGCCGCCAACCCGGCGCGTGTAGCCGAGCACGCGCGTCTTGCCGTCTGACTGCACGGAGGTGTCGGTGCCATAAAGCTTCTCGACCACCGGCCATCTGCCCGTCGCGCCGTAGTCTGCCGTCAACAGGACCTGCACTGAGGCAGGCGCCTGAAGCTCGATGAAGTAGGGCTCGTCCTCGACCTCGAACGACTTGCCAAGGCCTTGAGTGACCGGGTGCTCCTCATCGCGCACATCGACGCGGAATAGGCACGCTGGCGGATGCGTCAGAAACATGCTGCCAAGCAATGCGTGATGCTCGGTCTTCACAGTGCGGCGTTGCCTCAGCCCGTCGACGCGTTCGGCACGCCCGCCACTAGTGCCGTGCAGCGCCAGCCAATGGCCACCAGCCTCGAGCCAGGATTGCAGCCGGGTGCATTGCTCGGCACTCGGGTAGGGACCAGCAACGTAGGTGACCAGCAACCGACTTAAGGGCAGCCATTTCTCCAGGTCGGCGAAGTCATTGGCGACGGAAGCCGGAATTTGTCTCTCGGCCAGCAGTGTGAGGAGCCGAAGGCGGGCATGGTCGTGGTCGTGACCGGCGCCGGAGCCGGGCGGAAAGCCGCCGGCAACGACATGAGCGCGGTGGTGGATGATGTCGGTCATGCGATGCCTTTTTGCCAGTTCGTGCACGATGCTATCGGGAACCGCGCTACCGCGTCCATCACTCCACCCACCCCATTCTATTGCCAGGAGCTTCACCGTCTACCGAACGGCCCTAGGGCATAGCATACAAGGCCGACATCGAAGTGGGCTGGGCCCGATCCCGTCGGACGCTGTAGATCGGGTGTCTCCTTTCGAAGGGCCTTGCGCCACGCTTGCGGCCTGGATGCGTATCGTCTCGATTGATTCGTCTTTCGGCGCCGGTAGAGCCACCGCACTCTGCCAATGCACGTCAGATCTCGATCTTCGCCGCGATTTCGATGGCGTCATCGACCCTCGATGCCGAGGTAGCGAACGGTACTCTCGATCCTTCATGTGACCGAGCAGAGTTGGACAGCGCGCAGATTGCCGGCTCCCTGGCAGGTTTCAGGACACACCGACCGTCGTGAACGTCACGGGATCGCAGGAGAGCGACCCTTCCAAGCGCTACCGGCCGGGGGGATAAAATCCGCACCCGCCAAGTGTCGCATGCATTGCCCGCGGCGAGCGCTAGCTGGCCGCCCAATCAGCCGGCTTCGGCCAGCGCCTTGCCGTTGACTCGCGTCTCGCCCTTCAAATTGTCGACCGTGACGTAAGTGTCGTACCACGTAAGTCTGGGTCGAATGCCGAAGCGCTTAGTCAACTCAACCATGCGATCCTCAGTGAACCATGCCTCGGCGGAAGCGCGGCTCTCCCAGAGGTAGACGCCCCCGGTCCCGCCATCGCCATTGAGGTAGTCTTTTCGGATCAGACCCTTCGCAGCAAGACCGCGGTAGATGGGGGCAGTAGACGTACCCCCCTTCACGGCTTGCTCCTCGGTTCGTTTCGGCAAGTCGAACTGGACGACGACGATGCAGTTGCCCATGGACGGTTGCTCCTTGAGTTCCTCGATGCGCGAGCATCCTATGTCCGACGGGGGATGGTCAACGGCATCCTCTTGGGCGCGGCGCACAGGCTCTCGCCTGGCCACCTTGGAAAACCTCATGCACATGGAGACGTCGAAGGGGCTCAGCGGTCCCTCGGACCCCGCACATAGAATGTCCGTATTTGCAGAAACCCGCGGCCCTGCTCACCTAGAGCGGCAGATGGCGCCGTCGCAGTGAAATTGCACCCCACCTGCAAGCGGCGCCAGGCGAGACGGGCGTTGAGCCTTGTGGTACCACTACCGCCTCACCAACGAGGGATGACAGCTGATGCACGTCGAAATCCAGTACTGCGGTCAGTGAAACTATGAACCGCGCGCCCGTGAGGCGGCGAACCTCATCCGCAGGGTCCGACCAGATGCGCAGGTGACATTGCGGCGGTCCGGTGGAGGCGTCTTTGAGATTCGCATCGACGACCGTATGGTCTGCTCCAAGCAGACGCTTGGCCGGTTTCCCACCGATGCCGAGATCGTCGGCGTCGTAACCTGAAGCCGACGAAGCCAACGTCGTTCAAAGCAGCCGGCGTCCTTGATGTCATGGGACGAGCTGGCATTGCGTCGGAGCTCGACGGTCAGACGATGCTACGCATCGCGATCGACGACGCGGAGACAGTCGCTGACCAGGTCCGTTGTTAGCGTATTGTGTTGGGCATCATTCAGCGCGGGCGCTCCCAAAGATGTAAAACACGAGCTGCGCACCTGAGCCTTCTGGATGGCGCAGCATCACGCGCTGGAAGGCGTTGCTCGCGGGTTCTCGGTTTGCGACGGTACACTCAAAGCGTCGGCACGCCGATGGACTTGAGCCGGGCGTGTGCGCGACCGGCACGCGCCTTGAGGCCGTCGAGGTAGGTGCTGACGTCGTTGCCCGGCAGGTTCAACACCTTGCACCCGAGCCGCCAGTACTCCTCGATCTGTGCTTCCGTCTCCGCTGAGCCCCGGGCGAGTTTGCCGTGCTGGTTGCAGGCCTCTGCGATCCGACGCACGGCGGCCTTAAAGCTCGGATGCTCAAGGTCGAGGTGGACACCCAGCCTGGCGCTCAGATCCGAGTGGCCATAGGCAATCATATCGATGCCCTCCACCGCGACGATCGCTTCGACATTCTCGAGGCCTTCGATCGTCTCAATCGACGGGCAAATGATGATGTTGGCGTTCGCCCAAGGAGCATACTCGGACGCGTGGCGGGCGCCGTAGCTCTGGTAGCCGGTGTGCATCCCTTGCCCGGAGATTCCGCGGTTGCCGATCGGCGGATACTTGGCTTCCCGCACGATGGCACGGGCCTCCTTGGCGTTCTCTATCTCCGAGATCTGGATACCCATGATCCCGTGATCGAGAATGACGGGGATGAGATGCGCGAACGATTTGTGGATGCGCACGATCGGCGACACGCTGGTAGCCTGGAACCAGCCGGCGAGATCGGCGATCGTCTCAAGATCGAAAGCGCCGTGCTCGTGGTCGATCGTGCAGTAATCGAAGCCGGACGCCTCGATGATCCACGGGATGCCGCGCGAGGCGAACTCCTTGAGGCCGGTGCCAAGCGCCGCGCGCCCTTCGCGCACGGCCCGACGAATGCTGTTTTCTTTCATTGATCGCTCCAAGTTCGGGCCGAGATCGCGTATTCCAAAATCGATCTGCGCTCGCCGACGGGCGCTTCGCCTACCTCAACCTTAGCACCAGCTTGCCCCGAAATTGTCGACCTCCGCTAGCACCGACCCGATACACAAGTGGCTATTGACCGGCCCGACCACCATGCAGTGATCCACGCGGGGCCACGCCCCGCTAATTCGGGCAAGGCATCGGGTTAGAGGTCATGCTGGCTAGCGGCTCGGTCGCTCAGGCCCGCGCTCTAATGCTGCCAGCAATGATTTGTATCTTACTTTGCTCTTCCTACAAAAGCAGGCGCTCCCGGCCCCAAATGGTGTTGAGCCCAAGTTTCTTCTCTCTACGTTACCCCGTTGCCGGGGAAAGCCTGCCACTTTGGTTTTGTCTGAAGACAAGCTGAAGGTGCCCAGCCGATGTGGACCTATCAGTCCATAGCTTGGACGCACGTCAGCGGTGTCCGCTTTATGGCGATAGGCTCCGGCGCCTACGGCCGGTCGGATGATGCCGCGCCCGCGCGTGTAGTCGGCACTCGTGCGGACTTTAACATCGCAGGTTCTCCAGGCAGGTTGTCAGGTGCACGATGTCGTCCTGAGCGACCTCTGCCTTCCCGAGCGATCCGATGCGGACTTGAAGTTTGAAATTCCGAGTGACGCGCAGAAGAGGATCTGCCCGGTTGGCCAAGTCATGGCGATGTTTGCAAACGAACGCAGTTTCTCTTGTGGTTCGACGATTGGTCAGTCTGGCCCTCGATTGTCCCGGGCTCAACTAAACGACGACCATCGGCAAGCCGCCCGGCATCTTCGACCCATGTCGCTACGAGGAATTCAATGCCGAGACCCGTTTTGAGGGTAATCTGACGATCGGCTCGGTGACGATGGTTCACCCTGCCGTCAAGCTCGGCCGTGATCACCTTGCCATGATGGGCTGGCTCGTAATGTCGGGGTCATGGTGAGACCTGCCGGCAACAAGCTTTTGCGAGTTTGAATTACACCGATGATCTGTCCCAGCGGGCTTGCGCCCGGAACTCCTCTTAATGAGTTTCGGCAACCTCTGGCTTCCATGCTCGGGCGGGTGACGGCTCGGGTCGCCCGGAGTCCCTGGGCACCTCTCCGGCGGCGCTTCGATCGACCTGCTGCACGGCAGAATTACCGCCGTGGCGTGACGCTTCATGACGCCGCCCAATCCATAACGCCCCCCAGTGCCCAGTAGCCGATCTGGGCTTTCCATAACCTCAACCGCGGGCCGGTAGCTTAGGATTATGAAATGATATAACGTTACATACACCTGGCAATGAGCCAGGAAGTGGGGCTTGGCCCTGCAGTCTAAGGGCTACTGCCTTTGGGCGTGTTTCTCCAAGATGGCAGTCGGAATGCAGCCTTCGCAATTCGGAATATCACCACCACCCGCGCTTGCCGGCATGCTGGCACGGAAACTTGAAACCGGGAAAATTGTCTCGGGCTTGATTGCAACGCTGCTGTGTTTCTTCGCGGTAGTGGCTCTTTCCACCGATGTGGGTGCTCAGCCCGCCACCGACGCGGGGACATCGGCGCCTTCATCTCCCGCTGCAACGTCTCCGGAAGCCAATCGCGCCGCGCCTCTCGCTACTTCGGAGGCTCCGCGGACCGCGGTCAACCTGCCGCGCGATTTGTCACCTTGGTCAATGTTTGCGTCGGCTGACGTTCTCGTGCAGGCCGTGATGCTCGGGCTCGCATTCGCGTCGGTCGTGACCTGGACGGTGTGGCTGGCCAAGATCATCGAACTCAAGATGGCAATGCGTAGATTGCGAGCCCACACCTTGGCCGTCGCCGAGCAGCGTTCCCTGGCCGAGGCGGCTCAGCGCATTGGCGGTGGCCGTGGTGTTATGCGGGCGTTTGTCCGGGCCGCGGAAGTTGAGCTCGAATTGTCTTCCGATCTAACCGACAAAATCGGCATCAAGGAACGGATCGCGACGCGGCTCCAGCGGCTGGAAACTGCTGCCACGCGCGACATGCACAAGGGGACGGGTTCGCTCGCGACCATAGGGGCCACGGCGCCATTTGTGGGGTTGTTCGGAACCGTCTGGGGGATCATGAATAGCTTTATCGGCATCTCGAAGGCGCAAACGACCAACCTTGCCGTCGTGGCACCGGGCATCGCCGAGGCACTACTCGCGACCGCCATGGGGTTGTTTGCCGCCATTCCCGCAGTGATCATCTACAATTTCTTCGCGCGCTGGATCGGCAGCTACAGGGCGCTTGTCGGCGATGCGTCCGCCGACGTACTTCGCCTCGTTTCTCGCGATCTGGATCGCCGCGATGTCGCACTCGAGGATCCAATGCTTCGCAGGCGATTGGACAAGAGGATCGGATCGGCACCTGGCTAGTTGAGCTTGACGATCCCGAACAAGCGCAGATTGGTGCCGGGTTGCAGCACTTCGTCCTTCTTGAAGGAGGTGCTGTAGCGAATGTCATTGTTGAGCAGATTCTCGCCACGAAGGCCAATCGTCATTTCCGGCACCACTGATCCCGGCTGATCCAACTTGAAGGTGTAGCGCACCTCCCCATTCAAGAGATTGTAGCCAGGCGTCGGCGTATCAAAGGCTGCGAACTCGTTCTGCGCAAAGGCATGCAGCAGAAAGAGGCGGGCAAACCAGTTGGTGTCCCGATAGTAGATGCCGGCGCCTAGCCGGTGCGGAGGCATCTTGGGGACGAACGTGCCATCGCTGAAAGTGGCGCGCACAAAATCGTATTGGCTCTCGATACCCCAAACCCCATGCCAGACGCGGCCAATATCCTGCTCCGCGAGGACTTCGGCGCCGATGAAGGTCGCATCCTTCTGCGAGTAGATGATCTGGTCAAGCGGACCCGTGCCGCCGACCGCACACGAGGCAAAGTCGGTATCGCACTTTGCACCGGTAAAGCGCTTGAAGATGAAGTCCTTGAACTCGGTGTAATAGGCCGAAACATCGAAGCGGAAGTCGCCCTTGGCGCGCTTAAAGCCGATCTCGGCGGTGTTGCCCTGCTCGATAATGAGGCCCGGGGTACCGATTTCGAAGGTTTGGGTCGAGTCGTGGGGACCCTTGTAGAAGAGCTCGGTTGCGTCGGGGGCCCGCTCAACGTGCTGGCCGGTCAGACGGGCGACGACCCCGAGCGGCAGATCGTAGAGGAAGCCGATGCTTCCACTGATCGGCAGGAACCGGCGCATCGAAGGTGCGATAGTTGGATCATCGGGCGGCGGAAGAAAGTTCGGCGGAAACATTGAAGCTGTGCCATCCACGTCATCGTTCTCGATGCGAGCGGCTGCTTGGAAGCGCAATTTCTTCGAGAGCTGCAGTTCCTCGAAAATGAAGGCGGCTATGCTTTGGGTGTGCGATGGCGGCAGGAGGATGCCGTCTTCGCCGGCCGCAGATAACCTTCGATCATACCATTGTGTGCCAACCGCACCCCGCAATTCACCGAGTGCTGTCTGGACGGGTTGAAGCTGCGCCTCCACGCGAGCCTCGTAGAGTTTATTGAGGAAGGTCGAGCCGATTACAGCCGCCGCGCCCAGACCATCGACCTCATCGTGCTTGTAGTCGGTGGCACCAAAGGAGAAGCGGATCGCCTCCAATCCCATGTCGTTGACGCGCAATTCGCCTTTGCTCATCACCCTGGTCTGATGCAGGACGATATGATTTTTTTCCTCCGCCGCGGCGATGCCGGGGATGAAATAGGTGCTATCGAACGATGTGAATGCGAGCCCAAGGAAGCCATCTTTGAAGACGTAAGATCCGCCGAGCGCATAGCCCTCGCTATCAACGCTGGTGTTGGCTTGCACACCCCCCGGAATGCTGTAGTCCTCCGAGATCCGCTTGAACGCATCAGCGTGCGCGACGAAGTTGCCGGCACCCGCTTCGACCAGAGCGCTGCCATTGCGCCCGTTATCAACGCTGCTCAATCCGCCTTGCGTCTCGGCAGTGTACCCTTTGGGCGGAATCGCTTCGGGGATACGATTGTTGATAGAGTTGACCACCCCGCCGATCGCCTGTGAGCCATAGCGAAGGGTCGCGGGTCCGCGCACGACCTCAACTTGCCGGGCGGAATTCGGATCGATCGGAACAGCGTGATCATCGGAGAGGGCAGACACATCACCGGTCGCGAGGCCATTCTCGGTGATGCCCACACGGAAGCCGCTGAGGCCGCGAATGATGGGACGGCTGGCGCCCGGTGCAAACGAGGTTGAGGCAATACCTGGCTTGGTACCAAGCGCGTCCCCCAGCTGGGCAAAGGGCTGAGCGGCGAGCTCAGGCCGGGTCATGACAGACTCGGCGACGAAACTCGGTTCCGTTGGAATTTGCAGTGATGTACCCGGGATGGGCGTAGGCTCGGTAGGTGCTGGGGCGGGCGTAGGCGCGGCGGTAGCCGGCGCCGTAGGTTTCGGTGGTGCAGGTCGCCGAACCGGGCTGGGTGTCGTGACCACAATACCAGGAAGCTGCGTTTGAGCCGCAGCGTCATCCACAATGCCGATCCCTGCGATTATCGCACCTGCAAGTGCCAAAACGTTGGCCCACATCCGCGAAGTGTTCGGCGATCTGGACATGGCCGCCATTGTGTAATGTTATATCATTCGGTATGTGATTGCTCCCGTCCGTGGGGCAACGCAAGCGCCTTGCCCAAGCTCGAAGCCGTTTCAAGTTACCGCGTGTCTCAGGTGTGACATGATTCTGGGACGGGACCTCATTGCTGAGGACCGATGACGGACTTGCCCGTTGCAAGCCGAGTGATTTGGACGAGCAGCTTTTTGTTAGCTGTCGCAGCCCACGTTGCCCTGCTGCTCCCTTGGCTTTGGCATGAGCCGGACGCCCTAGCCGGTGCCGGTGGTCAGGAATTGGATGTCATTAGTTTCATCTTGGCCGACCCCGGCGTCCTCGAGACGAGGGAAGTCAATCTGGCGATGCCGGCTGTGCCAGCGCCTGCAGACGCCGTCGAGGAGAAGGAGGGAACCATAGAAGAAAATGAACCGAAGAAGCAGGAACCCACGGAAGTCCAACAGCCACCCGAACCTGAAAATGAAATTCGCAAACCGGACGCCCTTTTGGAGGAGGCAAAGCCAAAGCCCACCGAGAAGTCGAAACAGCAGGAGCACTCCGTGAAAGGGGGCGCAGCAGCACGTGGCAATGCCGCGATTGAACAAAAGCCTAGGGCGCCAGCAGCGGCAAGTGCGGGTAGCGTTCTCGAGTACGCAAAAACAGTCTCGCAGGCGCTTGCCAGGACCAAGCCAAAAGGCATTGGTGCGCAAGGCATCGCCAAAGTTCGTTTCACCATCGCCCTCTCGGGACGGCTCAGTTTTATCCAAATTGTGAGCTCGAGTGGTGACAAAAAGCTGGATCAGAGGGCGATCGACGCGATCAGGCAAGCTGTCTTCCCGACACCGCCACCAGGCATGACGGTCTCGCAGCTCACGTATGAGATCCCCTATCAATTCCGGTAAGCTCAACCTCGTCCTTCAAGCGGCAAACAGCGCGATCTTTGCAATTGTCGCGGGCCACAGGAGCAACCGCCAGCAGGTCCGGAGCAGGTCATGATTTGGTCGTCGCCTCGGCGTGGCAGCAAGCACATCATCCGCACGCATCAGTTGATCGGCAGCGAGCATCATCCCGCTGCGCCTTGGCCTCGGCCAACGCGCGTCTTGGACATGCTCGGGCCCGACCGCGCCGAGACCATTGGGTCCAACGTCGGCTCAGGGTCGGCAGCGATCTGATCGAACCATTGTTTCCGTTGCGCCTCCGCCCAGCAGAAGCGCGCGCATGCATTACGGCTAGTGCGCGGCAGCAGCATTGGTGACGGTACGTTCTTGCTAATACGGCCTTGTCTGCAGTCCGAGGCAGCTATACGGAGACCGACGGCGCTAGGTTCTCCACGAACCACCGCGCCATGGCGGTAATCCTTGCGTCCTCGTGCGATCGGCCCATCACCTGTGCACCGAGCGGCATGTCCTGCACCGCCATGAGCGGGATGGTGATGGAGGGTGCGAACAGCATGGAACTTGGAAAGTTGAACACGGGATCTCCGGTCGGGCGAGGCAAGAGTGGTTTGCCCGGTTGATCGCCTGCCCAGTGCGGCGCGGGGCCGGCGCTGGAGAGCGTGATGACCGCATCCGCCAGCGGTGCAACGGCTGAGTAGCATGCCTGTGCCGCCTCCCGGTCGATAAGGGCGTCACGGTAGTCGCCGACGGTCATGGCCTCGGCCTTGGCGAGGGCGGCCTTGGCACGCTCACTGAGCCCGCCAGGGCTTTCGTTGACAAGATTGCGCTGATACCAGCGGTTCTCCCAGCCGGTGATGGCGTTGCAGATGGAGGCGGCGTCAGCGATCGCGTGCTCCAGTTTCTCGACAAGCGGATTGTCGGCACGCCGGAGCAGCTGAATGCCGGCGCGCTGGATGCTATCGAGCAGTGTCTCGAACGCGGACTTGCTGCGAGCGTCTAACTGCTCCCACCCCGCCGTCTCCAGCACGATCAACCGCGCTGGCTTCTGTGCGGCGGGCGGTTGACGCGGGCCGAACAGGCCCAAACATCCGCGGTCGCCGCCGGCGCGTTCAGCGATCTCGATCGCGACCTGCCACATGTCCCAGATGCAGCCCGCATGCACGCCATGCGTGCTCATGCTGGTGGCCTGCCGCTCACCACGGTTGATGCCGCCCTGGGTGGGTTTCAGCGCGACGTTGCCGCAGAATGCGGCTGGGCGAATGATGGAGCCACCGACCTGGGTGCCGATGGCAGCGGGGATCATGCGCGCGCCGACCGCGGCGGCTGAACCCGAGGACGACCCTCCGGCGGTACGCGTCGGGTCGAAGGGATTGGTGGTTGCCGGCGGGTGGGATCCGCCAAGTTCGGCCGTGGTAGTCTTGCCGAGAATAACGGCGCCGGCTTCCCGCAGCGCCCACACGGCCGCATTGTCGCGCTTGGGAAAATTGCCGCGAAAAGCCTCGCAGCCCATCTGCGTGGGCATATCCTTGGTTTCGAGCAGGTCCTTGATGCCGATGGGCATGCCGTCGATGGCGGAGAGGGGGTGGCCAGCCTTCCAGCGCGCCGTACTCTCGTCAGCGGCCTCGCGGGCGCCGACCTCATTCAAGGCGACGAAGGCTTTGACGATCGGCTCGCGCTCTTTGATCATCTCGATGCAGCGCTCAAGATAGGCGCGAGGGCTATCGGCGCCCTCGCGAAAGCGGGGCACCGCATCATGGAAGCTGAGCGCCTTGAAGGTGCGGGGATCATAGCTCCGGGATGGGCTTGGGTTCATGGGCAGCACCTCCTGGGGAGACGAGACCCTAGCAGGCACAAAGTGGCCGCGTCATCTGGGCGCCGGGAGGTTTCGGGCGGGCGGCTTCCCATGGCCGTGTGCGGGCGAAGTGGCGTTACCCGCTTCACCTCGTGGCGTCCCTTCTACTTGCCTTGGTGTACCTGGCGACAGTTGCCAAGGCCCGAGCCGTGGCGCGATCAGGACCTGGCGCCGCTGACGAAAGAACCCGACCCCATGCGGCGCCCTACTTGGAGGCCGACGCTGAAGAGCGCCACGTGGCTCAGCCAACAAGGCCAAATTTGGTAGCGGTTTTGTTCTGCGAACGAGACGCGGGGCGGCTATTTCGACAAGCGGCGGCCGGGGTCTCGACTTCGCCCACACCCTTGCCGCATCGGACATGGCCGCTCGACTGGGCAGTCAGTCTCCGTTGGCACCAGCGTGCTTCGGCACCGGTTTGGCCGGAAGGGCCCATGCCGTCAGAGCTGCGAGGGGACCGAATACGGCGGCAAGCCATATCCACGCTTTCGTTGCCCGTCCACGGCTTTCCGCGATCCGACCCGCCATCAACATCGATACGATGAACACAATGACCGTGATGCTCGCTGCGATCATGCTCCAAGCTCCGCCTTGGTTGCTGGTCATCTTATAACACAACGGCTTGTCGACAGCATTCACTCGACAGTCCTGAGCGCAAGCATCAAAGATGGCACACCGGCCCGTTACGTTTTCCTATGAAAGCGGTCGCGCCTGATGGACGGTGGACCACGTCCCGCGGAACGCCGTCGCGGTCGGTCGCGGCGCTCAATCAAGATCCCAAAGCTAAAGAATTGAGGGAACGCTCAAGACGCAAATGGATGCGATTGTGGCGGCTCTAAAATCGGCCGACTCTGGGCGCTTGGCCGAGTATGTCCACCCCGTGTCCGGACTGATGCTTGATGGCGTCTGCTTCCCGAAAAATGGGACCCAAGCTTGCCTTCGCGGGCGCAAACCGTTGAAGGAGGCGACGACCTATTCTACACGGGCGAGCACAAGACGATTCGTCTTCGGGACTATACGTTAAGCCACCTTTACTCTCGCAGATCTCCTCTCGGGGCCGCAGGTTTCTCTCGGTGAGCGCAAGGTGGGCAACGGTTCTGAGCTGGATCCTCTATTCCAGGGGTCGCCTGGGCGCTTGCGCGGCGGTCGAGGAAGGGCGCTCAAGCCAACTGCTGCGCGCCGGGCCAACATGCTCCGTCTAGCGGGAGCCAAGTCCCTGGCAACGCGCCGCACGCAGCCCGGTTACCGCCTTGCGTTCCATGAGGATCGGACAGGCATTGCGCAGGTAATAGCTGTCCGCGTTCTCATGCGCGACTTTCTCTACCACGGCGGTCCCGAGCGTCTCCCAGCAGCGCTCTGCGAGCGTGCGCGCCGCCTTGGCTTCACGCCAATCCGGCGGCCTCTGCAGGGCGGCAACGGTTGAATAGACGAGATCCGCATCCGGGCACACTGCCTCGCCACCCACCGCGTCGAGACCGGCCGCAAAAAACAGCGCCGAGATGGAACGATTGAGCTTGAGGCCAACGAGGCGCGCAGCGCCGCGGGCGAGGTCGGCGCTCACCGGCGCTAGATGCACGAATCGCTCGAGAGCACCGAGACATTTTGCCCGGTCGTGGGCCTCATCGAAGCAGCGGCCGAAGGCATCGAGCCCGATCAACGTACGCAGTGCAAGAAACTGCGGCGACCCGCCGAGCGATGGAAACTTCGGATAGTAGCGTTCAATCGCGGCCATTCGCTCGGCGAAGCTTCCCCCCGGCGCGGCTTGAGGGGTCAACTCGCCGATGGCGGCCTGCTCGACCAGCGCGTTCCAATGCGCATCCCGCGCGGCTGGATTGAGGTCGGTCAAGCGATCGTGTAACTCGGGCCAATTGCGGGCTGCCGCCAAAGCATCGAGATCGGCAATCAATCGCTTCGCCGCTTCCGACAGTACTGGAGCCTGGCGGTCCGACGGACTAGGCGTCCCGGGCGGCGAAGCCACGACCTGCGGAAGCACCTGAATGGGCGGGGCATTACCCATCGAAGGCTTGAACACGACGTCGCCGACGATCTGGTCATAGTAGGCCGGTGTCTGGTCGTGGCGAATGGTTGCCGCCAACTGCCTGACGGCGATTTGCGTGCGCTTGGCGATCTGTACCAGGGTCAGCTCGGGCATCGCCACCTCGCGCATGAAATTGCGGGTGAAGACAGAATTGGGGTCCGGGTCAGTTTGACTGAGCCGGTCGAGTGCCGTCTGTTTTGCGCCGGCGGAGAACACCACGAACACCCCTTCGGATGGGGTGATGGGGGCGAGGCCGCCGGTTCCCTTGATGGCGCGGGTGCCCAATCGCTCGAACGGGTTGTTGCGGCAGGCGTCGAGGACCAGGATCGCGATGCGAGCCCCGCGCGCCTGCAGGCGGTCGACGATGCGGTCCACGGCGAAAGAGGCATCGCGCACGAGCTCCTCCTGGCCTTCGGTGGCCACCGGGACGTCGGTGGGAAGAAGGTAATTCTGCCCGTGGATTTCGAAGCCATGGCCGGCAAAGAAGAACAGCGCCGTGTCACCGAACTCGATTGTCCGGTCGAATGCGAGAAACGCCTCGCTCATTGAGCGTCGCGACTGGTCCTCACCGACGAACACCTGAAGTCAAGTTTCTTCAGCGCTTCGCCGAGCGCATGCGCATCATTGATGGCCCTGTCAAGCCGCGGCACATTCTCGTAGCCATTGTTCCCAATCAGCAGCGCGACACGCTTCTCGGCCTGGGCTGGCTCTGGCAAGCAGGTAGCAAGGCCGAGGGCGGACAGCAGCAGGCCAAGCACCGCGCGCGTCTTTGACATCGACACCCCCTGTCTGACGTTCGAAATCACAAATTGTTTTGGAGGTAGGCGTAGACGAAATCAGCGTCATTGGCGGAGTTGAAATTGATCGTGTAGGTCAGCGATCCGTCCTTCAGCGAAATCGAGCGCTCGCCGCCAAAGCCGCAGGTCATGCTCTTTATCTTCTGCTTGACCGCATCCTTTCCGAGCGCATCCTCGCAAACGCGTCTGATACCTTGGAGCGCAGCGTCACAATATCCTGAGGCGCTGAACTCCTTGAGAGCATCGGTCGGGACCCCCGTCCAGTCGAATTTCACTGCGAAGCCGGACCCGCATTTCTTGGTCGTGTGCTCAACGTTCCTGGCGAGCTCCGCCTCCTGCTCTGGTTGGATCTGCTTTTCTCTGGTCGCCGTAGCCGCGGCTACCTCTTCGGTCCAGCGCAAATCGTGGAAATGGGTTGGTGCACCTGCCTCCATCTGGTTATGGCTTTGGATGTAATCCGCCGTCATGTCAAAAACAACTGCAGCCGGCTCCTTCGCCGCGAGCCAGCCACCGGTGGTATCCGCATTCAACGTTAGTTTGAAACGCAGCGGCAGCTTGACGCCGCCGGTTGCCTCAACAAATGATCCGGGAGAAAGGGCATAAAATAATATCACATCAGTGTATGAACTGCGCCCTGCAACTGTGATCGGCGTGAAGAGGCGCGTATTACGCTTGGGCGACTCGCCAAAATGCAGGCTTTGAAATTTCATTCTTTTGTGTGTTTCAGGATGGGTAACTTCAAGATCAAAGGAGAGCACTGTACCGTGCTGCGTGCCAACATTGGAGAGCGTGATCGGAATAGCAAACACATCGCGAAAATTCTCACGATACATGTAAATTAGAGGTGGTTGATAAATATGCAAGTCGGCCTGCTTTATCACCGTCTCGTACAGGCTATAAACCGAAAAGATGAGAGCGGTGACCGAGGATAGCAATGCACTCCAAGCACCAGCCCTGCCGCGGAGCGATTTCTTGTCGTCCATCCTCCATGTCCCCCTCTCCCCAGCCCACTAGTCGCCACTACTGAGCGTGCAGCACGCGGTAACCTGCCCTTAAGAGATTCAAGTGACGACGTACCCGCTTTGTTAATTCACGAACAAAAGCACCTCAGATTCAAATCTGAGCTGTACTCCTGCGGAGTCCCAATGTCGTGCGTCAAGAGCGAGACCGAAATGTGGCGTCGCCTGGCAACGACGGTCCCACCCCAGTCTCAGTCAAGTGAACCTGGAAGCAGCGCACGTCCTCTGCCTTGCCGTGGCGGGGAGGGAGGAAGGCTGTGAGGCTCTCAACGTAGTGGATATAGTTGGACTTGGTCTTCTCACCGAGCCGGCGGACAGCCATGTCCTCCAGCATGCGCCGGCGCAACGGGCTGATGGGCTTCTCGCTCATCGGGGTCTGCTAGAGGTTGGAGTGCTTTGACCCCTCGATCCTCAAGACGGAGCGCCCCACCTGTCACCTCATCTCGGTAAACTCAACCCCTCCTCGAGCGCAACTTTGGGCGCAGCGTTCTTCCGCGAGAGCGGCTTCGTTCATTGCTAGAGTCGGAATATGGCGCGGTGGTTTTAGGCCGAACATATCTGTTGCCGCCTCTTTCGTCTGACCGTGCCTTAATGGTTCAACCGTGACCCGTTTCCACATTCCGCTCATCGGACCAGGACTGGTGGATCTCCCAGATCCGGCTGGGACAAGACCTCACACCTTCGCCCACGCACGTCGTGCCCAAGCCGGCACAGGCGCAACGAGCCCGAAATGCCCACAAAGGCGCGAGAGTGGATAGGTCCGCCCTTGCGTCGCCTGATCTTGAAGCGCAACCACCGGCGCAACCGCACAGCCGTGTAGTTGTCGATCGCCCAATACGGCTTGGTGACGGTTCCGACTGCGAAGTAGTTCGACCATCCGTAGCGTGCGGTTCAACTTCCCCAACCAGCCCCGTGGCATCTTGCCAACTCCCCGATCGGACAGTCAGAACATGGATATTCTCGACCATGCCCTGGATGTTCTTTGATGGTCGGTACCCAAGGTACGCCTTTGCGATCACAATCCGCGCTAATTGGCTAATTTGAAACCAACCGCGCATGGCCGGGCCCATAGAAACGAGCTCGGCGAGACACGCGTCATCGTGAAGCCGCCGCGGCTGGCTGCATCACGTTCCTCGCGACATATTCGCCAATCTGGTATCCCATTTCCGTCCCGATGCGCGTTGAGAAGCGGTAATGGAAGCCCGCCCAGATACGCGCGTTTGCGACTTCCTCGGTAAACGTCTTCATGTTGGTCCAACGGCGGGAGACGCCGGGAGCCGTCGGGCTCGTCATGGCGATCTCGGGGATGTCGACCGTTCCAAGCACCGCCTTGACAACACCTGCGACCGATCCACTCTGGATGCAGTGTGAGCATGGATACTCCGGGTGCATCGGCGTGTTGGCGATTGGCTGCCACGCTGCCTCACGATCTGTGGCCGAATTGCCATCGATATCGCCGTTGCGAATTGCTGTGACCGGTCGCCAGAAGTTGTAGTGGTACTTAGCATCTAGCACAGCGATAATCGCATCGTTGATGCCCAACGCCACGAGTGCCATAAACCGCGCGCTCTCGGCAACGTCCATTTGCTTTGCTGTCACTAGTTGGCGCACGAACGGGTGATAGGCGGCGGGCGGGCCGACGAGCCAGAACCGAGCAATCTCTGTCTGTTGCGCAGTTCGCTTCGCGCTGGTCTGTCCACCATAATCCTTGACCTCGTTGTAGTCGTTCGCCCATTCTTTGCTCTCCAACGAAATCGGTGGGCCTGGCCGGAATTGTGACGGGTTGGCTATGGCGAATGGCTTCATGTTCGGCCACATCGAGGATATCGTGATTGCTGTCGGCACATAGACGCCTGGCGTGGTTCTTGGCCGGTAGGCGTCCGGCGCATCGGAGCCATCGTTCGCCCGTGCTTCCAAGACCTTCGCTGCAACTGCTTCGCCGAGCCTGACGCCATCCGACTTCGCTACGCCATCGGCGATTGAAGCAAGGTAGCTCGCCAGGGCAACCTTCATTCCGCCGGCAGTCTTCCCGTCGATTGTCGTCAGCACCGCCGCAGCCGCGGCCGCGGCGGCTGCTTCCTTCGATGTGGTAGGTTCCGCAGGGAATTGCGCCAGATACGGTCGGTACCGCCGCTCGATCGAATTCACTGCGTCGAACATCGCCGCGTGGACCATCGCCATCATGCGTTGAGCCATGTAAGGGTTGGTGCCACCAAGACTGGCCATTGGCGTCACGGCAACGAGGGCTTTATCGTCCCAGTCAGTGATGACGCTGGCGAAAGCTGACGGCGCCGCTGCAATCATCACAACGCCCAACAGTCCCCTGCAGAGACGGGAATTCATGACGCGCTCCTCTGGTTGGCGGCAGTTCGGCTCAGCGAATTGACGCCTCGACTTTGTGGGGGGCGTGTCTAGCTCTGGTGGATCGGCCATCCGCTCGCCTAACGAATGGCATCGGTAAGCAGCCCTTTGTGAGTTAGAGACTTTCGTCGCTTGAACGGCATTACACGCCCTGCCGTAAAGCTAAAACGACCGAAGCCGGTTTGTATTGAGGCGAATGTCCCGACACAGCGACTAGACGACGCCAAGCGTTTGGGACAAATGTCCCGGTCAGTGTTGGTTGATGAGTCTGCTTGCTCTGCCGAGGCCGGCCTCGCGAGCGAGCACGATGGCTTGACAGCGTTGCTCGACGGAAAGCTTGTCGAATACCCGAGTAATGTGGTTGCGAACTGTTTTCTCAGACAGCCCGAGAGATGCGGCGATCTCCGAGTTGTTGAGGCCCTCGGCAATGCCTTCAAGCACAGCACGCTCGCGCGAAGTAAGCTCGTCGAGCGGCAATGCCTTGCCGTTGGCGACACGCACGCTTTCCGGTTCAGCGAGAAAGTCTCGCACCTGGGCCACCAACTGCGACCAAGCCGGCTCACCCGCAAGCGGCATGTGGTTTTCGCTGTCGAGCTGGACGAAGCGGCAGTCGGGAATGAGCTTCGCCAGCAATCGACCCTGTTGGATCGGGGCGACAACGTCGCGTTCGGGATGCACAATCAGAACGGGACACTTGATCTTGCGGGCTGCTTCCCGCACGTCGGTGTGCCAAGCAATTTCAAACAGTCGGACGGCAGTATCGGCAGAGGTCGCGGCACGCATCTGATCGGACCAGGAACACAAATGCTCTGACGTACCGCCTGGCTGAAATCGCGAGGCCCACACATGCACGAAGTCGTGGTCCTCCTTTCCCCAACCGAGTCGTGTGATATCGGTCAATACCCGCGCTTTCACGACCTCTTCTGGTGAGTGTGTCCGCCGCAGTCGACCCTGGGCGTAGGTTGCGTAGAGGACGAGATGGCTCACCCGTTCGGGATGGCGCACCGCATACTCGATGGCGATGGGACCGCCCCAGCAAGTTGCCACCAGGGCAAACCGCCGGAAGTTGGCTGCCTCGACCACGCATTCGAGATCTCGCACCCAGGTCTCGAACGAAAGCTCCTTGGTGGTTCGGTCAGACAGCCCGCAGCCCCGGGAGTCGTGGCGCAAGACCATATACTTACTCGTGAAGGCATCGAGCCACGGCCGCCAGGCAAGGCTGCGCCATTGATGCTCGAGATGTGTCAGCCAGGTCGCCGACATCACAAGCGGCGGGCCGCCACCGGTTACCGCATAGGCGAGCTGCACACCGTCGGCAGTCGTGCAGAATCGGACGCTCTGGTTCATGAACACAGACCTGTCTAGGACCCGATAAATTGTACCGCCCTGCGGACCAAAGCGCACGATATTGTTGGGCCGCTGGGACACCCGCCCGCTGACGAGTAATCTCCGGGAGTCAGGTGGTGTAAAGTCGGTTGTGGATGTCGGTTTGGCACCGAACAGAAGCGTCGGCCCGCAGGTCCGCTGCGGCAGGTCACCTTCGCGAAAGCACCAAGACCCTAGCAAACGACAATCACAGTGAGGGCTTTCATGTTTGCCGCAGAGCATTCTACACTACTGTCCAATGTCCGCAGGCGTGAACAGCTGAGCCATTGGTGACTTTCCGAGTAACATTGCTCCGGAACAACAAGTGACATTCATAGGCAGTTCACGCGCTCACGGTCGGAGGATGGCACGCGGCGTGAGCCCTCTTGCAGCGTCGTTCCTTGCCCGAGCGCGACAGGTTGTTTGCGAACTCAAAAGAGCCTAGTACCTACATTCCCCCTGAACGGACTCGACTTAGGCGGCGCCACCGCGCTCGGGGTCGAGGTATCTCGGAAACCAGCTCACGCGACCGCTTGCCAATCTCGCGTGTTGATCAGGCGCGATCTCGAAAACCGGATCCGTGGGGTCCTCAGGAGGCGAGCCGTCGCCGGTTTGCCCGCGTTTATGAGGCGCTACATCACCGGAACTTTGATACCCGTTCCGCTTGTTCGAGGATTACGCGAGCATTGTCGGCATCGATCGTACCGCCGGGTTCGCCTCTTATCTTGATGGTCGGGTTTGACCAGTAAGGTATGCGGGGACATCCGCTGCAGCTTTGTCTGTAGCTCATGATGTCGCGCCATTTGGTGCCATTCACGTAGCCGTGCCCATAGGGGAATGGCGTCGTGTTCGGATCGAGCGCCTTATCGTGGCGAGCGCCGATGATGTGTCCAATCTCATGCGCAATTGAATAAGTCAGCGCTGCGCACGTGTGATGCACAACGACAAAAGCTTCCTCAGCGCCGGCCCCAACACGTGTTGATAGCCCACAACCCGAGGCGTCATCCACGATCAATGCGACGACGTCAGCGCGCTTTTCGTCACGCAGCTTGTGGATCCCGCCAAATGGGCCGTTGCCGTCCACCATGGTGTAAAGATGCTCGAAGTGCTGGCTCTTGCCCTCGTCGTATTTAATCTCCTGGTGATGCACGAGGTGCAGCCGCGCGTTACCAATGCCGCTGCTGACAAAGGACTCATTAGCCTGTTCGATTGCGAGGGCAATGAGATCGGTGTCGATGTCGAGGTATTTTTTTGCCACCTTGGGGGTGTAAAGGACCATGACGTCGATCGTTACCTTATTGGTCGCCAATTGCCGGCGCTTCGCTGCAGAGAGTGGTACGATCTTGCCACTCATCGGTTGGATCGCGGGATCAGCCGCTAAAGTGAACGAAGCTTTCGCCGTGCCGCCCACGTCTTTGCGGTTTGCGCGATCGTTTTGTGCGTTCGGCGAGCGCATCGCTGCGCCTTCGCCGCGCGAAACCAAGGGATCGTCTTTTAGGGCCGCAGTCTGGCCGCTGTGGGCAACCGAGCCATGATCTGGCGGAAGCTTGTCAGGCTCCATCTCGACAATCGCGTGCAGGTCATCACCGATGTTCCTCAGCGTGTAGATTCGGCCGCGATACGTAAAGATCCCAGTGAACTTGCCACCTTTCCACCACATCAACAGGACGGGCTCCCCCGTACCCTCGACTTCACCGCGCCATGTCCAGCCCTCGCGCTTCATTTCTACGGTCTTTCGGACGGCGGTGACCCGCTCGTTGTCGTTGAAGGGAATGACTATTCTGGCCCCGGGGCGGGTGGCAGTGATCTTGCCGCGCGCGTCCCACCCCAACGTATACTCGGCGGGCGCGCTCTTGAGAGCTGCCATTACTCCGACAACAAGCGTTTCATCCGAGCTCTTGAGCGCGTCGAGTACCAATTCTTGGCCACTCGTCATCTTCAGCCCCAGGCCCGGAGGCTGCAATAGCCGGTTCCAGTCGATATCAAGAACCGTCCGCTTGACGCCAAGCTTGTCCAGCCGCTCAACCAGATGCTTGAGGCGCGAGCGGGGCAGGGACCAAGCTTCGGATGAGGGAATGTCACCGGCCTTGACGCGTACATCGACTCCCGCCAGGCGCAGAAGATCCGCGTAGTCTTTCGATGCTCGCTCGGGCAAACCGGAAAGGAGTAATTCGGCGCGCTGCTTGGCTCTACCCGTTTCAGCGCTTGCCGTCTGTTGCACCAACGCGGCGGCGGCAACCACCAGTGCTGCCATTACAAGACGCCCGATGATGTTGCGCCGGTTTGCGACCATCGCTGATGCGACCTGAGATGACTTTCGCGCCCACGGCGACGCTGGCGTTTGTCTAACGCCATGGCTGCACGCGGGTTCCGAAAGTGGCTCGACTACGGGCCAAGTCCGCCTGGGTCGCGCAACTTGAAGGCGACCTCCTCGCAGGGCTGGCCAAGCATTGCTAGACGAGTCATCCCTCTTCGCACGACCTCGAGGGGGCCGTTCTTCTTCTTCCAGAGGAAGGTGCTGGCGGAGCTATCCGAGAAGCACAAGGTTCCGCTCACTAG
>Ga0134122_10000274_pt1 | contig 32483 bp, 28 predicted proteins | sample KB302_FD_96461 | JGI IMG/M metagenome (GOLD analysis project Ga0134122, IMG submission 96461) | Terrestrial soil microbial communities without Nitrogen fertilizer from Kellogg Biological Station, Michigan, USA - KB3-0-2 | ecosystem: Environmental > Terrestrial > Soil > Unclassified ...
ACGGCTCTTGATATAGAAGGCATAAGTTTTGGCATGAGTCACTTTGACGTGTTCGATGCGCACATTCCGGATGCCACCCGAGGTTTCGCTGCCAATTCCGATTGCCGCAAAGATACTGTCACCCAGAATGCAGTGAGAAATCAAAACGTCTTCGGTGAGCCGGCCCGCTCGCAATCCTTCCATTCCGCGGCCGGACTTGATGGCGATGGCGTCGTCTCCCGTATCGATATCGCAGTCTTCGATCCGGACGTGTTTGCACGAGTCGATATCGATTCCATCGCCATTGCCGCCCGTCGTGCGGATGTAGAGGTTGCGAATCTGAATGTTGTCGGAATACGTCGGATGAATGGCCCACATCAGCCGCTGTTCGGCGGAAAAGCCATCGAGAAGAATATCCGTGGAGTCTATCGGTTCAATCAATGCGGGCTCACGAGGCGTCTGACGGCCCCTTAATGTAGGAGTACCGGAGATTTTTCCCGGGCCGACAATGCCGATGTGTTTCGCATTCTTGGCATACACCAGTCCGCGATGGCCGTCCACCCAGCGTCCTTCCCAACGGACTTTGGCGATCGGATAGTCGTTCATGTCCGGACTTCCGATCAGGTGCGCGCCCTTCGCGAGGCGTAGCGTGGTATTGGATTTCAGTTCAATGCTGCCAATGAAGTAATCCCCGGACGGAACCAGAACGTCGCCACCCCCTGCGGCGGAGGCAGCGTCCAATGCCTTCTGAAATGAGGCAGTATCTTTTGTTTTTCCGTCACCCAAAGCGCCGTACATTCGAACATCAAACGAACGGAGCGCAGCCGCGCTGTGAGACTGGGTCATCCATACGAGCAGAATGGCGAAAATCGATAAACGTTTCATTGGACGTGCTCCATAGCTTCCCGGAACAAGGCGGCCGCCCCGGCAAGTTGTTCGGTGGTATGTGCCGCCGAGACTTGCGTCCGGATCCGCGCTTTCCCAATCGGCACCACGGGATACGAAAATCCAACGACATAGATTCCGCGTTCCAGCAGATATTCTGCAATGCGTGCCGCGCGTACGGCATCCCCGATCATGACAGGTACGATCGGATGTTCACCGGGCAGTATTTCGAGTCCGAGTTCAGTCATCCGTTTGCGAAAGAAAGCAGTGTTGGCATGCAGTTTCTTTGGCAATTCGTTGGATGTTTTCAGAATCTTCAGAGATTCAATGGAGGCCGCGACAACGGCCGGCGGCAGGGAATTCGAAAACAGGTACGGTCTCGAGCGCTGCCGCAGCAGATCGACCACCGGCTTTGGGCCCGCAACGTAACCGCCGCTGGCTCCGCCAAGCGCCTTGCCCAGAGTACCGGTGAGAATGTCGACTCGATTCATCACACCCGCATGCTCGTGGGTTCCTTTTCCGTGAGGTCCCATGAATCCAACTGCGTGGGAATCATCCACCATCACCATGGAGTTCGTCTTTTCGGCCAGATCGCAGATCTGCTGCAATGGCGCCAGAGTCCCGTCCATGGAAAACACGCCATCGGTTGCAATCAATCGGAATCGATAGTCTTTTGCGGCGGCCAGCTGTGCTTCAAGATCGGCCATGTCGCGGTTCTTGTAGCGAAACCGCTGCGCCTTCGACAGCCGAATCCCATCGATGATTGATGCATGGTTTAGTTCGTCCGATATCACGGCGTCTGTTTCACCGAGCAGCGTTTCGAACAATCCGCCGTTGGCGTCAAAGCATGAGGAATAGAGAATGGTGTCTTCAGTTCCCAGAAAGCTGCTGAGATCGCTTTCGAGTTCCTTGTGCTGTTCCTGAGTGCCGCAGATGAATCGCACCGACGCCATGCCGTAGCCCCATCGATGCAATGCCGTCCGCGCCGCCGAAATCACCTGAGGATGGTCCGCCAGGCCCAGATAGTTATTCGCGCAGAGAACGAGTACCTGGGAGCCGCCGTAAATGCGCGCCTCCGGCCGCTGCGGCGTGTCCAAGATGCGTTCGGGTTTCCAGAGTCCAGCCAGGCGGATGTCTTCCAGCTGCGAGTCGACAAATTGCCTGTACGCGCCGAGCACTATCGAAGTTCCTCCCAGTTGAGAATCACCTTGCCGCTGTTGCCGGACCGCATGATCTGGAATCCTTCTTCGAAGTCGCGATATCCGAATCGATGTGTGATGACGGGCTGGATATCGAGTCCGGACTGCAGCAGAACGGTCATCTTGTACCAGGACTCGTACATTTGGCGGCCATAGATACCGCGAATCGTCAGCATGTTGAAAATGACTTCGCGCCAGTTGATGGCCATTTCGCCGGAAGGAATACCCAGCATTGCGATGCGGCCGCCGTGTGCCATGTTGTGCAGCATGTCACGAAATGCCGTCTCGTTGCCCGACATCTCGAGCCCGACATCGAATCCCTCCTTCATGCCGAGTGCGGCCTGGGCTTCCTTGATCGAGGATTTCGTCACGTTTACGGCTAGATTCACATGGACCTTGCGCGCGAGCTCCAGCCGGTATTCATTGACGTCGGTGATGACCACGTATCGGGCGCCGGCATGACGCGCAACTGCCGCGGCCATGATTCCGATCGGGCCGGCGCCGGTAATCAGCACGTCCTCGCCAAGAACTTCAAACGTCAGCGCGGTATGAACGGCATTTCCGAACGGATCGAATATCGCAGCGGCGTCGCGATTCACTCCCGGATCGTGACGCCAGACGTTGGTCATCGGCAGCGAGATGAATTCCGCGAAACATCCTGGACGATTGACGCCGACTCCCGAAGTGTTCGAGCACAGATGACGGCGGCCGGCCAGGCAGTTGCGGCAGCGTCCGCACACGACGTGACCTTCACCGGAGACGAGCTCTCCGCGATGAAAGTCGTTGACGTTGGAACCGGCTTCGACGACCTCGCCGACGAATTCGTGTCCGATGGCCATCGGGACGGGAATGGTCTGCCGGGCCCATTCGTTCCAGTCGTAGATGTGAATGTCGGATCCGCAAATGCCCGTGCGCAGCACGCGGATAAGGACGTCGTTGATACCGATGGTGGGCTCCGGAATGTCTTCGAGCCACAGTCCGGGTTGAGCGTGCGATTTGACGAGTGCCTTCACCGGCCTAGCCTCTTCGGATTTCAGATCCCTGGAACCGAATCTGGATTCGATAGACTTTCTTCACGCGGCATAATATCTCACCGGTCTTCATATCGAACCGTTCGGGCACGTCGACTCGATGGATGTCGACCGCCGCATGATACCCGCGTTCGGAAAACACATCGATGAGCATCGCCAGCGCCATGGGGTCGTCCAGCACGGCATTTTCCGTATTGATCAGCGCAACACCGGATATGGCATGGCGGAGCACGATCGGGATGATTTTGCTTTCAATAAACTGAGTCACCTTCGCAAATAACTCGGGACTCTCCAGCTCATAGCTGTCCAGGCGATTCACCATCTCCTGACGCGCATGAATGATGATCGCGCTGGCCACGGGCACTCCGCGCAGGCGGTCGACCGTGCGCGGGTCCAGCTCGAGCGTACTCTGGTACTGCAATTCCTTCAGGATGTTCTGTTCGACGCTTTCGATCGGGCCCTGGGCATTGATGAAGTGATAGTGGAAGATCTCCTTCAGCGATTCCAGCGCTTCCCAGGTTTGTTCTTTGAAGGCGTGATACCGCCGCCGCGCAAGAGCCTCATCGTGATCGGTGGGCCGGTCCTCCCACAGGGTACTGATTCCGGTGCGCATCACTTCTTCGTTGTGCGCACGAGTTTCGCGTCCGCGTTTGAGTTGGCGTGCGATCGATTCCTTCTCATCGACGAAGAGCACCATGATGTGGATGGTGGGGTGTCGGAAATAGATGCTCAGTGGCGTGCTGAAGAACTCGCGCCGCAAAGCGTGCATTTTATCAACAAGCTGTTTGAGGCACTCGACCTGTACGTTGGTGCGCGGGAATCCATCGATAATGACTCCGGCATGATATTTCCTGTCCAGAAGTTCACGCAGCAGCAGGTTCACCACTTCGCGATCGCCGACCATGATCCCCGCGTCCTTGAGTGCCTGAGCTTCTGGCGAATCGAGCAGCGAACTGATGACGACGGGCGGACACGTGAGGCCGCGCGCCTTACTGATGAACGCGGTGTTGGTACCCTTGCCTGCGCCGGGCGCCCCACCCAGGAGAATGATTTCCTTTGGGAATCTCAGATTCTCACGGCCGTATTCGGCTTCGAGTTCCTGCCAGATGGATTCGAAGATCAATGCAGAGTCCTTGGTTGAAATAGTGCCTCCGTCGATACCGGACGAGTCCAAAAGGGTAACCTTAACGGGTTTGTTCGACCAGAGAATTTCCAGGCGAGGCCGTGAAAATACGGAACTGGAATGCCCCGTCTTCCTGTAGGCGCGGTCTATGACCGCGCGCGATCCGGGGGTTAAAAGTACTGCGGAACGAGAAATTGTGCGCGGTCATAGACCGCGCCTACAGTTTGCGCGCGGCCTATTTCTGAAACCGGAGCGATACGGCCACTGCGGTGCGGTGATCCCTCTGCGCATTCGCGGATGTACTGAACACCGCTCCATCGACTCCAAAGTGCCTGGTAATATTCACGCCGGCCCCGCCCATCGGATTGAAAATCTTATTGGAGTAACGGCCGCCGCCACGGACATCGACGATTCCGAGATGATACTCACCGCCAAAGTGATACTCGAGTCCGTTGAGGCCCGGCGCCACATTGATTCCCCGCACAAGCTGCCCCCGCACGGTAAACTTCTTCGCGCGGAAAGTTGCGCCACCGGAATACCGAACCGGAAGCGTGACTTTCTTTTCCCCTCCAGGCGGTGGCAACTTGGTTGTGGTGAAATCGAGATTGTCGGTCAGTGCGGTAATTTCATGCCTCTCCTGCTCCAGATCCTTCCACACAATCTGATTGCCGATGCCTTCGGCGCCGAAGTTGAAATCCCAGGGTCCGGTAACAATGTTGGTTCCGATATCGACAGCGCGGCCTCTGCCGGAATCGGAGAACAGCCGGTTCACCACAGCGGGTTTCGTATTCACTGGTGGTGGGCTAATCTGACCCGTTGAATCCGTATCGAACCGCACGTTGATGACGTCGTCATCGTAGTGGAAGCCGCGAAGATAGTGATAGTTCACAGCCACGTAAATCCCATCGCGATCGGTTCCATTTTTGGTCTTCAGCGCCTGCGGAGAGGCAAATCGCGCGCGATAACCGCCGGTAACCGAAAGCGCCATCTGGGCACTGGTCGTATCGTCAAAATGCAATACGCTGTTTGGGGGAACTCCGGCCGATGCTCCACTCCAGGCATCGAGGAGCGCTTGATCGATAGCGAGGGCCGTGCCGGCCGTCAAATAGGGACCGGCGCCGATAAATATTCCCTGATAAAGCTTTCCCACCTTCATAAAACGAATGGTCTTGCCAAAATCAGGAGAGAAGAGTCCCCGGGATACCAGCGGCGACTTTGGAACAAACCCCCTGTAGTCATTTAGATTCTTGTGGAGATTGCCATTGACGATGTCCCGGACAAGCCGTTGGCCTTCGGTTTCCGATTTGCGGCCGAAGGTGTAGTGCAACGGGTTGGCTATATCCTCGATCGCCAGAAGCGGATTGAACTTCGTTTGATCGTCCGCCCGGAATGCATCCCGGTGCTGCCAGAGCTGGATCAATCCGAACGGAAGGACGATGGACTTATATCCTTTCGCTTCCTCCGCCATATTCGTCGAATCATTCGACTGATCCGATCCTCCCATTCCGATGATACGGGCATCGGTGTTGAAGCTCTGCGCCGAGGCGGGAGCCACAAAAAGCACATAAATGAATGAGAACGAGACGGCAACGGCAAATGCGCGTCGCCAATTAGATTTGTCCATCGATTTCTCCTCCTAGAGCCAGTCGCGTCAGGCTACCGGCGACAAGTTTGCTATTGAAAGCGCGGGCCTACGAAAACGCAAGGGAAAACTCGGAACAAGAAGGAAGATTCCGGGGAAGAGAGGTATCAGACGCATAAGACAATCGGCCAGAATCCCGCCTGGCAAAATGACCCCAACCGTCGGTTTCCCTTACAACATGCGATGACGGTGGTCATGACTCTCTAACTACCCAATTGAAACGGGTTCTGCAGCGGTCCAACCCCAGGCCACGATTGAACTCAGGAATTTCTTACAATTCTCGTGAAGTTTCTGGAATCGTCGATATGCAAATCCAGCCAGGGCGATTTGAATAGCGGTTGATATGTGACTCATGAGCATACCGATGCGCGTTCCCACGGGATCCGGTTCCCTCCCTTCAGGGTGTGGTATGGTACTTGCTCCTTGTAGGGGCAGCTTGGCGAAGGATCAACAAGCCAGTAATAACAGCTAAGGATGGTGTTTTATGAAGAAGTATTTTTCTCTCGCAGTGTGTTTGTCGCTCGTTCTGCTCCTTACTCCCAACATCGCCCGGGCGGACTCTCTCGTTGCCAACTTTAATAGCACCGATGTCGGCGCTTTCGGCTCCCCGAACTACGGAACCGTTCAGCTGGACCTTGTCGGCAGCACCATCAAGATTACAATCGACCTGGCAGACGGTAATGGTTTCAACGTCATCGACACTGGCGGTCATCATGCATTCACCTTCAACGGGAATTTGGGTGGTGCGGTGACGATGTCCAGTTTCAGCGACGTCCGTTACTATGACTCCCTTGGAGGCGGAGGTAACTCGCCCTTCGGCTCGTTCGATTATGCGGTCGATTCGACGTGCACCAATGGCGGCGGATGCGGGTTGGATTCCTTCAGCTTCGTTGTCAGCAGGGTCGGCGGTTTCAGTTCGGTAGGCAATTTGGTGCGATCGAACGGGAGCGCTTATTTCGCGGCGGACATCGGCGACGGCAATGGAGCGACGGGCGTCGTCGGAGCTACAGGAGGAGTCCCTCCTATCGTGACGACGCCGGAGCCATGGAGCGTCTTGACGCTCGGAGTTGCCTTTCTGGGATTCGGATACATCACGCGCAAGCATGGATTCAGCTACACGAAATAGGTTTTAAGGGCGCGGTCATAGACCGCGCCCGCGTGGGACCGGTAGACTGTATTCTTGAACGACGCTGTGCTCGCCTATCATTCCCGAACCAAACATCATCTGCACCGATTCGCCGCATCCGCGGGATACCTCGACTGGGCAACTCAACCCGATCCATTTCGAACGTATGCCGGCGCGGAGAAAATCGACCTGCCGCTGGCCGCAGACAAGCTCCGAACAACTTACAGGGACTTGTATATTCCGGACGGGACTCCATCCTTCTTGCTGGATCTCAACAGCATTGGTCTGCTGTTCGAGTTGTCTCTTGGACTTTCGGCCTGGAAGCAATATCAGGAAACGCGCTGGGCCTTGCGTTGCAACCCATCGAGTGGAAACCTGCATCCCACCGAGGGCTATGCGATCCTTCCGCCAATGGCAGGATTGGAAACCGCCGGTGTCTTTCACTATGCGTGCCGGGAACATCAACTCGAACGGCGGGCCGTATTGAATAGATCGCTGCTGTCGGAGTCCTCTATTCTTATCGGACTCACCTCGATCCATTGGCGGGAAGCCTGGAAGTACGGCGAACGTGCCTTCCGTTATTGTCAACATGACATGGGCCACGCCATCGCGGCTGTCCGATATGCGTGTGCTGCGCTCGGATGGACGGCAACACTTCTGGCGAACGTCTCCGATCCGGCGATATCCGACCTGCTGGGCCTTTCACATCCGGAAAGTTTTCAGCGCGTAGCGAACCCGGATCGTGAACATCCCGGAGCGCTCCTGCTTGTGGGTCCGCGTCCAACGCTGGAGATCGACATCGCAGTGCTGCGTGATTCTCTCAAAGCCGGTGATTGGAGAGGACAGGCGAATGCACTGAGCTCCGCTCATCTGGACTGGCCGGCAATCGATGACGTTGCGAAGGCGGCGTGGCTCGAGGAAGGGAACCCGGTTGGACGCATCACCGCGGAATCTGCTCCGCCGCTGTTGGCGCGCGCCGAGTCACACACGCGCGCTGCCAGTATCATCAAACAACGCCGCAGTGCCGTGGCGCTCGATGAAGTCACATCAATTTCCGCGGAAACGTTCTACACCATGCTCGACCGGCTTCTGCCGCGACCGGGAGTCCCTCCGTGGGATGCCTGGCCATGGCCGCCTCGCATCCATTGCGCGATCTTCGTTCATCGCGTCGAAGGATTGTTTCCGGGGCTCTATGTTTTCGAGCGCAGTGAAGCGGTGCACGAGCAACTGCGGAAGGCGCTCAATCCTTCGTTTGTGTTCGAGCGCCCGCATGGATGTCGGGAGCAACTGCGGCTGTTCAGACTTGTCGATGGCGATTGTCGGCAGAAGGCGCAGGTGGTGAGTTGCCATCATAAGATCGCGGGCGCCGGCGCATTCAGCCTCGGCATGCTGGCGGAATTTGAAGACAGTATTCGAACGATGGGCGGCTGGTGGTATCGAAGATTGTTCTGGGAATCCGGACTGTTGGGCCAGGCGCTGTATCTGGAAGCCGAGGCCGCCGGCGTTCGAGGCACCGGGATTGGCTGTTATTTCGATGACGCGTTTCACAGCGTGCTGGGTCTCGAAGGAAGCCAGTTCCAGAGCCTGTATCACTTCACAATCGGCGGCCCAGTCGAAGACACGAGGCTGCTGACGCTTCCCGGCTATTCGCATCTCACAAGATAACGCCCATCGTTATTGCGTGGGAGCGGCGGGCTTGGACCAGCCAGGAAATACCGATTTGGCATGGCCACGAATGTACATGTACATTCGTGCAACCCGCATCATTGCACATTTACTTGGGGGTAACGACGGTCGCGGGACGAGCGCTTGGATCGCCGGTGGGAGCCGGAGCGTGATCGGTTTTTGATGGCGGGCCCAGCAACTCCGTAAAGATCGGTTTCAGGGCGTCGGCCCAAACCTGATACCCCTGGATTGCGGGATGAAGATTATCTGCGTTCATCATGCCGGCGAACAGTTTGCCGTCCTTGTCCGCCAGCTTGTCGTTGACGTTCAGATAGCGGACTTTCCTGCCGTCCGCCATTCGCGCAAGGTTGGCATTGATCTTGTTGATTATCGGCATAACCGCAATGTTGTCGTTGCGAGGGAAAATGGCGGTTGCGATGATCGTGGCGTTGGGTGCTTTCTTCGCCAGGATGTCGAGGGTCGCTTTCAGGCCGCGGCTGATGTCCGCAACCATAGCATCTTCTGCACCTGCGCCGCCGGCGGGAACGGTCCTGCCGACGTTGTTGGTGCCGGCCAGCAGAACGATGATCTTCGGATACACGCCATCGAGTTCACCATTGTTGAGGCGCCACAGAATGTTTTGGATCGTATCGGCGCCCCATCCGAAATCTGCCGCATTCCAGCCAAAAAAATTCTGCTTCCAGTGGGCGAGAAAATCCGGATAGTCCGTCGCGCCCCAGCGCCGCGTAATGGAATCGCCTTCGAAGTAAATATCAATGCCGCCTTGCTTTGCCTTTTCGAGCAGCTGCGCATGGGCGGTCAGCGAATTCTGATCGGTTCGAGAGACGGGTTGGTCGGCTGGCACCGACGACTGCGCTCCAAGCGCCAGTGCTCCTAGGGTCAGTGCCATGCCGGCCAATATTAATAATACGGTCTTTAATAATACGGTCTTTCGCACAGTTACTTCGCCGGTGCCGCCGGCGATTTGATGTAGTTTCCGATCCATTCAAAAAACGTGGGCCATTGCGGCTGCTCCGTGTGACCGCCGGAGTGCTGCCGCCATGCCAGTTCGCCACCGATCAATTGATTCACCGGAGGCATCGGGTCGGTCAGTGCGTTGCCGGGCGTACCCAGATCCTTCTTCCCGAGCAGCTTGTACACTGGACCCGCTAGTACTGCGGCCATGAAACTGCCGGGGGCATCGACCCATTTGGGATCGCCGGGCTCGATACCATAGCTGACAAAAACCGGCCGCGGCGCGCACAAGGCGATCAACTCGTGAGAATCGACAGGGAGGTCCGCCGCCGTTTTGGCGCCCGATTCGGCGGCCGATGCGCCGTATTTCAGAAAATTACCGGCCATCCAGTGGTACTCGTTATTGGCAGTCAGGTTTTCCACGGCTTCGCCAAAGTCATGGCGATGCAGTTTGACGCCGCCCTCGCCAGACGACGCCACTAACGCGACCGCGAGACGTGGCTCAAAGGCCTCCGTGACAATGGACGCCTTGCCGAAACGTGAGACGCCGTCGGTTGCAACTTTCTTCGGATCCACTTTGGAGCCGGGGTTGGCTTCGAAGTAATCGATCAGCCGGCTCACGCCCCACCCCCAGGCTCGCAGCGCGCCCCACTGGTCCGGCTTGCGTGGTTCCCCCTTGTTCGTCAGGCCAATGATGCCTTCACGCAGCCTCGCTCCGCCAGAGTCGGCTTGAATGCTGGCCGGATCGATGCCGCCGTAGCCCCATCCATGCTCGATGGCGATCGCCTGCCACGAACCGGCGCCAGGACCGGCAGTGGGTCCGGCAGCGGCGCCGCCGCGGCCGCCTCCGCCACCAACTCCGCCAAACTGAATCATCACGGGAACTGGCCCAGGCGTATTGGCGGGAACCGTAAAGCTGGCCCGAATGTTGACGGTCAATTGCGGATATGCGCTGTTGTCCACGGCGCCCTGCAGCGTCTTGGTGACCGTGGGGATATTGCCGGTCATGCCCTCGGTAGTATTGGTTACAGTCCACGTCACCTTGGGAACATTGTTGGGAATACGGCCATAGACTTCGCGTTCGAAGTCTTCCACGATTTCAGCGCGGCGCCGGGTCCACTGTTCGGGAGTCGTGACCTTCGTTCCATTCTTGAAAACCAAGGCGTCGGGAAGCGAGGACATCATCTCGTTGGCGGACGCCAGCTCGAAGCCCTTGCCGGTTTGGTTTTGCCCGTTCTTGCCCGGGCGCAACGCGGAGATTTTCAACTGATCCATCATGTTCTGACGGTCCTGATCCGCCGGAGCCTGCTGTCCCTGGCTGAGTAGAATTCCGGCCGACAACCCAGCTGCCAATACCAACGATATTCGAAGCGTCGTTTTCATGAATCTTCCTTTCCGAGATCGATTCCTGCTTTCACAGAACCTTATATCAAAGCGTCCATTCGTCCCAAAACTATTCCCTCCCGAAGGGAGAGGGTGGGGCATCAAGAAATGGCGGGCCCGGGTGAGGGTAAATAGATTCTTATGCCCCCTGCGTTCTCGGCCGTTCGTTAAGAATCATCCAGGACGTGCCGAACTTGTCCCGGAGCATCGCAAACCGAAACGCGAAGAACGTTTCCTCCATCGCCATGAAAATCTCGCCGCCATCGGAGAGCAGGCCATAAATTCGCTCCGCCTCTTCAATGCTGCCAACGAGCAGGGACAGATACGCGCTGCGCATCGGCTGAAATCGCCCCGGCGGCACATCGGCTCCCAGAAGCTCCGTGTCTCCAATGCTGATGCGGGCGTGAAGGATGGTGCTTTTCAATTCCGGCGAAACGTTGGCCGGATTCGGCTGTTGCCCATGGGTCATCATCATGGTGATTTTCCCGCCAAGATGCTCTTCGTAGAATCGGAATGCCTGCTGGCAGTTCCCGCCAAAGTTAAGATAAGTAAATAGCTTCATACAACCTTGCTCCTTTTGAATTCAGGCTCTCGCGAGAGGTGGTTTCCATTCTTATAGCTGCAGTTTGTTTTCTGATCCACCGCCAAATCTTACTGGGTCTGACTCCCGACAGCAGACACAATCCTGACGCTGCTTCTCCTAGCAGCGACCGCCCAAGCTTCGGTTTTCATACATCACGCCGAAGTCGGAGTGTATATTCCCTGAGATCGAATCCGGGAGGAGCTACCCGCAGAGATGAGTCACCGAAATCTGGAGGAAGTGTTACAGAGCGTCGCGAATCCGGTCGAACTGCTGCGTCAGTCGCGGATCGGACCGTATGCCTTTCCGGTCGTACGGCCCGAATTCACCAACTGGAGAGACGAGCAGCTCGCCTGGCGGGAGACCTGCGCGTTCTTCGACCAGTCCCACCATATGACGGACCTTTATGTGGAAGGCCCCGATGCACTGCGATTGTTGTCGGACCTTGCGGTGAACAGCTTCAAGAATTTCAAGGTCAATCAAGCCAAGCAGTTTGTCGCCTGCAATCACGAAGGATTTGTCATCGGCGATGCCATTCTCTTTTATCTGGCTGAGAACAGGTTCAATCTTGTCGGCCGGCCTCCCGCTGCCAATTGGGTGCAGTACCATGTGGAGACCGGCGGGTACGATGCCACCGCAGAACGGGACGAGCGGTCCGCTGTCAACAAAGGCCAACGGAAAGTTTTCAGATACCAGGTCCAGGGCCCCCATGCGGTTCGAGTGATGGAGAAGGTCACACGGAAAAGCGCGCCGGATATCCGTTTTTTTCACATGGATGTCTTCAACATTGCGGGCCACGATGTTCGGGCTTTGCGTCATGGGATGGTTGGACAACCCGGGTGGGAATTGTTTGGCCCCTGGGAGTATGGCGATGCGGTCCGGGACGCGATTGCCGAAGCCGGTCAGGAATTCGGGATCCGGCAGGTGGGCTCGAGAGCCTACCCGACCAGTTGCCTCGAATCGGGTTGGATTCCATCGCCGCTTCCGGCGATATACACCGGGGAAAAAATGAAGGCATACCGGCAATGGCTGAGCCCCAGGAGCTACGAAGCCACGGCTTCACTGGGAGGAAGCTATTACTCCGATGACATCTCGGCCTATTACCTCACTCCTCACGATCTGGGCTACTGGCCTTTCGTCAAGTTCGACCATGATTTTGTTGGACGAAAAGCGCTGGAACAGATGGGCGACACACCGAAGCGGAAGAAGGTAACGCTCGTCTGGAACGACGCGGATACCGCACATGTGTTCCAGACCTTATTCCATCCGGGCGGAGACAATGCCAAGTATATTGATTTACCCATCGCAAACTATTCATCGATGCCGTACGACAAGGTGTTGAAGGATGGCAAAAGCGTGGGGATATCGACGTATAGCGGGTACACCTACAACGAACGCGCGATGGTTTCTCTGGCCATGATCGATGGCGAACACAGTAATCCGGGCGCCGAGGTCACGCTTGTGTGGGGTGAAGAGAATCGCGGTTCATCGAAACCGACCGTCGAGCGCCACGCGCAGGCATTCATCCGTGCGACTGTTGCAGCTGCCCCAATCTCGGAGACCGCACGTGTTGCCTATCGGCCGAGTCCGGGAATCTGACCAATGTTCCATTCTCAATTCCTATCCGATCGGATGAACTTTGAGAATTGAACATTGGTCAGATCCTCAGCAGCCCCTCAGCTCTGGTTCCACTCCACCAGTTCTTCATCCGGACTCTCCCGTTCGTAGAACCATTTCAGTCCCAGAGGCTCTTCGCTAAGAATCGTGGTTTTGAAACTCCTCCATGCTTGAATCTCAAAGTAGTCCAGCGGACCGCCATGAGAGCGAAGACGGTGTGGCACACCCGGCGGAAAGTACACCAGCGTGCCGGGCTCGATTTCGCGGAATTCCTTTTCGACTTCAACCACTCCACGACCCTTAAACGTCATGTAGCAATGCGCCGCGCCTTTGGGGTTGGCTTCCGTGCCCTTGTGAACGTGATAGGGCGAAGCTCCGCCCTCGTTATAGTGCATTTCGCCAGCCTGAATGGCATTGGTGAGCGTGAGTCTCGTTCCATCGCGAAGCTTGACGCTGGACTCGGCGCAGAATCGGCGGACACGTCCGCCGCTGGCATCGCTTAGTGCGCGCAGTGTCTTCCTGCTGAAGAAATAACCCGGCCCTCCGGGCAAGCCGTCATCAACGGCAGCCGGAGGTTTCGGTGCCACCATATGCAACAGTTCCAGGGAAGAACCCGAAGCTTCAAATCGAGCGCTCTCCGTGGGTGCGAGAAGCACGCCGGCGCCGTCCTCCGCTTCATGCGTCTGGTTTTTGAAATGGACAACGCCTTTAGTGGGAGCGCTCATGACATACGCCAGTTGGTAATCGTTGCCGGCCTGAAGATCGAAGTGGCGGCCAGCCGCTATTGTTCGGCGATAGACGGTCAGATTGCTCGAACCGCACAGGTCTGGGCTGCATATCGTCTTGACCGTCCCGGATTCCACCGGCACCGACTCGCAGGTGTTCGAATTGACTATCGTAAGATCGCTGATTCCCGCCATGTGTTGCGCTCCTTTGGAACATGACAGGAATTCTATCTCGACATGCCTCCGTGATTCGAGACTGTCTTCAAACGCCATCGTCTCTTGTATGATTGTCGCTCATGCAGCCTAAATCGGAAATCCCCGCGGCGCGGCTCGAGTACTACAATCGTCTCGACAAGAAGAACACCGCGCCACTCTGGGAAGTCCTGTCTGATCTCTTTCCGCCGGAGCCACAGCCGGCTTCTGTACCTGCGTTGTGGAAGTACAGCGAGCTCCGGCCGTTGCTGCTGGAAGGGGCAGCGTTGATAACCGCCGAAGAGGCTCAACGGCGCGTCCTGATTCTCGCGAATCCCGGCCTTCGCGGGGTTCCGCAGATCACTCAGAGTCTGTATGCGGGCATGCAATTGATTCTGCCGGGTGAGATCGCGCCCAGCCACCGCCACGTTTCATCGGCCCTGCGTTTCGTGATCGAAAGCAAAGGCGCATACACTGCGGTGGACGGCGAGCGAACGGCAATGCATCCGGGCGACTTCATCCTGACTCCCTCGTGGACGTTCCATGATCACGGCAATGACGGTGATGTACCCGCGATCTGGCTCGATGGCCTGGACTTTCCGATGGTGAATTTTTTCGATACTGGCTTTATTGAACGCTATCCGGAAGCCACTCAGCCTGTCACCCGCCAGGAAGGCGATGCTCTGGCGCGGTATGGTTCAAATCTTCTGCCGCTGGAGTATGAGCCGGGAAGTTTAACGTCTCCGATTTTCAATTATCCCTACGCTCGATCCCGTGAGGCGCTGGAGCACTTGTCCCGAGACCGTTCGCCGCATCCGTGCCACGGTATCAAGATGCAATACGTAAATCCGGTAACGGGCGCCTATCCCATGCCAACCATCGCTGCGTTTCTGCAGTTCCTGCCCTCAGGGTTCCACGGCGCGACTTACCGTTCAACCGACTCGACCGTTTTCTGCTGCAAGGAGGGCCGCGGTAAGAGCCGGGTGGGCGACAGCGTTTTCGAGTGGAACGAACACGACGTCTTCGTTGTTCCTTCCTGGAGTCCGGTTTCGCACGAGGCTTCCGCCGATGCGGTTCTGTTCAGCTTCTCGGACCGTCCAGCGCAAAAAGCCCTCGGCTTGTGGCGGGAGCGGCCATGATCAATCCCATCACCAGCGAGATAACCACCGTCGTTGCCAATATTGCACTGGCGCTGTCGTTGGTCGTTGGACTCGTGTTTGGTATCGCGCAAGTGCGAGCGGCGGCCCGCGATCGCCGTGAACGTCTCACACTCGAAGCGCTACGCCAGTTTCAATCGCGCGAGTTCGCGGAACTCATGTACTACATCATCTCCAACGAAATGCCAAAGAGCCTGGAAGAATTAAGAGCACGTCCTGCGCAGGAACAGATCATGTTTATGCAGTTCGCGCAGCAGATGGAATCGCTCGGCATGCTCGTCGCGGAGCAACTTATCAATATTGATCTCGTGGATAAAACACTCGGTTCATTTGTGGTATCTGCATGGGGGAAATACAAGGATGCGTTTTTGGACGCGCGCGAAACAATGCCGGACCCGTATCTGGGCGAATACTTTCAATGGCTTTCTGAACGCATCGATGAGGCCATGAAGAAGAACCCACGTAAGGCATTCTATGAGACGCGCGCGTCAACCAGGCACAGGAAGTGAGCTGAAGGTTTAGCGATGGAAGACGAGTCGAAGGAGCTTTTTGAACTTGCGGATGCGCTCTGCGCCCGCATCCATACTCACCAAAGCGCGTTCAAGGAATTAATCGCGGATATAAGGCAAAGATTCGACGCCCCACAAAGCGCTGTCGACTCGGAACGCCTTTCAGAGAATTTCGGCCGGGCGCTGCGACAGCTATGGATCGAGGCCAGCGTGTCATCGACAAGCCAAAACTATCGCTCTCCACCAGCGGCGCAGAAGACCAGGACTGCCACCGGACGGAATATTGAGTTCGGCTATGAACGGGATCTTCAGCCGACCTATCTGGAGGAACGCTGCGGCAACTTCTACGTTGAACCTCCAGAAGGGTGGAGCAGCGACAATGTGCTGCTTTCAAGCGGCCAGTCTGCCATGGCAGCGGTACTGCACGCTCTGGAGGGTGGCCTGCTGATTGGCGGCAATCGTCCGTTGTCCTTTGTCCATCTTGGAGCTTACTTTGAAACTGCAGAGATATTCTCTCTCTTCAGTTCGTTACTGAAACCCATCGGATGCGGCAGGGAAGCCGTCAAGAGAATAGACAGCCTGGATGCAGACGTCTTCATCATTGAACCGGTCTTTTGCGACGGCGAATTCGGTTCCATCGATGTCGATCGAGTCATAGACGTACACAAAAGAAACATGCGCTCTCGAGTCTACATTTTCGATACAACATTGACGGGCATGGCCCATTCGGTTGAAAAAGATCTTGTCCGGATGCGCCCCCTGAAGCCGCCAGCTGTTTTCCGGCTCGTATCCGGCCTGAAGCTCCTGCAGGGTGGACTGGAACTCTCCGGCGTCGGCGTCTTAACGGTATTCACGCCGAATGATGCCGCTCTTTCAGCGAAGCAGCTGGGCGATAGAATTCGAAAAATCCGTACTCTATTAGGGTTGGGACTGTCATTTGCGGATGTTGCGGTACTGGAGGCTCCATGGTTTCTCGATCGCGAGTACACCAGCATCTATCAACAAGCTATTTTTGACAACAACGCACGCCTTGCGAAGACGGTTGCGGCAAGCAACCGCATCTTCCGGGGTGCTTTTCATCCATCAATGCTGCCGGAGTGCCAGGGGCCGCGCGATGCTCCGTATTGTGTCTTTCGCCTGCAGGGAACCGATCCTCAATCTTATGCGCGCCTGGAACAACTCCTGCGGCATGAAATCCGGAAACGCGGCATTCTGTTTGAAACGGGTGGAAGCTTTGGCTTTCGCGGTCATCGTTTCGAAGTGGTGCATCCTGAAGACGGATCCGAATCCTTCCTCCGGGTGGCGCTGGGACGACGGCAGGGTTTCTCCTGCGATCAGATCATCGCTTTGATTAGCGAGCTCGCGTCGGGTTGTTTCGCAAGGCTCCAATAAGCCTTCAAGTTCGGTTCTTACGGGCGCCGCCATCGAACGGGATCGGATGTTTTCGAAGCGTAATCGCCAGTTCAATGGCAGCTCTTGCGACGACGCGCGCTTTCTTCAGGAATCGGGGATTGGACGAAAAATATCGCTTGTCATAACAGAGTTCTTCGTCGGCATCCGCCCAGGCGCCGGCATACCAGTGCTCCGGATGATGAAAAAATCCGTAATCGGCATTTCCATCTCGGAGGGAGTGCGCGACGAGTTCAATATAGGACAGAGGCTGGTGGAACTTTCTCGCGGCCGTTTGCCCGTCGTTTTTCTCATCCTTGCTCGTAATGAAATAAGCCGCAGCCCGTCCCCACATGCGTGCGTCATAATGCAGCTGGCCGGAATTCGAAAGCTTGACCGCAAGGGCGAGACATTTGTCACGCCACTCTTCGCCTTTGGATTCGTATTGATCCGGACCTACAAAGAATCCGCCGTCCAGCGAAATGAGGCGATCGAGAAATATCTTCAGCCGGGACGACATCGCGGATTGATTCACACCGGTCGAACAGAGCATCACATCGCACTTCAGCACCAGCGGATAGAGTTCCTGCATGGGATCCCATGGGAAGCAATTACACGGAAAACCACAGAGCGCGCTACTCGTGGAATAACAGCCCTCGCACGGCTCCACGTTGTACTCCTTAAGAGCGATCTCTGTAATTTCAAAGCCCGGCTTTTTCTGCCATGGCTCGATGGCGGACCGAAGCAGCATTTGACTATTCGAAAATTCCTGGGCGGCAGACTTGAAACTGGAGCGGCTCGAACCGTGAATGACCAAAATGTTCAGCGGACGCCGTTCCTTATTGTGGTATTCCACCGCGTCCAGACAAACCTTCACATTCCGTGCATGTCTCTTTTTAGAATCGTTCTCGCTGATCTGGTCCCACCATTCCCCATATTTGAGACGCACAAAATCCCTGGGCTTCACTCGTCAACGTCCTGGGTAAGAGATATTTCGCGTATCGAGTCCGCGACGGGGAACCCCGAATTTCCGAACGGATTTCCCCAGCTGAATCCTTCCGCTCTTGAATGATTTGCTCTTCAGAGGGAATAGACTGCCCTGCAGAACGGACGCCGCTTCTTTGAAAAACGGCTTCTCATAGACATAAGCCCGGTTGACGGGAATCCCAGCCTTTGTCAGCAACAGGCCTTTGGCAGATTTTCTTGATCTGGATCGAACCATTATTGAAGTGACTATAGTGGTTCATGTTCACCCTGTCATTAGAAGTTTCGGGGATGGTTGACATTGCCTCTGAAATAGCGCGCGAAGCGCATCCGAACAGCTGTAGGTGCGGTCTATGACCGCACACATTTTCTCGTTCTGCAGTAATGCATTTTCTGGATTGTGTGCGGTCAGCTACGCTGAACGCTGATCGAGGAACTTCAAAAATCTCCAATAGAGAAACGCAAAGATATAGTCCGTGATGATGGGGCCTATCAGCATTCTCGGATACTGGTCCGTATACAGGATCAGGTACACAAGCTGTGGCGTTGCGGAGGTAAGTTTTCCCAGGATACCGATGACAACGAGGTCCCGGCTCTTGTACATATTCCGGTACACCTTGTAATACAAAACTCCGAAGACGCCCACCAAAACGATCCAAGTGTCGTAGTGGAGACTCAGAATCGGTGCGGGCGCAGGCTGTCCCGCTGAGGTGTAGATCCAGTTACGGCCGAACACCAATACCACAAAGCCAATAACGTTGTGCCATACCGCCGCCGCCCACATCCGCTTCCAGAATGTTTCGCTCATTGTGTCTCCCTATATCCGTCCCGCTAGGAGACGCTTAGTGTTTGCCCCAGACTCTCTCATGCTCGGCCTGCCAGCTGTACAGTGAAGGATCAAAAAACTTGTCGTAGTACTCGAGCTCCACGTGATGAATCTGCAACCAGAGGCCGGGAGTGTGAAACGCATTCACGTGGGCCGGAAATCGTCCATACGTGTCGTAAATGTAGTTGCAGATGTCCTTCACGTACTGAATCGTTTCTCTGGAATAGGACCTCGCCACGCGAACAAATTCCTCAGCACTCCCGGCCGATCGATACTGCCGCTTGAATAACTCGTCTGGCCGGTACATACCCTGACTCCCAAGTTTCTCGTCGATCACCTTGTCCACGATTTCGTTCATCGACTTCACGTACGGTGGACAATGTCCCTCCAGAATTCCGTCGATCCCGACCGGATTCGGCTGCGTCGATGGCAGGGGCGGCCATCGATTCCACTTCTTCTTCGGCTCTTCAAAGCGAAAACCCAACCCATAGATTTCCTTCGCAGGATCTTTCTGAAACAGATACGGAGCGGGAACCGAAGCGTGGATGTAGCCTCCCAGCCCCATTGCCTGTGCCATCAACATGAGGTTTTGCAAATGAAACATGGCTTCGGAATCCGTCTGCATGGTCGACGCCAGTCCCAGCGGAGCAATTTTTTCGGCATTGACGAAGCCGGAGCGCGCGCGCTGGATTCCGCCAATGGGCTGATAGGAGATCCTCGGAACCAATCCAAGGAGACTGGCAACCCAACCCGCCCAGTCCACCAGCGTTTTGGGGCGAAAGTTTTGCCAGTCGTCAATAACGAGAGGGCGCTGGCCGTCGGGCTCCGACAGGATGAACAGCAGGACGTTAATCATCTGGTAGGCGAGGTTTACCACCGGTACGAAGACCGTTGTTCCGGGCACATTCGACAGTTGCTTATTCCATCCGAGGTAGAACGGCCATTGACGCGGAAACTCGATGCGGCGGTCTGACACCCGAAGTTTGACGGCATTTGCCGCGGATATCCAGTCCGCCTCCGACCAGTCTTCCCACTTCGGCGGGAACTGACGAAGCATCGCGAGGGCCTCCAGACCCTTCGGTCCCTGGATCAGCCATGTGCCTTCATCGTTGATCATGAAGAAGGACGTTGCCTGACAGTTGTCCCCGCTGGGAGCCGAGCGCGCGAGCACCCTCGACATCGGTGTGCCCAGTTCCTTGCTGCCATCCGGCTTTTGCAATGGAACGTCGTGCATGGTGGTGAGTCCGGTCAGCCCCGTGGAGACGATAAGGATCGCCTCTTCAAGTGGAGTTAATGGTGCGGGTTTGTTCTGGCTTTCATGACTGAGCTCGCCAGCCATGATGGATGTCCCTCGGCTGACCCTCCGTGTGCGCCGTTCCCGGATTGCCGAAAGCAGGGGATAACCCAACAGCGCTGCCAGGCCGGAAGGCAATGCCGAACTGCCGGATGTGTCATCGATTCGTTGATTCAACTGAGCTCCTCTGAATTCGGGGCCGTGCTACTCGAACCCCGAATTTGCAGTTCAGAGTTCGGGGTTCGAGTAGCACGGCCCCGAATTGGTCCCCCGATTTCATGTCTTCTTAAGTCTGGGGTGACGGAATGAGAGACGGTGATCGCACGATTCGGAGGCAACGCTCTCGGTAAGATCGATGTATCCGATCCTCTTCACGTCCCGCGCTCCCGATGGCAGCTTCGCATCTGCAACCCAAATCTCGAAACGCAGTGTTTGGTCCACGTAATTCTCGACCTTAAGCTCCTCGCGAAAATCCGCTTTCTCGGACTTTCCGCTTCCAGGCCATGCCCTGATCATGATCCACCTTGGGCTGACGGAAGCTGCGCCCTCCGGCAATCCAAGCTCAGCGATCGGATAGAGGGGACGGAAATTGTTGTTTCCATCCGCACGCCGGAAAGTCAAGACAGCGACCAGTCCGTTGGCAAAGTTGCGCAGCGCGTTGATGTTGAAGCCCGTTGGCGTATCGTTGGTCAACTCCACATCCGTGTAGTGCGCGGCTTTTGTGCCTGCAAACACATCGATCGCAAAAAAATCCGCTGTCTTAACGCGCTTCGATGGGTCGGTCGTCGGGAACAGTTTTCCGGCGAATCCAAAGGCGCGATACCTACCACGAGTTGTATCGGATAGAGCCGTGGAGCATCGCACGATGATCAGACCTTTGGATCCCTGGCTGAAATAACCCGAGTAAGGAGACTTATCCGCGATGTTCCAGGTTCCCGTGAGCGCGATTCCATTGGGATGCACCAGTTTCTGAAAATACGGCGCGATATCTGCAGGTTCATCCAGCGTTCTCAGGGCAGCCTTGAACAACACGTTCGTCAGACCCCGGAAGAAACTGCCTAACGTCACCTTTCCCTGGGGCAATATCGTGTAGGGATCGCTAAATACCTGGTCCCGGACTTCCTTGAATGTCGATCCCTGATACGAACTGCCCGATGTCATGCGACGATACCCCTTCTTCCAGTACAGTATTTATTGCGCGGAAATTGTACACAGATTCCGAAGGTCGTTCCATCGCAAGACTCAAGGTCTGACACGTTTGCCGTATGTTTCCTGGAGTCTTGTTCACATTTTGAAGAAAAGTTCAGTAACCCTGGTGGCTCGACATCGTTATGATGCCGGTAGCTATGACATCTTCATTCTTGCAGATTCTATTCCTGGTTTGGGCATTGCCCGCCACCGCGCAGTCACCGGCTGTCGAGCTTCAGGCCTCTGCAGAGTACCGAATGTCCGGCCCTGACGCGCTGGAAACGGGAAGAAAGTTGGCTTTTGCGGCGGCCAGGCGCAAGGTGTTGCAAGACGCAGTCACCCGACTTCAAGACACTGCCGAGTTGAAGGCACTTTCTCTCAGGGCCAATCCATTGAATGCGCTTCTGCCCGCAATCCTGGAGGTTGTGCAGGAGTCGACGCAATCCGAAAGGGTGGGGGCAGGAACGGTCTATAGGGTCAGCGTGAAAGTTCGCTTGAAGGCGCACGAAATCGCCCGGCGCATGGACAAATTGCGGCTGGACCCGAATGCTGTTAGCGAGTTGGTCGAAGTCTGGAAGCATGCAGAAGGCCTGTATCAACAACTGGCGCAATCTGCCGGAGGCGGCGCCACGAGCGTCGTGGATCAAGATACTTTAGCGCGGCGACTCCAAGTTAATCAGTTGGTCTTTTCTGTTTATGCATCGCTGGCCAGGACGGAAGAAAGTCCCGCGTCGTCGCGCATTGCTTCGGAGAAAGGACGTCAGCGCGCGCTGCAATTGGCGGAGATCGCCATGGTGGCAGAGCCGGATTCGCAGGAGACGCACCTGGCAATGGGCGACGCACTGATGAATTCAGAACAGGCCGTGGCCGCGGAAGCGGAATACCGGCTGGCGTTGGTTATCGGCCCCAATTCCAGCCGGGCTCACATCAGACTGGCAGATGCCATTCGCAGTGAGGGGAATCTTGCGGAAGCTATCGTCGAGTTGCGGGAAGCAATTCGAATCGACCCCGATTCCGCAACGGCCCGCAGCGATCTGGGATTTATTCTGGCGGCCCAACAACAGACTGCGGAATCGATCTCCGAATACCGTGAAGCGCTTCGTCTCGATCCTGATCTTATCGAAGCTCACAACAATCTGGCCATCGCGCTCGCGCGTCAGGGAAAGATGCCCGATGCGGCTGCCGAGTTCCGAGAGATTCTCCGGGTCGATCCAACTTCGGTTCTCGGGTACTACAATCTCGCCATCGCACTCGCAGACATGGATAAGGACGATGAATCGGCGGAAGCGCTCCGTCAGGCGGTGCACTTCAATCCGAATCACTTCAACGCACGCTACAACCTTGGCGAAATGTTTCGCCTGGAAGGCAAGCTGGACGAAGCGGTGAAGCAATTTCGAGAATACCTTCGACTTGCTCCCGACACGCCGCAAAACCAGCGTAACATCCGGCGGGCTACAGATTTCGTGCAGACTCACGAAAACCTGTGATTCACAGACTCCTAATTCGCAATCTCACATTCACCGTAGTACTGCTCCGGACTGGATGTGGCACCCTCGAGCGGAACCTTCAGGTACTCATGCCGCGAATGCACTGCCTTCAGTTTGCCGTTGCTGGATTCCTTATTGAAGACGGTCGTCAAATACAAAGGACCACTCCGGAAGGACTGGATGAAATGCAGGTTCCCCGAGGCCAGCTGAACGGTGATTCCCGTGCCGACGGATCCGTTTTTCAATTCGGCGCTGCCTTCGTCTGTATTAATCGATTCGAACCTCAGCACCAGTTTAGTTTGCTTCACGGCGGCATCGGGCGAGCCTGCGGCGTTCCAGTTACCAGTAGCGTTCAACGGGAAAGTGCACCGCAGGCTCTTTGCATTCTCCGTCTTTCCCTGCGCTCTTAAGGAACTGGAAGCAGACACAGACAAAAGAGCAACTGCCGCCGTAGCAAGAGTGAACCGGAATCTCAGAGACATTTGAACCTCGCAACCTTTAATGGTGTCTTTAAGACCGCTACTTCATCAAAGTCTTCACTCTGTCGATGATGGCGTCGGCCCAGATCTGGTAGCCCTTGGGGGTGGGGTGCAACCAGTCGGCCATGATCTCCGTCGTCAGTGTTCCGTCGGCGGTGAGGAATTTGTTGCCGATATCCATATAGAAGACCTGTTTGTTGTCTGCGAGTTTCTCCAGCTTGGAGTTGATTTCCTTGATCGTCGCGCGAAGCGCATTCGCGGGATCCATATTGCGCGGGAAGATTCCAAGCAGAAGCACCTTCGCCTGCGGCTGGCGCTTCTTGAATTCTTCGATGATAAGCCGGTCGCCATCGGCGATCTCGTCGTTGGGATTACGGCCGATGTTGTTGGTTCCCAGCATCAGGACGATGAGCTTGGCCTTGAATCCTTCCAGCTCTCCGTTCTGCATTCTCCACAGAGCGCCCTGTGTCGTGTCGCCGGCGATTGCGAAGTTGGCCGCCTTGAGCGGCGCGAAAGTGGCGTCCCAGACTGCACGTCCGGTGAGCGTGGCCGCTCCTCCGCGTGGCCAGTAAAACCAGTCCGTAATGGAGTCGCCAACGAACAGCAGTTCGATATTACCGGCCTTCGCGACATCCAGAAAACTTTGATGACGCGCGGCGTTTCCGGCATTCTGGAGAGCCACATTGGCGGGTGAGGCAGGTCCACCGCGTCCGCCGGCTCCTGCACCGCCTCGAGCGCCTCCCTGGGGCGCACCTGCGCCTGGCGCGCCGGCAGCCGGAGCAACAGGGGCTTGGGCACCCACTGAGACAAGCGACAGCAACAATGCCGTAACGAAAACAAGGCCGATGAAAGTTCGACGCATGGAGTCCTCCTGATGTTCTTACGCTGATAGATTGTTAGTGACCACTCACGAACAACGCAATTCTATATGCTATGCTCCCGCCGCGTTGTAAGAATATTTCTGCAATTTGTCGAGATTTGAACATGCCACGTGGAGCCAGTAAACGAAAAACATCCGAGGCCCGGCGAAGAGAGATTATCGAAGCCGCAGGTGAGCTGTTTGCCCGAAAGGGTTTCAAGGGCACAACCACACGGGATCTGGCAGCCGCTGCCGCATCGCACGAAGCGGTGCTCTTCCGTCATTTTGTAAGCAAGGAAAGACTGTACAGCGCGGCGTTGGAGACGCGGCTGACGCGCAATCGGCAGTCCGCCCTGGAGCAGATGGAATCGTGCGCGAAGAAGAAGGATGATCGTGGGTTCTTCGAAGCCCTGGCTCGAGGACTGCTCACGCGAATGGAAGACGATGTCGCCATTCCCCGGTTGATCCTTTTCAGCGCGCTCGAAGGTCACGAGCCGGCGAAAGTCGTTACTGAAAGACAGCTGCGCGTCGAACGTCCGACACTAAAGTACATTTCCGCACGCATACGCGATGGTGCGTTCCGTAAGATGGATCCGAATCATGCGGTCATGGCATTTGGCGCCATGCTCTTTGGATATGTCATCCGGCAGGATATCCTCGGCATGGCCGGCCATAAGACCTACCTGCGAGAAAAGATTGTTCAAAGCTTCGTCACGATTTTTTTGGGAGGGATGAAGGAGCGGAAATGAAAGGGAACTCCCCGTCGGATTCTGCATGCCCATTCCCGTAACTTGCTATACTTCGGAGCTTTCAACTGCAAAGGATTCCCGGCATTCCAAGAATGAAGCGTATTCGCGAATTGATTCCGATCAAACCAGGAGAAGGTTCCATCACGGTGATGATGTTTTTCTGTCACTTCGGAGTGATGGCGTTTTATTACATTCTCGACCCGCTCCGTCCTGCGCTGTTTGTAACGAACGTGGGCTCGAATCAGCTGCCCTACGCCTACCTTCTGACCGCAGTCGTTGCAGGCCTGATCGCGACGCTCATGTTCAAGGCGGGCCAACGCTGGTCGGTGATTTCGTTGCTGACCGGCACCAGCCTGGTCATCATTGCCGCGCTCTTCTATTTCAGATGGGCGATGGCTCCGGGCAGGAGAGATCTCTGGTATCTGCCGTGGATTTTCTACGTCTACATGAAGATCGTGCCGGCGCTCTCCACGGCGCAGTTCTGGATTCTCGCCGGCTATGTTTACGACAACAGGCAGGCCAAACGGCTTTACCGCATTTTGATTCTGGGCGCGGGTCTTGGCGCTCTGTCCGGCAGCTACGTGCCGGCGTTTCTTTCAAAGATCGTGAACACGCAGGCAATGCTGATGATCTGCGTTGCCATCTGGATCATTCTCCTGGCGTTGGGCCACATCGTGTGGCGTCGTCGCAGGCCCGCCACTGAAACCGTAGCGGCTCCGGCGCAGCGCGAGGAACCGAAGGAGAAATTCTCCGATCTATGGAAGATGGTTTTCGCCTCGCGGCATCTTCTGACGTTGTCGCTTCTGATCTTCCTGATGTTCATCGTCTCGAACATCGCGGACTGGCAAATGAATAGTGCGGCCCAGATGCACTACCAGGATCTGGCGACCAAAGCGGCCCGAACGGTGAAGATCGGCGAGCTGTTTGGGCGCATTTCGCTTGTGGCGAATGCTCTCAGCCTGGTGTTCCAGCTCCTGATTACAGGTTTCGTGATTCGCCGGCTTGGCATTCTGGCGTCCATCCTGTTTCTGCCCGCATGCCTGTTTCTCAGTTCGCTGGGCCTCATGCTTTTCCCGGCATCTCTCATGGCGGCCGCCTTCGTGCGGATCAGCGATTGGTCGCCGCGCTATTCTCTGGATAAGACGGGACGTGAGTTGCTCTATCTGCCGCTGACTCCGGTGGCGCGCAAGAAACTGAAGGTCTTTATCGATGTGTTCGTGGACCGCACCGGCAGGGCCGCAGCAGCGCCGGTCATCCTGGCATGCGTCGCGCTTGGTCTGGGATTGCGGGGCACGTCCGCGGTCGCATTAGTCCTTACCTTGATCTGCGCGGCGTTATGCGTGTCGCTGTCGAAAACCTACATCAATACCTTCCGCGAAAAATTGAAACGGCGAGAAGTCGATTTTGGCGACTTTGAAAACTATCTTACCGATCCGTCGTCGGTTCAGTTGCTCGTCGGCGTTCTGGCGTCAACCAATGAGCGCCAGATACTTTATGCGCTGCACCTGCTCCAGTCCGTTCGCGGCATCGATTTCTCGAAAGAACTGCGGCCCCTTCTCTCGCATTCCGCTCCGTATATTCGGCAGGAGGCAGCCCGGACACTGCAAGCTCTTCCGGGAGATTTCTCGGCCGAAGCCGAACGATTGCTGAACGATACTTCCGATGGAGTACGCCTTGCGGCGATCGACTATTTGTGTTCACACGACTCGGGACATTCCGGACTTTGGCTGGAATCGCTGCTGAAGCACAACAACATGGATATTCGAATTGATGCGGCGCACTGGGCGGCCGGACATGCCGGTCCGAATTTTCAGCCTGAGCCCGAACTCATTCGCGAACTGATGTCCCATGAAGGCCCACGAGCAACCGAAACCAGGGCGATAGCGGCAGAACTGACCCCGCGCCTTGCGGCTCCGGATGCCGTCGAATTGCTGCATCGGCTAATCAAAGACCAATCTCCGGATGTGGTTTCCGCTGCGGCCAGGGCGGCAGGCAAGGGCAGCCACCTCGATCTGGTGTTTCCAGTTCTGGATCTGCTGAAGCCGGCAAAATCTCGCGGGGCCGCGCGGGAAGCCCTGTTGTCTTACGGCGATCGGATTAGTGGAACTCTGGGGGACGTCCTTAGCGATGTACGAAGCGACATCTTGCTACGTTGTGAGATTCCATGGGTACTGGCGCGTATTCCGTCGCGCTGGTCCGTCGACAGGCTGGCCGACAATCTCGGGGCCAACGATATCGCGCTGCGCCTCCGGGTGCTGAAGGCTCTCAACCGGGTCCATGCAGAACATCCCGAAATTGCAATTGCGGCCGAGACGGTAAATGCGAGGATCGACGCGGAGCTCCACGACTATTACGAAATACTTTCCATGCGCATGGCGATCGATACGGATGGCGCCTCGCATGGACGCCTGCTGCCGCGCGCACTGCGGGAACGTCTGAACCAGCACCTGGACATTATCTTCCGGCTGCTCGGGCTTCAACAGTCGCCAAAGGAAATGCAGTCCGCCTTCGCGGCGCTCATAGGAGACCGTGCAGACCGGCGGATGGCGGCCATTGAGCTTCTGGACAATGTCCTGCCCCAGCATCAGAAATCGGCGATCCTTCCTATACTGGAATCTTCCAATAAGGGTTTGATCGGAAGAGCAGGGAAGTTTGAAGTGAAGCGACTCAAGGTCGAGGAAGCACTGCGTCTGATGCTGTCCGGTTCAGACCGCTGGTTAAGGGTACTGACCCTTTATGAGATTGGTTCGCTGAAGATCCAGGAGCTGGCCGAAGCATGCCGTCCCTTTGCCGCTGATGGCGATCCATGGACAAGGGAGGCCGCAGTGTGGGCGCTGTCAAAGTGGTGAGAGTTCGCGCAGAAGTGAATTCGATTCCCGATCTGAAGGAGTTTCAACATCGATGATGATCATTGAGCGGGTACTCTTGCTCCAGAGTATTGAATTATTCAACGACGTGACGACGGAACAACTCGCGTTTATTGCGGCGATTGCCGAGGAAATATCGGTGGACGCCAACGCTGTCATCTATCGCGAGAATGATCCGCCCGACGGACTCTATGTGGTCATCTCCGGAGCAGTTGCGGCCACTCGCGGCGACACGACGATTGACCGCATCGGTCCGAATGGGTCCTTCGGAGTCTGGGCTCTGTTCGACAACCAGCCGCGCCTGACCGGAACCCAGGCCATCGAGCCGTCGCGGCTTCTGTTCGTACAACGGGAAGATTTTGTTGATGTACTTTCCAATCATGTCGATATCGTACAAAGCATTTTCAAGCAGCTCGCACAACGGTTGCGGCGCCTGACAGCCGCCCGGGAGATTCCCGCATGAGCCGAGATCCACAGAACGACATGGAAAGGATGGCCGCCCTCGGAAACCTTGCCCGGGGTCTTGCGCATGAAATGAACACTCCGCTCAGCGCAATCGCCTGCAATAACGACACGATCGAAACCGCTTTGCGCAGAATCCGGGAACACCTCGACAAACCGCCGGAGCGCCCGCAAAGCAAGGATGAATTGTTCTTCGCCGAGATGATAAACCTGCTCGATGTTGCCCAGGACTCGCTTCGCACAAGCCGGGTGGCTTCGGATCGACTGCGCGCCTTCATCCGCAGCCTGCGGGATTTCTCGCGGATCGGCAACGAGGCGCTTGAGAAAACGGATATTCGCGAGCCCATCGAAACGGCATTGTTGCTGCTGGCCCACGAACTCCGGGGCCGCATCACCGTTGCAAAGGAATTCGGCGACATCGCGCCGATGGATGTCCACAAGACCCAGCTCAGTCAGGTGTTCATGAACATTCTGATGAATTCCGCTCAGGCCATCGAAGGCAAGGGAGAGATCCGCATCCAGACACGGCAGGAAGGGAATACGGCGCGCATCTCGATTTCAGATAACGGCCCGGGTATCTCACCCGAGGTTCAAGCGCGAATTTTCGAACCGGGGTTCACCACAAAAAATGCAGATACCGGCACGGGCCTGGGGCTGGCAATATGCCTCAAGATTGTTGAGGCCCACCATGGCCGGATCGAGATGCAAAGCCAGGCCGGGAAAGGTTCTACTTTTACGATTATTCTGCCAATCGCTGCCGATCCAGTGAATACAGAAAGGACAACGAATGGATAATTCGGACTCAAAACCTGCGATCCTCATCGTCGATGACGAAGAGATGGTGACGACCTCGCTGCGAAACCTTTTCCGGCTTCAGACGAACTACCGGACGGCCACCTTCACGTCGCCAATGGAAGCGCTGGCGAGCGCATCGAACGATACCTTCGATCTGGTGATCTCCGATTACCTCATGCCGGGAATGGACGGCATTACGTTTCTGGCGCGTTTCAAGGAAACGCAGCCGCAGGCCATGCGCATTCTGCTGACGGGCTATGCCGACAAGGACAGCGCGATCCGGGCCATCAATCAGGTGGGGCTCTATCAATATGTCGAGAAGCCGTGGGATAACGACTCGCTTCTGATGTCTGTGAAAAACGCTCTCGAAAAGGCAACTCTGCTGCGCACGCTCGACCGGAAGATCCAGGAGCTTCAGGCCGCTCGGCTGAGCCTCACGGATTTCCAGCACAATTTGATTCGCGCCTTCATCTGACCGGAATCCCTCCGTCGGGGAACTCGATGATCACAGTGGTGCCTTCACCGGGCGAACTGTCGATGTGAATCTCGCCGTGATGATCGCGCACGATCTGACCGGTGATCAGCATTCCCAGGCTTGCGCCTACCCGTTCGTGCTTCTTTGTGAGTCCCCCATCGAACGTTCGGGTCAGCTGTTCCGCCGTCATTCCTTTTCCGGAATCCTGTATGCTGACGCGGACCACGCCAGGCTGCTGTTCGGTGCGTATGCGGATCACGCCATCGCCATCAATGGCATCGATCGCATTGGAAATGACGTTCATGAGAGCCTGATGAATCCGGCCGCGCGAACATCGGATGGGATCGAGATCATTGAATTCCCGGACGATGCGGATACGGCTCGGAATTTCGTGATCCATCAATTCCAGAGTACCCTCGATTGCTTCTCTTATATGTACCGCCTCGATCTCGGCGGCATCGAGTCCGGAAAATGCTTTGAAGGCTTTGACGATTCCCTCCAGCCGTGCGGTGGCAGCTGCTGAATTCTTTCGGATATCCGCAAGGATCTCCGTGGGGGGGCCGCCGCCGGACATTTCCGCACGCGCCGCCAGTCTTCCCAGCAGGTCCATGCCACTGGTCAGCACTCCGAGCGGGCTGTTGATCTCGTGGGCAATGCCGGCTGCGAGACGGCCAACCGTGGCCAGCTTTTCGGCCCGAAGGACTTCCGCCTGTGCCTGTTGCAGATTGGCATATGCGGTTTTCAGATCTTCATTCGCCTCAACCAGCGCCTGGGTTCTGTCGCGAACCTGTTGCTCCAGAGACTCGCTGTACTGCTGCAGTTGCTCATACAACTGACTCTTTTCAATCGCAACCGCCGCCTGACTCGCCAGGGAAATAAAGAGATCGAGATCGCCGTCGGAAAATTGTTCGGCTTTATGGCTGTCGACATAAACCAGTCCAATCAGGCGTTCCTGAATCATCAACGGTACGCACATCAGGCTGCGTAGTCCCAGGGCCTGAATACTGTATGCAGAAACCAGACTCGGATCGTTCAGAACATCGGAGACGGAGACCGGCAAACGCGTGGTTCGCACGCGATCAACAACACTGGTGCTCACGGCGATGTCCTCGCTGGCTCCAAGCGCTGTCCTGTCGAAGTTGCGCGCGACGCGTGTTTCAAGCTCCCCGGCTGTACGGATCGTCATCAGGAATCCGCGCTCGGCGCGGGTGACTTGAATTACGGCATCGATCACGAGTTCCAGCACCTCATCGAGCGCCAGCGATGAGTTAATTTGCCGGGTGACGTCGAGTAGAAGCCGAAGATAATTGACATCCTGTGAACCGGTGGCCTTGTCCACAGAAGCCGATCCCGAATCGACAAATCGCAGGCTATAGGTGACTACCTGTATGAGGTCGTTATGAGTGAGCCGATGCGACGACACCAGCCGGCCATTGACTTTCGTTCCGTGCAGGCTTCCGTTGTCCTCGATCACGAATGCTCCGCCGGCAAACCGGATCGTGGCATGGAGTCCGGAAACCCTGGGGTCGTCCAGCAAGAGGTCTCGTTGACTGTGACGTCCGATCGTGATCTCCGGCTTTGTGAGCGGAACATCCGATATTCCGGAAAGGGGATCCACAGGTATCAAATGCGCCGTCATTATTCAGTCACCGTGCGGATTTGCTTCGGATAGATGCTTTCCATCAGGGTCCTTTGCGAAAATGGCAGGTACACCATGATGGCGACACACCCCAGCGCGAGGAACCGGAAGCTGCCCATGTTCTTCATCAGCAAGAGTGGCGATGCAGCCCAGACCGCGTCCAGCAGAAACAACAGCAGAAACACCTGGCGGAAACGCTTTCCGGCATCCGGATGGCGGTAGCCAACAGCCGTCATCGTCCATGCCCGCATCGCAAGGCCACACATCGCCAGGAAGATGATCAGCAGGAAACTCATGGTTGGCGGTAACGGGAAGGCGTCCTGCAGGTCGTTGTCATCGAGACTGGTTATGAATGTGAGTGCAGCGACATAGATCGTTACATACAGGCACTGCAGCAACATGAATTTTGCCCAGGCGTGAGGCACCACAAATCTTCCCTGTAATGCATTCAGGCTCTGGCCCGGCGCTGCGAGCTCACGAAGGACATCGTTCAAATCCACTGCAATATCCCGCATGGACTGATACCGTTCATCCCGTGTTTTTCGCAGGCATTTCTGAATAATCCGTGTCAGATCCCTGGGGATGACTCCCGTTCCACTCAGGGAAGACAGGTCGCGCGGTTCTTCTTTGAGGATGTTGCTCAGAGTGGAATGTGCGGACTTGCCTTTGAACGGATGCTGCCTCACCGCGAACTCATACAGCATGATGCCCAGCGCAAAGATGTCCGTGCGGTGATCCACGGGGTCTCCTTCGATCTGCTCGGGCGACATGTAACCCGGCGAACCCACCACGCTGCCCTGAATGGTCCACTTGCTTTGGGTGGCATCATCTTCACCGGTTCGGGACTGCATGACCTTTGCCAGCCCGAAGTCCAGCATCTTGACCTGACCCTCGGTCCTCATCACCACCTTCTCCAGCTTCAGATCCCGGTGCACGATGCCGGCGTCAAGCGCCGCAGCGAGGCCCTCGGCGAGGCTGGCAAAAATAGAGAGGACATCGCGAAGAGGCAAAGCGCGTTCATCCTGCATCGCGCGCAATGTCTTCCCATTGACGAATTCGTAGATGAGGTAGGGCGCTTCTCCGTTTGCTTCGAAGTCCAGGAGTGCAGCTATGGATGGATGATTCAACGTGGACGCCGCGCGCGCTTCGAGATCCAGCCGCTTCTGCAGCATCGGGTCTCCGGCCTTTTCCGGACGAAGCAC
>Ga0134122_10000275_pt1 | contig 32477 bp, 30 predicted proteins | sample KB302_FD_96461 | JGI IMG/M metagenome (GOLD analysis project Ga0134122, IMG submission 96461) | Terrestrial soil microbial communities without Nitrogen fertilizer from Kellogg Biological Station, Michigan, USA - KB3-0-2 | ecosystem: Environmental > Terrestrial > Soil > Unclassified ...
CGCAGTGGCGTTTGCCGCGCAGTGCCTCGAGCGCGGTTCCGTGGAACGCATCATCCTGTCGCGGCCCGCTGTCGAGGCGGGCGAGCGCCTGGGCTTCCTGCCCGGCGATATGCGTGAAAAGGTCGACCCCTATTTGCGACCGCTCTACGATGCACTCTACGACGTTCTGCCACCGGAGAAGGTCGAGCGTGACATCGAGACGGGTGTCATTGAAATCGCGCCTCTTGCCTTCATGCGCGGTCGCACGCTCGCCAATTCCTTCGTCATTCTCGATGAAGCGCAGAATACAACCAGCATGCAGATGAAGATGTTTCTGACGCGCATCGGCGAAGGTTCGAAGATGGTCGTCACCGGCGATCCGTCCCAAATCGATCTTCTGCCCGGAATGCGGTCGGGTCTCGAGGAGGCCGTCGAACTTCTCTCGGAGGTCGACGACATTTCCGCCGTGCGCTTTGGGGCCGGCGATATCGTGCGCCGCGATCTTGTCGCCAAGATCGTCGATGCCTACGAGAAACCGAAGTGACCTGAGATGCCGGCGTCACAAAAGAAGCCGCGTGCCGTCCTTCGCGTGGAACTGACCGAGGACGACGGCGACTGGTCTTGCCTGGCTGATGCCGAGACGGTCATCGAACAAGCAGCGGGTGCCGTCACGGCGGTCTTGGGTCGCGAATTGCGTCCGGGTCTGGTCTCGGTTGCCTTGTCGTCCGATGCCCGTGTCGCGGTTCTCAACGAGAATTTTCGCGGTATTCCCAAGGCGACCAACGTCCTTTCGTTTCCGGCAGGCGCCGGAGCCGCTGAGGGCCAACTTGGCGATATCGTGATGGCTTGCGAAACCGTTAAGCGTGAGGCGCAGGAACAAGACGTCTCGTTCGAGCATCATGTGCAACATCTTGTCGTTCATGGCATATTGCACCTCTTAGGACATGATCACATCGCAACCGCCGATGCCGAACGCATGGAAGCCCTTGAAATTAAGATACTTTCCGAATTGGGTGTTGCAAATCCCTACACCGGCGCGCTGGAAACCGGTACAATCGAGTGACCGCGCCCGCGACCCATGATGACTGACCAGACACACGACAAGACCGCGTCCTCCTCGTCCGACGAAAGTCGTGCGCACGGCTGGCTGCATGTTCTTCGCGCCAGGCTTGGTTTCGCCATGCCGCAGAGTGTCCGCGATGCCCTCGAAGGAGCATTGAGGGCCGACGCTTCGACGAGCTTCACCGAAGCCGAACGCAAGATGCTGGAACGGCTTTTGCGCTTCGGCGCGAGCCGTGTTGCGTCGCTGATGATACCGCGCGCAGACATCATTGCGCTCGATGAAAACGAGCCGATTTCAGAGCTGTTGAAGACATTCGACGAGGCAGGCGTATCGCGCATACCGCTCTTCCGGGAAACGCTCGACGATCCGCGCGGTATGATCCACATCAAGGACCTATTCCGCTGGCTGATGTCGGAAGCAACCGGCCAGCCGCTGCGGATCGCGAATTCCGACGGCGCAACGGAGACACCGGCGCCGAAGAGCCTCGATCTGCAAAGCCTCGATCTCAGCCGGCCGATTACGACGGTGAAAATCCGCCGCCAGGTTCTCTACGTACCGCCTTCGATGCCCGCCGTCGACCTGTTGATCCGCATGCAGTCGACGCGCATTCACATGGCGCTCGTCGTCGATGAGTACGGCGGAACGGACGGCGTCGTAACGATCGAAGACCTTGTCGAGCAGATCGTTGGCAACATCGAAGATGAGCACGATGACGACGAGGAAACGAATATCGTCGTGGACCCGAAGCTCGGCATCATCGCGGCGGCGCGCACGCCGATCGAGGAACTTGAAAAACATCTGGGTGTAAAACTCGTTGCCGATGCCGAGGAGACGGATGTCGACACGATCGGCGGTCTCGTGTTCTCGATGCTTGGGCGTGTGCCGGCGCGCGGCGAATTGATCCGCCATGCGACGGGCGTCGAGTTCGAAATCCTCGATGCCGATCCCAGGCGCGTCAAGAAGCTCAAGGTTCACCTGCCGCGCACACTGGCGCCCAACGTGAAGCCCGCGGCTGAAGCGCCGAAGGCGTGAGGAATGCCGAAGGCGAAAAATCGGCACCGCTCGCAGCTCTGCGATTGCGGATCATGGCACTCACGGGCTGGAGGCGTGCCGCCGTTGCATTCATTGCGGGCGGCCTTTGTGCGCTGGCGTACGCGCCGATTTTCGCTTCGCCGGTTCTGTTTTTGACGCTGCCGGTTTTCGTCTGGCTGATCGATGCAAGTCCGAATTGGCGCCGGGCCGCTAGCGCCGGCTGGCTATTCGGCTTCGGCTATTTCTTTTTTAACTTGTTTTGGGTGGGCGAAGCGTTCCTCGTCGAAGCGGAGAAATTTGCCTGGTTGCTGCCGTTTGCGGTGACGCTGTTGCCGGCGGGGTTGGCGCTTTTCTGGTCGGCGGCGGCGGCCGTTGCACGGTTGTTTTGGATCGAGGGTATCGCGCGTGTTTTCGTTTTTGCCGTTGTCCTCGCGGTGTTCGAATGGTTGCGCGGCCATGTTCTGACAGGGTTTCCCTGGAACGTTCCCGGCTATGCGCTAACCTATCCGCTGCCGCTGATGCAAAGCGCCGCTCTGTTCGGCGCCTACGGCTTGACGGCGATCGCTCTGTTTGTTTTCCCGGCGCCGCTTGTCGCGATCGCCGATGAAGGTCGCCGTCCTTCCATTGCAGGCATCGCTCGAGCAATAGCGTTGGCGGTGGTTCCGATCGCGATCCTCTTTGCCTACGGAGCCTGGCGGCTCAGCGCGCCGGAGACATTCGTCAGCGGCGTGAAGATGCGGATTGTGCAGCCAAGCGTGCCGCAGCGCGAGAAGTGGCGTGCCGAATTTCAGCGCAAAATTTTCGACGATCACGTGGCTTTGTCGCTGGCGGACCCGCAGGGCAAAGCGGATTCGCTTTCTGGCATCACGCACCTCGTCTGGCCGGAAGCGGCGATGCCGTTCTTTCCGCTCGAAACGCCGGAAGCGATCGACATTCTCGCGACCGTGATACCGCCCGGCACGACGCTGATTACCGGGGCTCTGCGACACGATCCGAAGCCGACGCCCGGCACCCTCATCTCGCCGGCAACTCGCACGCTGAACAGCATTATCGTCTTGAACGATCGGGGGGAACTCGTCAGCGTTTATGACAAGATCAAGCTCGTCCCATTTGGCGAATACGTGCCGTTTGACGCTCTCCTCTCGGGTATTGGCATCCAAAAGCTCACGCACGGACGAAGCTCGTTTGCGGAGGGCGTTTCGCCGCGCCAACTCTTAACCATCCCGGGGCTGCCGCCGGCGCTGGCCCTCGTCTGCTATGAGGCGTTGTTTCCGGGAGAGATCGTGCAGGGCGTGGCGCGTCCGGGCGTGTTGATCAACGTCACCAACGATGGCTGGTTCGGAAACACGACCGGCCCCTACCAGCATTTCTATCAGTCCCGTGTTCGTGCCGTCGAAGAGGGGGTGCCGCTGATCCGTGCCGCCAACAATGGGATTTCCGCGGTCGTCGATCCTTACGGACGGGCTCTGCAGACGCTGGGATTGAACGTGCGCGGGGTGATCGATAGCCCGCTTCCCGAAGCCTTGGCGGCGCCTCTCTATGCGAAGGCCGGCGATTGGATGCTCGTCCTTGTGCTCGTCCTGTTCGCATCGCTGGCCGGCGTGCTCAGCAAAAAAGGCAGTTTATCAAGGCCTTGACGTCAACTCGTCGCGGCGACGCTCGGACGTTGACGCCCGCCGCGCATACACCTAGGAAGTGTGAAAGCTCTCCGTATTTAACTGTTGGCTGTAAGAGCGATGGCGAACGACATTTCAACCGAGGACGCTTCCAGCGAAGAGACGCCGCGTGGATCGCGGCGCGCCAATCCGATGGATGTCCATGTCGGCTCGCGGGTCCGACTGCGGCGGATGCTGCTCGGCATGAGCCAGGAAAAGCTTGGCGAGCATCTGGGGCTGACGTTCCAGCAGGTGCAAAAGTACGAGAAGGGCGTCAACCGGATCGGCGCCAGCCGCCTCTTCGATCTCGCAAAGGTTCTCGGCGTTCCCGTGCAGTTTTTTTACGACGAGGCGCCTTCGGGCGCGCAAAGCGCCGGGGCCGTGATGACCGGCTTCGCCGAGCAACCGGATGAGACGTACGTCGTCGAGTTTCTCGGTACGCGAGAGGGGCTTGAATTGAACAAGGCATTTGCGCGCGTCACCGATCCGAAAGTGCGCCGCTCGATCGTCGATCTCGTTCGGGCGCTTGCGGGTGAAGAAGGTTGAAGCGGCCGGCTTGCTAATCCGTCTTTGCCAGCGTTCAATCTTTTCAGATGAGCATGTCGTCCAAGGCGGTAAATCTCGTGTTCGCGCAAGGCCGCGCGCTTGACCGGCAGAGGCGATGCTGCGACAAACCGGCGCTTTTCGAACAGCGGGCAACTGCTAAACCGGCTGCACATTCCATCTCAAGCGCAATAGCACTTCGCTTCAACATCGGGGGCCCCAGTGGCGCGAAAGTCCTTTCTTTTCACGAGCGAGTCCGTATCCGAAGGCCACCCTGACAAGGTCTGCGATCGCATCTCCGACGAAGTCGTCGATGCCTTCTATCGTGAAGGTGCCAAGGAAGGGCTCGATCCCTGGGGCATCCGGGCCGCATGCGAGACGATGGCCACGACGAACCGTGTGATCATCGCCGGAGAGTCGCGCGGTCCGAAAGACGTCACCGTTGCGTCGATCCAGGACATCACACGCAAGGCGATCAAGGACATCGGCTACGAGCAGGAAGGGTTCCATTGGGCAAACTGCAATATCGAAGTTCTGCTGCATTCGCAGTCGGCTGACATTGCGGCGGGCGTTGACGCCAAGCAGCCGACGAACCAGGAAGAGGGCGCGGGCGATCAGGGCATCATGTTCGGCTATGCCTGTAACGAAACGCCGGAGCTCATGCCGGCGCCGATCTATTACGCGCACAAGATTTTGCAGGATCTCGCCACGGCGCGGAAGGCCAAGCAGGCTGGAGCCGCGAAGCTCGGTCCGGATTCAAAAAGCCAGGTGACGGTTCTCTACGAAAACGGCAAGCCGGTCGGCGTAACGCAGATCGTCGTTTCGCATCAGCACGTGGATGAAGATCTGAGTTCGCGGCAAGTTCGCGAGATTATCGAACCCTATGTGCGAAAGGCGCTGCCCGAGGGCTGGATCAGCAAGGATACGATCTGGCATATCAATCCCACCGGCAAATTCTTCATCGGAGGCCCCGATGGCGACACGGGTCTGACGGGCCGCAAGATCATCGTCGATACCTACGGCGGCGCAGCACCGCATGGCGGTGGTGCATTCTCCGGCAAGGATCCGACCAAGGTTGATCGGTCGGCAGCCTACGCGGCGCGCTATCTGGCGAAAAACGTCGTCGCATCCGGCATTGCCGATCGCTGCACGATCCAGTTGTCCTACGCCATCGGCGTTGCTAAACCGCTGTCGATCTACGTTGATACGCATGGCACCGGCAAGGTCGATGAAGCGGCGATCGAGAAGGCGCTGGGCGAGGTTATGGATCTGACGCCACGCGGCATCCGCGGCCATCTCGAACTCAACAAGCCGATCTATGCACGCACGTCAGCTTACGGCCACTTCGGTCGGCCCGCTGAGAAGGACGGCGGTTTTTCATGGGAGCGCACCGACCTCGCTCCGAAGATCAAGAAGGCCGTCGCCTAAGCCCGTGGCCGATGGAATTTGAGAGTATAAAACGGCTGCGAAAGCGGCCGTTTTTGTTGTGGCGGTGCATACGACAATGTCCAGCGACGAGCATGAACTCAGATCATACGGCCGCCGGCGCGGGCGCAAGCCGAGCGAACGTCAAGCAGCGTTGCTGCGCGACTATCTTCCGCAAGTCGCTTTCGATAACGCCAAGACGCAAGGCCCTGGTCCGACCTGGCTCGAAATCGGGTTCGGCGGTGGCGAACATCTTCTCTGGCAAGCACGCCAGCATCCCGAAGTCAGGCTCATTGGCTGCGAGCCATACGAAGACGGGGTTATAAAGGTGCTGGACACCGTCGAGGCGGACGGGCTGAAGAACGTCGCTATTCACATGGGAGATGCGCGAGACGTGCTGCGAGGGCTTACTCCGTCGTCGATTGAGCGCGCCTTCATTCTCTTTCCCGATCCCTGGCCAAAGCGGAAACATCGCAAACGCCGACTCGTTAACACTTCGCTTCTCGACCTACTGGCGCTGGCCCTGAGGCCGGGGGCAGAACTTCGCATCGGTACCGATATCGGCGATTATGCGCGCACGATGCTCGAGGCTTTCGCGCGTGAGCCGCGCTTCATCTGGCAGGCCGAAAGCCCTGCCGATTGGCGGGTTCGGCCATCGGATTGGCCGGCGACCCGTTATGAGGCCAAAGCTGCCGCCGCCGGGCGGCGGAGCTATTATTTGCGATTTGTGAGGACCTAGCGCGATGCGAAAGCCTTGCGTACTTCTGAAATCTCGCCTATCTACCAGTCATTCCAATAACACTACGACCGGATAGGAGAGTGGACCTTCGGGCCCGCTCCGAACGAACTTGCAAGAGACGATCGCCAGCAACGCACCGCAGCCATCAGAGGGCAGCCCGGACACGCGCCGCTTCTTGCGCGAGACGGGCGTTGCGGCCGACATCGCTGCGATTGTCGAGCCCGTTCTCGAAGATTTGGGTTTCCGGCTTGTGCGTGTGAAGGTTCAAGGCGGCGGAACCGCCGATCGCATCGTACAGTTGATGACCGAACGCCCCGACGGTTCGATTACGATCGACGATTGCGAAGCGATCTCGAAAAGCATTTCGCCGGTGCTTGACGTCGCCGATCCGATTTCGGGTACGTATCGGCTCGAGATTTCGTCGCCCGGCATCGACCGGCCTCTGGTTCGGCCGAGTGATTTCGAGGACTGGTCGGGTCACGAAGCTCGCATCGAACTGACGGAACCTGTTGGCGGTCGCAAGCGCTTCAAGGGCGTGCTCGAAGGTTTCGAAGATGGTGAAGTTCGTATTCAAGCCGACACCGGCGAACACGGCATCCAGCTTTTGGGGCTACCGGTGCATTTGATTTCGGATGCCAAGCTCGTCCTGAACGATGAGCTGATCCGCGAAGCTCTCGCCCGCGCCAAGGAGCGCCACTCAACCCGGCCCGGTGACGGCGCCGAACTCGACGAAGACGATCTGGAGGATTGAAGTCATGGCTATGGCAGGCATTAGCGCCAACCGGCTTGAGCTTTTGCAAATTGCCGACGCCGTCGCGCGCGAAAAGACGATCGACAAGAAGATCGTTATCGAGGCGATGGAGGACGCGATCCAGAAGGCGGCGAAGTCACGCTACGGCGCGGAGAACGACATTCGCTGCGAGATTGATCCCAAAACGGGTGAAGCCAAGCTGACGCGCGTGCTAGCCGTTGTCGATCTCGTCGAAAACGACGCAACGCAGATTACCGTCGAGGACGCCAAAAAGCGCAATCCTGACGCGAAAGTCGGCGACATGCTCGCCGAAACGCTGCCGCCTCTCGAATTCGGCCGGGTCGCTGCGCAGAACGCCAAGCAGGTCATCGTTCAGAAGGTGCGCGAAGCGGAGCGCGACCGGCAGTTTGCAGAATTCAAGGATCGCGTCGGCGACACGTCGAACGGTACGGTGAAGCGGGTCGAGTACGGCAACGTCATCGTCGATCTCGGCCGGGCGGAGGGCATCATTCGCCGCGACGAGATGATCCCACGCGAGAACGTGAGGCTCGGCGATCGCATCCGCGCCTTCATCTACGAAGTGCGCCGCGAGCAGCGTGGCCCGCAAATCTTCCTGACGCGCGCGCGGCCGGAATTCATGTCGGCCCTGTTCCGCGCCGAAGTTCCCGAAATTTATGACGGCGTCGTCGAGATCAAGTCCGTCGCCCGCGATCCGGGGAGCCGCGCCAAAATCGCGGTTATTTCGAAGGATTCGTCCATCGACCCGGTCGGCGCCTGCGTCGGCATGAGGGGCGCGCGCGTGCAAGCCGTCGTCAACGAGCTGCAAGGCGAGAAAGTCGACATCATCCAGTGGAACCCGGATGCGGCGAGCTTCATCGTCAACGCGCTGGCGCCTGCGGAAGTTACCAAGGTCGTGCTCGATGAAGATTCAAACCGCATCGAAGTCGTCGTTCCCGAGGCGCAGCTTTCGCTAGCGATCGGCCGGCGCGGTCAGAACGTTCGTCTGGCATCGCAATTGACGGGCTGGGATATCGATATTCTGACTGAGCAGGAAGAAAGCGAGCGCCGGCAGAAGGAGTTCGCGGAGCGTACGCAGCTTCTGATGGATTCGCTCGATGTCGACGAGGTCATTGCCCAGCTTCTCGTAACCGAGGGCTTTGCGACGATCGATGAAGTCGCATACGTCGATCTTTCGGAAATTGCGCACATCGAAGGTTTTGACGAGGCCACGGCCGAGCAGATCCAGAGTCGGGCGCGCGAATATCTCGAGCAGCAGGAAGCCGATCGCGATGCGAAGCGGCGCGAGCTTGGCGTTGCCGATGACGTAGCGGAAATCCCCGGCATCACCACCGCGATGATGGTGGCCCTAGGCGAGAACGGCATCAAGACCGTCGAGGACTTTGCCGATTGCGCCACCGACGATCTGATCGGATGGACGGAGCGCAAGAAGGAGAAGGACGCCGAGGCCGTCAGGCATAAAGGTTTTCTGGACGGCTTCGAGCTGTCGCGGACCGATGTCGAAAACATGATCATGGCGGCTCGCGTTCACGCCGGGTGGATCAAGGCCGAGGATCTCGAACAGCCGGTGGCCGAAGCAGAAGAATCCGAGGCCGCGCCGACGGACGACACCAGCGTCCCTGGCTGACGGCAATGAGTGGAAAGGCAATCAACGCGCGTGACGGTAGAGCGGCAACATCAGCCTCCGACCGAAAATGCCGAGCAGGAGTCGGGTCCCGAACGCCTGTGCGCAGTCACGCGTCAATGCCTCGACCCGAAGCAGCTCATCAGGTTTGTACTGTCGCCTGACGGTATCGTCGTCCCGGACCTCGAACGGCGTCTACCCGGACGCGGCGTCTGGGTTGGCTGTGACCGCAAGCTCGTCGAGCGGGCCGTCGCCACCAAAGTGTTTGCCAAAAGCCTCAAGACCAAGGCCGAGGCGCCGCAGGATCTGCCGGAACGGGTCGACGCGTTAATCGTTAAGCGTGTAGGCGCGACGCTGTCGCTCGCCAACAAGGCGGGCTTGGCTGTTGCGGGCTTCGAGAAGGTTTTTGCAACACTCGAGAAAACTACCGTGGCAGCGGTGCTCCACGGCACCGATGCCGCGGCTGACGGGCGAGCCAAGCTCGATCGGAAATACCAGGCAATTCAGGGTTCTCGGGGCGTTCCAGCGCCGATCGTCGATGTTCTGACGATTGCACAAATGAGCTTGGCCATCGGGCGGGGAAGTGTGGTACATGCTGCCCTCACACCCGGAGGACTGTCGGATCGGTTTCTCGAGGAAGCGGAGCGCCTCTCGCGCTACCGGGGCTTCGCGACCGAGGTCGCCGACGATTTTTCTGAAGTTTTTGAAGGCTGAACGGACAACGCATGACGGATTCGAACGACCAGACCGACAAGACCATACGCGTTGGCGCGCGCAAGCCGCTGTCGCTACAGCGAACGGTCGAGTCTGGCCATGTGCGACAGAACTTCAGCCACGGGCGCTCCAAGTCCGTTGTCGTCGAGAAGAAGAAGACGCGCAGGCTTGGGCCGGGATCGGAAGGCGCCGAAGTGGCTCCGGCCGCGGCACCGATCGAAACTGCCGCTCCGGCAGCTAAAGCTCCACCGGCGCCACCAGCACAGGCGGCACCCGCAACGAGCCAACCGCAAGGACGGACTCTTTCCAACGAGGAGCGAGCCGCGCGCGAACGTGCGCTTGCCGCCGCGCGGGCCGAGGAGCCGGGCCGCGTCGATGCCGAGACGGTGCGCTTCGAGCCCGTTCGTCACGAGCCTCAAACGCGAAGTGAAGACGCGAAACCTCAACACGTTGAACCAGCCGTTGCCAGTGCTACGGCTGCTGCCGCCGCTGCTCCGGCAGCAGCGCCCGCACCAGCTGCGCGCGATAGCGCGCCACGGGAATCGCGCGAGCGGCGCGATGCCGGACCGGGAGCGCCACGAGAAGGCGCACGTCCGCCCTTCCAAAGAGCCCCGGCGCGTCCCGCAGGCAATACCTACATGCCGCGCGAGGCAGGCCGTCCGCGCGAGATCGAATTCCCGGCGCCAGTCCGCCGCGGTGCGGCTCCGGCAGACGCAACAACCATCGAGAAGCCGACCCGCCCGATACGGCCGGTCGTCGCGCGCCAACAGCCGGAAGAAGATGACAGCCGCAAGCGCGGTCCGGGCGGCGTGAAGGTGCCGCGTCCAGCGGTGAAGCTCAACGATGACGGACGCCAGCGCCAGAAGCTGACGATCTCGAACTTTGATCGGGAAGCGCAGGTTCGCTCGCTCGCTTCGCTGAAGCGCAAGCGCGAAAAAGAAAAACTCAAGGCGATGGGTATCCAGCAGCCTCGCGAGAAGATTTCGCGCGAGGTGATCATACCCGAAGCCATCACCATTCAGGAACTGTCGAACCGTATGGCGGAACGCGCCGTCGACTTGATCAAGTATCTTATGCGGGAAGGCGCGATGCATAAGATCACCGACGTCGTCGATGCGGATACCGCCGAGCTGATCGTTCAGGAATTCGGTCACACGCCGAAGCGCGTTTCGGAAGCTGACGTCGAAATCGGCTTTGTCGGAGACAAGGATGTCGACGATACGGCTTTGGAATTCCGCGCTCCTGTCGTGACGATTATGGGTCACGTCGACCACGGCAAGACATCGCTGCTCGATGCGATACGCTCGACGAATGTGGTGTCCGGCGAGGCCGGCGGCATCACGCAGCACATCGGCGCCTATCAGGTCATGACGCCGGACGGCGACAAGATCACGTTCATCGATACGCCCGGCCACGAAGCCTTCACGGCGATGCGGGCCCGCGGTGCGAAGGTGACGGACATCGTTGTGCTCGTCGTCGCCGCCGACGACGGCGTCATGCCGCAAACTGTCGAGGCGATCAATCACGCCAAGGCCGCCAAGGTTCCGATGATTGTTGCGATCAATAAGATCGACAAGCCGCAGGCCGATCCGGGCCGCGTGCGCACCGATCTCTTGTCGCAAGAAATCGTCGTCGAGAGCATGGGCGGCGACACGCTCGAAGTGCCGGTTTCGGCATTGAAGCGTACCAATCTCGACAAACTTTTGGAAGCGATCCATCTGCAGGCCGAAATTCTGGATCTTCGAGCCAACCCGCATCGCACGGCGGAAGGCATCGTCATCGAAGCCAAGCTCGAGCGCGGCCGCGGTCCTGTCGGTACCGTCCTCGTGCAACGCGGCACGCTGCGCGTTGGCGACATCATGGTTGCGGGCACGGCCTGGGGCCGTGTACGCGCTCTGCTCGATGATCATGGCGCGCCGATCGACGAGGCCGGTCCTTCGGTACCGACTGAAGTTTTGGGCTTCGATTCGGCTCCGGAAGCGGGCGATCAGTTTGCCGTCGTTGAGAACGAAGCGCGGGCCCGCGAGATTACTGATTACCGGGTACGCAAGCGTCGGGAAACTCTTGGGTCAGCCGGCAACAAGAGCTCGCTCGAGCAGATGATGCAGCAGCTCAAGGACGCCGGGCGCAAGGAATTCCCGCTCGTCGTCAAGGGCGACGTGCAGGGCTCGCTCGAGGCGATCGTCGGCGCACTGAAGAAAGTCGGCAACGACGAGGTCGAGGCGCGACTCGTACATTCGGGCGTCGGCGGCATCACCGAATCCGACGTCGCGCTGGCGGCAGCTTCAAAGGCGATCGTGATCGGCTTTAATGTTCGCGCCAACGCGCAGGCAAAACAGGCCGCCGACAGCCAGGGCGTCGAGATCCGCTATTATAACATCATCTACGATCTCGTGGACGAGGTGAAGGCCGCGATGTCGGGCCTGCTGGCACCGACGAAACGCGAAATCTTCCTCGGTTACGCAACGATCAAGCAGGTCTTCAACATCTCGAAGTTCGGCAAGGTCGCGGGCTGCCAGGTTACCGAAGGCAAGGTCGAACGCGGCGCCAAGGTTCGCCTGTTGCGCGACAACGTCGTCATTCACGAGGGTACGCTTGCGATCCTGAAGCGCTTCAAGGACGACGTCAAAGAGGTCGTTTCGGGTCAGGAATGCGGCATGTCCTTCGCGAACTATCAGGATATCCGCGAAGGCGATCAGATCGAGTGCTTCCAGGTCGAGACGATCGCAAGGAGCCTATAACCGCCCACGCATGCTGTCCGTGCGCTGAGAATCGCACGGGCTTGCTCCGCGAAGTGCGGCATGCCGCGGTGGCCCTGGCCGCCCGGCTCTCCAAGCCGAAGTCGTTCATTTTAGCTAAAGAGGCCGAACGCGGTCCGATCCCGCGGCGGGAAGAGAATGACAAGAAAGTCGACGCAGTCGGGCGCGAAAGCCCCCACGCAACGCATGCTTCGCGTTGGCGAATTGATCCGGCACAGGATTGCGGAACTGCTGGCGCGTGGCGAACTCCACGACAAAGTACTCGCGTCGCATGTCATCACGATCCCGGAGGTGCGTCTATCGCCCGATCTCAAGCTCGCGACGGTCTACGTGATGCCTCTTGGCGGCAATGACGTGAAGCCCGTCGTCGAGGCACTGGCGCGCAACAAGAAATACCTTCGCGCGGCCGTTGCCGCGGCGCTGAACCTGCGCTACGCGCCGGATTTGCGGTTCAAAGAGGACAAAACATTCGAGGAGGCGACGCGTATCGATCGCCTACTCGATAGTCCGAAGGTCCGCCAGGATATCGAAAAGAAGTGATTGAAGTCTTCCTCTCACCCCGAGCGGAGAGAGGGTCGAGGAAACAATGGCACGACGCAAGAAGGGTAATCCAGTCCACGGCTGGCTGGTTCTCGATAAGCCGCCGAATATGACGTCGACGCAGGCGGTCGGCGCGGTGCGCCGCGCGTTCGACGCGCAAAAGGCTGGCCATTCCGGCACGCTCGATCCGCTTGCAACCGGCATCCTGCCGATCGCGCTCGGCGAAGCCACGAAGACAGTGTCGTTCGCAGTCGATGGCGAAAAGGCTTATCGCTTCACCGTCCGCTGGGGTGGCGAAACCGATACCGACGACACCGAAGGTACGGTCACAAACACGAGCGACAAGCGCCCCGAGCGTGGCGACATCGAAGCCCTGCTGCCGCAGTTTCACGGGGAGATCATGCAGGTGCCGCCGGCTTATTCGGCGATCAAGGTCGCCGGTGAACGCGCCTATGATCTGGCGCGCGGCGGCGAGACCGTCGTGCTCGATCCACGCCCTATCTTCATCGACAGTCTGGTGCTCGTCGAGATGGTCGACGCTTCGACGAGCGTGTTCGAGGCCCGCTGCGGCAAAGGTACGTACGTGCGGGCGTTGGCGCGTGACATGGGTCGCATTCTCGGCTGCTACGGCCACGTCATCGCATTGCGCCGGACGAGGGTCGGTCCTTTCGACGAGCCGCGGGCCGTAACGATGGAGACACTTCTGGCTGCGGCTAATTCCGAGGATCGGGATGGGCTTGCGAGTCTGCTTCAACCTGTTGAGGCGGCTCTTGCCGACCTGCCGGAGCTTCTGGTGTCGCTCAGCGATGCGGCAAGTTTGGCGCGCGGCCAGACTGTTCTGATCCGCGGCCGGGACGCGCCCATTCTCACGGGCCCCGCCTACGCGACGTCAAAAGGGCGGCTTATCGCGCTTGGAGAACTTGCGAAGGGCGCGTTGCACCCGACACGGGTTTTCAATCTTGGATAATTTAAATGCTTCGCTAGGCGTCTAACGCGCTGAAATAGCGCATTAAATTCCTCGGCAATTCAAACTCGCGTTTGCCGGGGGTTCGTGTATAAGTACGCCGACCGCGCGGGAAACTCGTGTTCCGCGCGGCTTTCATTTGCGACCCCGCTGGACGACATCCCGGCCGTGGCCGCTCATTTCAAACTCCAATTCGAAAGGAGCAACCGATGTCGCAGATCGCACCACACAGGCGTGTGGCGAAGACCGCCGTTATCAAAGACAGCGCGACGAAGGACAACGATACCGGCTCGCCGGAAGTTCAGATCGCCGTGCTCACGCATCGCATCAACGAACTGACCGATCACTTCAAGATGCACAAGAAAGACAATCACTCGCGTCGCGGTCTATTGAAAATGGTCAGCCAGCGCCGTCAGCTGCTCGACTATGTGAAGAGCAAGGACAACGCGCGCTACCAGAAAATCATCGAGAAGCACGGCATCCGGCGCTAAGTCGCGCGCTCGTTATCGCGCTCAAGACAGGGCCGACAGATGGCCGCTTGCAAGCATACGATCACAACAGCAAAGACGCCGGCGCCTCGTAGCGTGCCGGCGCAATAAGCGCTCGCCCGGCATGAGGCCGGCGAGCATGTCCGACCGACAGAAAAGCAAAAACGAAAGATTGAACATGTTTGACATCCATCGAGTCGAAATTGACTGGGGTGGCCGCAAGCTGAAGCTCGAGACGGGCCGTTATGCCCGCCAAGCCGATGCGGCCGTCTTGGCCCAATATGGTGATACGACCGTTCTCGCGACCGTCGTCGGGGCGCGCTCCGCGAAGCCCGGCATCGATTTTTTCCCCCTGACCGTGAATTACCAGGAACGCACGTATGCTGCCGGCAAAATTCCCGGCGGCTATTTCAAGCGTGAAGGCCGTCCGACCGAAAAAGAGACGCTGACGTCGCGCCTCATCGACCGTCCGATCCGTCCGCTGTTCGTCGAAGGCTTCAAGAACGAGACACAGGTCGTCGTGACGGTCCTGTCGCATGATCTCGAAAACGATCCGGATATTCTCGGGCTGGTCGCGGCTTCCGCCGCGTTGACCCTCTCGGGCCTGCCGTTTCTCGGTCCCATCGGCGCGGCGCGCGTCGGCGTCATCAATGGCGAGTTCGTGCTGAACCCGATGGTCGACGAGATGAAGGACAGCGCTCTCGATCTCGTCGTCGCCGGCACTCTCGACGCTGTGATGATGGTCGAATCGGAAGCCAAGGAATTGCCCGAGTCGCAGATGCTCGAAGCCGTAATGTTCGGTCACAAGCATATGCAGCCGGTCATCCAAGCGATCATCAAGCTTGCCGAGAAGGCAGCGAAGGAGCCGTGGGATATCAAAATCCCCGACAAGGCGAAGTACGCCGCCGACGTCAAGAGGATCGCCGAGAAGACTTTGAAGGAAGCTTTCTCGACGAAGGAAAAGGGCAAGCGTCAGGACCTCGTCAGCGCTGCGAAGAAGGCTTTGGCCGAAGGCATTGCCATTCCTGCCGACGACCCGAATGAGAAGGTGCTGCTTTCGGACGCCTTCAAAGCGCTTGAAATGGATATCATGCGCGGCGACGTCCTTAAGACGAAGCTGCGCATCGACGGCCGCGACCTGAAGACGGTGCGTCCGATCCTTTCCGAAGTTCGCGTTCTGGCGCGCACGCACGGCTCGGCGCTCTTCACGCGCGGCGAGACGCAGGCGCTGGTCGTTGCGACGCTCGGCACGGGCGAAGACGAGCAATACGTCGACAGCCTCGAAGGCACGAGGAAAGAGCGCTTCCTGCTCCACTACAACTTCCCTCCATATTCCGTCGGTGAAGTCGGCCGCATGGGCTCGCCGGGCCGCCGCGAAATCGGTCACGGTAAGCTCGCATGGCGCGCGATCCGTCCGATGCTGCCGACGCAGGAGGAATTCCCCTACACGCTTCGCATCGTCTCGGAGATCACCGAGTCGAACGGCTCCTCGTCGATGGCGACGGTTTGCGGTTCATCTCTTGCGTTGATGGACGCGGGCGTGCCGTTGAAGTCGCCGGTTGCGGGTATCGCGATGGGTTTGATCAAGGAAGGTGATGATTTCGCCGTCCTGACAGACATCCTCGGCGATGAAGATCACCTCGGCGACATGGACTTCAAGGTCGCGGGCACCGCCAACGGCGTAACCGCGTTGCAGATGGACATCAAGATCACCGGCATCACCGAAGAGATCATGCGCGTTGCGCTTGAGCAGGCGCATAACGGGCGTTTGCACATCCTCAACGAAATGTCGAAGGCCCTTACCGGGGCGCGCGAGGAACTCGGCGAATACGCGCCACGTATCGAGACGATCAAGATCCCGACCGACAAGATCCGTGAAGTCATCGGTTCGGGCGGTTCGGTCATCCGCGAGATCGTCGCGGAATCCGGCGCCAAGATCGATATCGAGGACGACGGCACGGTGAAGATCGCGTCGGCAAACCGCGAGAGCATCGACAAGGCGCTTGCCCGCATCCGCGGCATCACGTCGGAGCCCGAAGTCGGCCAGATCTACAAGGGCAAGGTCGTGAAGATCATGGAGTTCGGCGCGTTCGTGAACTTCTTCGGCGCGAAGGACGGCCTTGTACACATCTCGCAGCTTTCCTCCGGCAGACCGGCGACGGTCGGCGAAGTCGTGCAGGAAGGCCAAGAGGTTTACGTCAAGCTCTTGGGCTTTGACGATCGCGGCAAAACGCGGCTGTCGATGAAGATCGTCGATCAAACGACGGGCCAGGAAATTCCGCGCGCCGAGGGCGAGCCGGAAGAGGTCTTCGAAAGCCGTCCGCCGCGCCGCGAAGGCGCGCGTGGCGGTGGCCGCGGCGGTCCGCGTCGCGATCGCTAAGTCGCTTCGTTATTACTGAGACGAAAAAAGCCATCGGATCGCAGGATCCGGTGGCCTTTTCTTTGGCATCGTCATCGCCCGTCACGTGTGGTCCTGGATGGCCGGGTCAAGCCCGGCCATGACGTGAAGAGGATCAGAACCAGCGGCATTTGCCACGTTTGCAAACGTGGTTCGTGCACTGCACGCGACCGATGCCTTTGACGTGTTTGTGCCAGCCGTTAAGGCCGCGCCGGCAAGTGCGGTGCCAGCCCCACGTCTTCTGCACGGGAGAGGGTTGTGCGGCGCCCACTTCGTTCAAGGCGCCGAATGATCCCATATTTGTTGCCATGGCCGGCATCGTCGCGAATAAAACCCCAGCGGCGAGCGCGGCGCCGGCAAGCGACAATTTCAAATTCATTTGGCCTTACTCCTTTTCCCCGTAATTTCTGGAGGCAAACCCCCAGTGTTTGCTGAAACGGAGGCAAAGTAACAAAGGCCGATTGTCAGCGCCAAGCGCTCAATTGTGGCCGTGGTCGAACGGCAACACGGATGCGCGAGACGCAAAAGCCTATCAGCAGTGCGTGCGTCTCAGGCCTTCGCGAAAGCCGGCACGTCGTGCCAGAAAACGCGGGCCTTGTTGCTGACATCGAGCGGATCGCCCGTGGTCAGCAGCGTCAGCGTCCCGTCCTCGTCGCCGTTCACGTACTGCGGCCGCCGCGTGAGATAGTCCTCGAAGCTATCGGACACAACCTCGGGCTGCGAAAGAATGCGGGTGAACGGCGGCAGGTGCTTGCGGAAGAGATGCTCGACAAGTGGAAAGTGTGTGCATCCAAGGATCGCCCGGTGCGGCAGCGTCGGGTTTGTGGCCGTTAGCAGCGTTTCGACCCCTTCGCGCACAAGAGCGTCGAGTTCACTTTCGGGACGTTTGTTTTCGATCGCGCCGACGAGCTCCGAGCAGACTTGCTGGACGACGGTGACCTTCGGACAGCGTTTGCGGATTTCTTCCGTGTAGACGCCCGACGCTATCGTTCGTGTCGTCCCGAAGACGGCGATGGTGTCGGTGTTGTTCTTCTGCGGATATTGCGGCGACGCTACCGCCCACGGTGTTTGGGTTGCGGCCTCGACGGTCGGGGCGACAATGCCCAGCACGTTATGCGTGCCAGCCCAGCGGCTTTTCGGCAGCCACTGTTGTTGCAGACGACGCAGCGCTACCGACGTCGCCGTGTTGCAACCGAGTAGCGCCAGCTTGGCGCCGCGCGCGAACAGGTCTTCGACACAGACGCGCGTATAATCGACGATCTCTTCCGATGGCCGGTTGCCGTAGGGCACGTGCGCATGGTCAGAGAGGTAGACGAAGTCGACGGTTCTGTACCGCTCGACGAGGGCGCGCAGAACGGTAAGTCCGCCGAGGCCAGAATCAAAAACGCCGATCATGGACCGAGTGTTTGCGATGCCGGGCGGCGGACGTCAACGCCCTCAGGAGGGTCACTCTGCCGCTTCGGACGGAGATCTGCTTGGGGTTTTGCCCTCGGCATCGTGCTCTTTCAAGCTCTGCAGTGTCGGCATCGACACGGTGTTATAACCGCAGTCGACGAAATGAACCTCGCCGGTGACGGCGCCGGACAACGGCGAAAGGAGATAGAGAGCCGAGCCACCGACGTCATCCAATGTCGGCGTGCGCTTGAGCGGCGCGTTTTCGCGCTGATAGTTGAAGATGACGCGCGCATCTGAAACGCCGGCTCCGGAGAGCGTACGCATCGGCCCTGCAGAAAGAGCGTTGACGCGGATGCCCTGCGGCCCGAGGTCAGCCGCGAGATAGCGGACGGAGGCTTCGAGCGCGGCCTTGGCGACTCCCATAACGTTGTATGACGGTACCCACCGGGTCGCTCCGCCGTACGAGAGTGTTATCAGCGAACCACCATTCGGCATCAGGTCGGCGGCGCGCTTGGCAATTTCGGTGAAGGAAAAGCACGAGATCACCATGGAATTGATGAAGTTGTCGCGCGTGGTGTCGGCGTAGCGTCCCGCTAGCTCCTTGGGATCGGAATACGCGAGAGCGTGGACGACGAAGTCGAGACTGCCCCACTCCTCCTTGATGCGATTGAAGGTGTTATCGACACTTGGGAGATCGAGGACGTTGCATTCCTCGATGATTTTGGAGCCGAGCGATTGAGCTAGCGGAACTGCGCGGCGGCCAAAAGCGCCGCCTTGATAGGTAAACGCGAGTTCTGCGCCCTGGCCCGCGAGTACGCGCGCGATACCCCAGGCGATCGATCTCTCGTTGGCGACGCCCATTACGAGACCGCGCTTTCCCGCCATCAAGGGACCTGGCTTTGCGATATCGATGTCCGTCATTGGAAGCCTCGCTTTTTCACCAAATGCACGTCCGCGTACGTCAAACCAGCCGGAACCGCGCTTGTAAACTCGCATACTCATTGACCGTCTGTCGTTCAGTAAGGCCCGGCGACGGTTATGATTTGTTCCGTCAGCTAACCATCGTGCCGGCTGAAGATCAGAGTGGCATTGGTGCCGCCGAAACCGAAGCTGTTCGACATCACACAGTTAAGGTCGGCGTTGTCGATACGACTAAGGGCAATCGGCATATCGGCAAAGGCCGGATCGAGCTCGTCGATGTTGGCACTTTCACAAATAAAGCCATTGTTCATCATAAGCAGCGAGAAAATCGCCTCCTGGACGCCGATGGCGCCGAGAGAGTGACCCGTCAATGACTTGGTCGCCGAGATTGGGGGCACGCTGCTGCCGAATACGGCGCGGATGGCTTCGATTTCCTTGGCGTCGCCGACGCCGGTGCTGGTCCCATGCGGATTGATGTAGTCGATTTTGGGCAGACCTTTGCCGTCGAAGCCTTCAAGTGCCAGCTTCATGCAGCGTTCCGCGCCTTCGCCCGATGGCGCCACCATGTCGTAGCCATCGGATGTGGCGGCGTAGCCTTTGACTTCGCCGTAGATCTTGGCGCCACGGGCCTTGGCGTGTTCGAGTTCTTCCAACACGATGACGCCGGCGCCACCGGCGATCACGAAGCCGTCGCGGTCTTTGTCATAAGCCCGGCTCGCCTTCGCCGGCGTGGCGTTGAAATGCGTCGACATCGCACCCATCGCGTCGAAAAGGTCTGACAGCGTCCAGTCGAGTTCCTCGCAGCCGCCAGCGAACATGACATCCTGCTTGCCCCACTGGATCAACTCCGTGGCGTTGCCAATGCAGTGCGCGCTGGTCGCGCAGGCTGATGAAATCGAGTAGTTGACGCCCTTGATCTGGAAGGCCGTCGCAAGCGCCGCCGAGGGGCCAGAGCACATGCCCTTCGGCACCTCGAACGGTCCGATCTTTTTCGGGCCGCCGGATTTAATCGTTGTTTCCGCGGCTTCGACGATGGCGCGGGTTGAAGGCCCGCCGGAGCCCAGAATAACACCGGAGCGTGGGTTGATGACGTCGGAGGATTCCAGGCCCGCGTCGCGGATCGCCTGATCCATCGCGATCCAATTCCAGCCGACGCCAGGGTTCATGAAGCGCTTCGGCTTCCTCGGAACCATGGTCTCCCACTCGATGTTGGGAGCGCCATGCACCTGACACTTGAATCCAAGTTCCGCGTACTTATCGGCGCGCGAAATGCCCGACTTTGCCTCTCTCAATGAGGCAAGTACTTCCTGGGCATTGTTCCCGATCGAGGACACGACGCCCATTCCAGTCACAACGACGCGCCGCATGCGCTCCTTGTCTCCCGCGATTTGTCCCGTAGGCCGTTGAGGCAGTGGGGCTAAGCCGCCACGCTTAGGTACCTTCGCTCGACTTGAGTAGCACTCTCAAGTCCTTGGCTGTGTATATCACTTCGCCGTCGGCTTTCAGGACTCCGTCGGCCTCGGCAAGCTTCAACTTCCGCGCGATGACGCGTTTCACGTCGATGACGTATTCAAGCAGTTTCACGTCCGGCGTGACTTCGCGCGTGAACTTGACCTCGCCGACACCAGAGGCGCGGCCTTGGCCCGTCAATCCGAGCCAGCCAAGAAAGAATCCCGTCAATTGCCAGAGCGCATCGAGACCCAGACAGCCGGGCATTACCGGGTCGCCCTTGAAGTGACAGGCGAACAACCAGTCGAGACGCTCGTTTCCGGCGACTTTCAGCTCGGCGACGATCTGCCCTTTGCCGTGGGCGCCACCGGTTTCAGAAATCGACGCGATTCGATCGACCATCAGCATCGGCGGGAGCGGCAGCTGGGCGTTGCCCGGGCCGAACAATTCGCCGCGTGCGCAGGTCAACAGATCTTCAAATTCGAAGCTAGAACGGCGTTCCGCCATGCAGTCCCTCGTCTCGCGGCCGACCACGTGATGCTCATTCACATTAAAACTCCGGGTCGCACCCGCATCAGCGGGCGTCCTAACACACCCCTGACGCCGCGCCTAGCATGGCGGGCATAGCGATCGACAGCCCGTTAATCGCCTGAAATCCTGAATTCTCGCATTAGTTGCGGCTTTTTCGGCGTCAGACTATAGTTCACTGCATCAGAGCGTTGCGGCTGCTTCGATAGGTGTGCCTTAACGCGAAACTATCAAGACAAGCGTATGAACGGAAATGCCTGACAGATCGCCGCCCGATATGGCCATGAGGCCAACCGCCACCGTACCGGAGATGCTACGTCAGGCAAACCTGCGCCCGACGCGGCAGCGCTTGACGCTTGGCCGTCTCCTGTTCGAGAGCGGCGACCGTCATATCACGGCGGAACAGTTGCATGCGGAGGTGACGGCGCTCGGCGAGCACGTTTCGCTCGCGACCGTGTACAACACTTTGCACCAGTTCAAACGCGCCGGGCTGGTTCGCGAACTGGCGATCGAAGGCTCGAAGGCTTATTTCGACACCAACACATCGAATCACAATCATTTTTTACTTGAGACGACGGGCGATCTCATGGACATCCCCGGCGATGCGATCCGGGTGGAAGGCCTGCCTGAGCCACCTGACGGGATGAAGATCACCCACGTCGACGTCGTCGTTCGGGTATCCAAGAGCTAAGCTTGGTGCCATACGGCGGTGCTATTTGAGCGCTTCGCCTTCATAGACGCCCCACAATTTTTTCTGCTCGATATAGCCGCTGTACTGATCGACTGTGACGCGGCACCAGCGGCCGTCGCAGGTATGCAGATCGGCTATGACGCCGGCTTCGACGTTAGCAACGATGTTTGAGTGCGTGCTGTCGCTCTCCAGAATGGGCACGAGCGGCGGCGGCGCTCCGGATTTGCGCTCCCACGGCAGCACGAGGGCGGTACGCCTGCCTGAGAGAAACGACTGCAGGACCCATCCCGTGACGCCTTCGGCATCGCGTACCTGGCGCCAGCCCTCGAATTCCTTGACCACCTCGAGCGGCAGGCCGGCTCGACGGTAGACCCAACCCGTAGGATAGTCGGTGCCGGGCCCGTTTCTTAAGTTGACGCGATCGGATTTGAGGCTGACGAACCGGGGTACAGGCAACCCGCTTCCGACTGCGGCGGGCCTGCCGGCAGGTGTCTCGGCGATGACAGGCGGCACCAGTAGCGCCGCCGCGGAAACGGCAGCGAGGTACAGGAACGCCAGCAACGGCTTGGCCCGTCGTCCGGCCAAAACCAGCCTGAAGCGGGAGAATATCGATGCTTTCATCTGAAGCACTGCGAGATCTATCATCCGGTCATCGACGCGCGAACGATGGATTCGCCCCGCGCACTAGCAAATCAATCATCACTTTGTCTTCGTAATGGCCATCTGATAGACACGGGGCCGCACATTCTCAAGCGGACACATCCCAAAGGGTGGAAAACCGCTCTATCCCTCTGCAACGGAATACGAATGCCGACGCCACAGAAGAAGCCTGTTGTTATCGTCACCCGCAAGCTCCCAGACGTCGTCGAAACGCGCATGTGCGAGCTGTTCGATGCCCGACTGAATGTCGATGACAAGCCGATGACGCAAGCTCAGCTTATCGAAGCCGTCAGGATCGCCGATGTTCTGGTTCCAACGGTCACCGATCGTATCGACCGCGCCGTGCTCACGCAGGCCGGGCCGAAACTAAGGCTGATCGCCAACTTCGGCACGGGCGTCGACAACGTCGATCTCGATACGGCGCGCAACCGCGGCATCCTGGTGACCAACACACCGGGCGTGCTGACCGAAGATACCGCCGACATGACGATGGCACTCATCCTCGCCGTGCCGCGCCGTCTCGCCGAAGGTGCCGCGTACATGCGCGATCCATCGACGAAATGGTCCGGCTGGTCGCCAACATGGATGCTCGGTCGGCGGATATTCGGCAAGCGGCTCGGCATCATTGGTATGGGCCGCATCGGCCAAGCCGTGGCGCGGCGCGCCAAAGCGTTCGGGCTTCAGATCCATTATCACAACCGCCGTCGCGTGCTCGAAGAGGTCGAGGAAGAGCTTGAGGCGACCTACTGGGAAAGCCTCGATCAGATGCTGACGCGGGTCGATATCGTTTCGGTGAATTGTCCGCATACGCCGGCGACGTATCACCTGCTTTCGGCGCGACGGCTGAAACTGCTGAAGCCGACGGCCTATGTCGTCAACACGGCGCGCGGCGAAGTCATCGACGAGAACGAACTGGCGAGGCTGCTGGAAACCGGCGCGATTGCCGGTGCCGGTCTCGACGTGTTCGAGCGCGAGCCCGCCGTCAATCCGCGGCTTCTCGCATCGGATAGGGTGATCGCATTGCCGCACATGAGTTCGGCGACGATCGAGGGCCGCGTCGACATGGGCGAGAAGGTCATCATCAACATCAAGGCCTTTGCGGACGGCCACGCGCCGCCCGATCGCGTGCATCCCGCGATGCTCTGAGCGTCGGGTTAGTGAATTGCAGGGCGCGACGGCTCGCGGCTATTCCGCCGCGCAGGAGCGTGCCCCAGCGGACTGATGAACCGAGAGATCCGTAATCGACGGTGTTCGTCCGGAGAGCGGATTTTCTGGGTCCCAGGCGACGGTTACAATTTCGAACCGGCACGCCAGCGCGTCGTAGATCAGCAACCGCCCGGCCAAGCTTTCCCCTAGGCCAAGGATTTCCTTGACGACCTCGGTCGCTTGCAAGGTGCCGACGACGCCGGCGACAGGCCCGAGAACGCCGGCCTCCGCGCAGTTGGCGACAAGGCCCTGCGGCGGCGGTTCCGGGAATACACAGCGCAGCGTCGGATAGGGCACCCCGCCTGCATCGGTCTCGTGCGGTTTGAAAAGCGACACGTAACCGTCGAACGACCCGAGCGCGGCATAGGCCAGCGGCCGTTTCGTGAGATAGCACGCATCGGAAACGAGGTAGCGCGTGGCGAAGTTATCCGTTCCGTCGGCGACGATGTCGTAACGGCCAATGATGTCCAGCGCGTTCGCGGGCTCGAGGCGCTCGGTGATCGTCTCGACATTGACGAGCGGGTTGATGCGCGCGACCGCGTCCCGTGCGCTCTCGACTTTCAGCCGCCCGACGTCTTCTTCGCGATGCGCGATCTGGCGCTGCAGATTGTCGATCGCGACCCGATCGTCGTCGATAACGCCGATGGTTCCGACACCCGCCGCCGCCAGGTACATCAGGACAGGCGAACCGAGCCCGCCCGCGCCGACGACGAGGACGCGCGCCGCCTTCAACTTCTGCTGACCCGGTGCGCCGACGTCGCGCAGCACAAGGTGGCGCTTGTAGCGCTCCACCTCGTCAGCCGTCAGTGTCACCATTGCCTTGCTTCCTAGAGCTTCAGCTCTTCGGTTGTGGTTCGACGAAAAGCTCGCTCGAAAAATAGCGCTCGGCGGACGACGGCGCAAATGTCACGATGGTCTTGCCTGCATATTCGGGCCTCTGGGCAACCGTAATGGACGCTGCAACATTGGCTCCGGTCGAAATGCCGCCGGGAATACCTTCAAGCTTGGCGACCATCCGCGAGACCTCGAACGAGACGTCGTTCGATACCGTGACGACCTCGTCGATAAAGCTGACATCGAGGTTCCCTGGAATGAAGCCGGCGCCGAGACCCTGGATTTTGTGCGGGCCTTTGGGCTGGCCTGAAATGACAGCACTCGTGGCCGGTTCGACGGCGATGATCTTTATCCCGGGTACGCGCTTCTTCAGCAGGCGACCGCAGCCGGTCAACGTGCCGCCGGTGCCGACGCCGACCACGACGGCGTCGATCTTGCCTTTCGTGTCGTTGAAGATCTCTTCAGCCGTCGTCAATTCGTGAACGAGCGGATTTGCCGGGTTATCGAACTGGCCCGGAATGACTGCGTCGGGGAACGATTTCGCCAACTCTTCGGCACGCGCCAAAGCAACCGGCATGCCGCCGGGTCCGGGCGTCAATTCCAACTCGGCGCCGAGATGCGTCAGGATTTTCCGACGCTCCATAGACATCGTGTCCGGCATGACGAGGATGAGACGATAGCCGCGTGACGCGGCAACGAATGCCAAGCCAATGCCGGTGTTGCCGGAGGTCGGCTCGATGAGAACGGTTTTGCCGGGAGTAATGCGGCCTTCGGCTTCGAGCACGTCGATCATCGCCACGCCGATGCGATCTTTGACCGACGACAGCGGATTGAAGAATTCGAGTTTCAGCAGGATGTCGGCTTTGAGGTTCGCCTGCGCCTTGATCCTCGAAAGTCGCACGAGCGGCGTGTGACCTATGGTTTCTGCGATGCTGTCGTAGACGCGACCGCGACCCCAGGTTTTGGTAGTGGCGAGGGTTTTGATTTCAGTTTTTGTCATGGCCGGTCCGTTTCATCTCTGGAGCTTCGACGCTTGCTGATTGAATAGATCGACGTGGCTTTTCGCAGGTTCGCGCGCGGGCCTCAAGAGGCGGGTTGCTTGAATTGGGGGCTGATAAGCTTTGCAGTTCTATTGCTTAGCGGCCCGGCGTCTTGCGGGGACTTGGGGATTTCGTCTGCCTACGCTTGGTGCGATTGGGGACAATGTCCTTTTTCTTGGTTTTTGTGAAGGATGGTGTGGTGCCGGTTCCTGTGGACCCGAAACCGCCGGTACTGCGAACCGTCGCCGAGAGTTTATTCGTTTGGCGCAATGCGACACGCGTCACGGGGGCGACGATCACCTGGGCAATCCGCTCGCCGCGGTTGACGACAAACGGCGCGTCACCAAGATTAACGAGAATGACTGCGATCTCACCGCGGTAATCAGCGTCGATCGTGCCAGGGCTGTTCAAGACCGTGACGCCAAATTTCACAGCGAGACCGGAGCGCGGTCGCACCTGGGCTTCGCTGCCAGGCGGCAATTCAAAGATGAGGCCTGTCGGCACGAGCCCCCGGCCGCCGGGAGCGAGGACCACCGGGCTGTCCGCCGGGACGGCCGCGACGAGGTCGAATCCGGCCGCGCCGGATGATTGATAAGCCGGAAGCGGCAAGCCTTCGGCGTGCTCCAGGCGGCGAACCTTGATCTTGATTTTCGCAACATCGCGCCGGGTCATTCGGCGGCTGCCCGTCTCGCAATCAATTGCTCAGCCGCGCGTTCGAGGATTTTCCGCGCCACATCGGTCTTGCTCATCTCAGGCCAGCTTTCGACGCCGCCGCTCGTGAGGACATGCACGGTGTTGCGATCGCCACCCATGACTCCGCTCGCGGGCGACACGTCGTTGGCGACTATCCAGTCGGCACCCTTCGATTTCAATTTCTTCTTGGCGTACGCCAGCACGTCCTGCGTTTCGGCCGCGAAGCCGATGACGATAGGCGGGCGGTTCTTCGTCAGTTGCGCGATCGTTTTGAGGATGTCGGGATTTTCGGTGAGGGTCAGAGCCGGTGGCCCTCCGGCGGATGATTTTTTGATCTTGCTGGCGTTGGGCGCGGTGACGCGCCAATCGGCGACCGCAGCTGCAAATATTGCGATATCGGCGGGCAGTGCCGCCTTCACGGCTTCAAGCATTTCCGCGGCGGTGACGACACGGACAACGCGGACGCCGATGCTGCTGGGATCTGCGAGCGAGACGGGTCCCGTGACGAGTGTCACGCGGGCGCCGAGGCGGGCGGCAGCGACAGCGAGTTCTTGCCCCTGCTTCCCCGATGAGCGGTTTGCAAGGTAGCGGACGGGGTCGATCGGCTCGTGCGTCGGGCCGCTGGTGATGACGACGTGCCGGCCCGCAAGTGGTCCTTGTTCGGCACCTAGAGGAGCCATTGCGGTTTCGATTGCAGCGATGAGATCGGGAACCTCGACGAGGCGTCCGGGCCCGCTTTCCCCTCGTTCGGCCATTTCGCCGTGAGCGGGACCGATGAAGCGAATGCCGTCCAGCTGAAGCTGCACGACGTTGCGCCGTGTTGCCGGATTGAGCCACATGCGCGGGTTCATTGCCGGCGCAACGAGAACGGTCTTGTCCGTCGCAAGCAGAACGGCGGTCGCGAGGTCGTCGGCATGACCGCCGGCCATGCGTGCGATGAGGTCGGCTGTTGCGGGCGCGACTATGATGAGATCGGCATCGCGCGCCAGCCGGATGTGGCCGATCTCGCGTTCGTCATCCAAGTCGAAGAGATCGGTGAATACCCTTTCGTTCGTCAATGCTGCGAGGGAAAGCGGCGTCACGAACTGATGCGCGGCCTTCGTCATCACGACGCGCACGTGATGGCCGCGCTCTCTCAAGCGCCGGATCAGGTCCAGGCACTTGTAGGCGGCAATGCCGCCGCCGATGATCAGAAGGATGCGCTTTGTCGATGACAAATCTTTAACACTCGGGGCGTCGAGACATGGCAGGACTCATACCACACACAGAGGCCGCGCGATGGGTCCTCCACGCGGGAGGTTAAGGACCTAAAGGCGCGCGAAGGCGTGGCCTCGTGAGCCGCCGAGGCAGCCTAATACGATGGGTCCATGAGGTCGCAAGCGGCTCGACATCGAACGGGGAGACTGCGGTAAAATGCATCACCGAGAGCAATCCGAGTTGTGCAGTTTTTGAGCGCTCCATGACGGAATTTTTTATGTCGCGCGGTGACTTGACGCAGACTTGCTGATAGTTCATGGTGCGCCCGCTTGCGACGGTCGGACCGGTCGCAGACGCGAAAAAAAAATCAATAAAGGTCCAAGTCTAGGGACGAAACGATCGGGGTGGTGCGAACAGCGCCGCCCCTTTCCATTTCATCCCAAGCAAAGCCGGTCTGCCGTTTTAAATTTGCGCGGCCGTGTTTGGCGACAGCGAAAAAGGGAGGTCGTCCCTAGGGGACCGGACATTTTTCCGACAGTGCCCAGTCAATACGGCTTGCCAAATCTCGCGATGCCTTGATCGGAACGCCTTTCTGAAGGCAATAACGCCGCAGCGCGACGACGACAGCGTGGAGAGGCAAAGGGATGGGCGAGGGGGACATCGAAGGAGCAAGCAGGCCATCGCGCCGCCTGACGCTGGCGAGCCTCGCGATCTGGCTTGTTGTGGCGCTGGCGTTGCCGCTCTCGGCTCTGACGCTCAACGTCTTTCACGTCGCAGGATTTCCCTTCGGGTTTTGGATCGCGGCGCAGGGCGCACTTATCGGCTTGGCTCTGCTCGCCATCGCCTACGCACGGCGAGCTGGTGGGCAGGCGACGGGAGAAGGATTGCGGCCGGCGCTCGTTTTCGCCGGAGAGGCGACAGGCGCCGTTACGATTATCGGCTTCACCGGCTATATCGCGGCGCTCGGCTATGATGGGTTGGCATTGCCGCTCGGGTTGGTGGCGGGGATGGCGTTGCTGGCGATCGTCGTGGCGCCTCGCTTCGTGCTTTATCCGGTTCGATCAATAAGTGGTTTCTTCGCCGTTCGCTACGGCGGCGGCGCGACGCGTAGGCTGGCGCTTTTGATTACGTCGGCTGCCACTGTGCTTCTGCTCGCCGCAGATCTGAAGGCCGGTGCGCACGCCCTGCAAAGCCTGATGAAATTCGTGGAGCCCGGAGCAGTTCTTGCTCTCGCCCTGGCGATAGGCGCTACCTGGATTGCCGGCAATTTCATTGCTTCCAGAAAGGCTGCGGGGCTGAGCTTCGCGTTGGTCCTCCTCGGGCTTCTCGCCACGCTCTTTGCGCTGGCGTTTGCTTTTGGCGGTTCGGTCCTGCCGCACCTGACTCTCGGCGGTGCGCTACAGGATCACGCAAAACTCAATCAGTCGTTGGTCATCAATCGATTTTCGGATGTGAAGTCGCTGACGCCAATGGCCTCGCCGTTCCTGCAGCTCTCGATGCGGAATTTCGCCGGTTTGCTGCTTGCCGTCGCGCTCGGCATCGTGGCGGCTCCGCACCTTCTAGGCCGACACGTTTCGCAATCCGTAGTGGCGCCGGGTGGCGCCGTGCGGCGGACCGCTTGGGCTCTCGCCGCGGTTGCGCTCGTCGCCATCAGCCTGCCGCCGCTTGCCGTCTACAGCCGCATCGGCGTCGAGCAGGCGGTTTTGAAGGGCATTGAGACTGCCGCGATTCCGCAATCGCTCGCCGATGCGAGTGCGCTGGGATGGGTGAAGATTTGCGATCAAAATTCCGGCACGGCCGCCGACCTTGCCGCTGCCTGCGCCAAGGTCTCGGGACAACGCGGCTTTCTCAGGCTTCAGGATATTGCCTTCACGACCGACGGTTTCGTCGTCGCAGCGCCGCAGATATCCGGTCTAAATCGATACGCGCAATATACTCTGTTGCTCGCCGTGTTGCTCGCGGCGCTGCTTGCCGGCAATGCCCTCATCGCCGGTATGGTCGCTGCCGACGCAGAGGTTCGGATGAACCGCTCTCCCGAGCCAATGGGGCTCGACTTTCGCTCATCGACGCTGGGCGTCGCTTTGCTGGCCGTCGCGGCGATCATCGCGTCGATCGCATCGAACGGCTCGGGCCTTCTCGCGGCCGAGGGATTCACGCTTCTCGCTGCCGGGATTTTCCCCGCTCTCATCCTTGGCCTGCATTGGCGCGGCATGACCGCGACGGGCGGCGTCGCCGCGATGGTCGTCGGCTCTTCGATCGCGGCGCTCTATCTGCTGGGCGTGCATCTATGGCCGGTCGAATTCTTCCGCATTTCAGGAGGGCTGTCGGACGCGGCGCCCGGGGCGCTGAAGCAATTCGCCGATCTTGACGCTGTGCTGCAAGCGGCCACCGATCCACCGGCCCAGGTCGCGGCGGCCGCGGTGTTGAAGCTCCACGCTGCGGAAATCGCCAATTGGTGTGGACTCAAACCGGCGGCAGTCGTGCTTCTAGCGGTGCCCGCCGGGATCGTTGCCGGGATCGTCGGCAGCATCATATCGAAACACGGGCGGCGAAGTCTCGAGCATGTGAGACTTCGCACAGGCGGACGAGTCGCCTAGACTTGAGGTAACGGGCGACGCGGTGCGCGGGGCGATCTCACGGATGCCGGACGAGATTTACGATCTGGTCGTGATCGGCGGCGGCATCAACGGCACCGGCATCGCTGCGGACGCTTCGGCGCGCGGCTTGAGCGTGCTCCTGGCCGAGGCTGAAGACCTGGCCGGCGCGACGTCGTCGGCAAGTTCGAAGCTGATCCACGGCGGCCTCCGCTATCTCGAGCATTTTGAGCTTCGCCTCGTCCGGGAAGCGCTGGCTGAGCGCGAGGTCCTGCTGGCGAAGGCTCCGCATATCATTTGGCCGATGCGATTTATCCTGCCGCACATTGCCGGCATGCGGCCGCGAGCGCTGCTGCGCGCCGGACTTTTTCTCTACGACCATTTGGCGGCGCGAGAGACGTTAGACCGGTCGCGAGCCCTCGACCTTCGTCGCGATCCCGCCGGGGCACCGCTCGCTTCCGACTTGCAGCATGGATTTTCGTATTGGGACTGCTGGGTCGATGACGCGCGGCTCGTCGTGCTCAACGCCATCGCGGCGCGCGAGGCGGGAGCGCTGATAGTGACACGCACGCCCGTTCGCGAGTTGAGCGTCGACGGCGGTCTTTGGGTGGTGAGGCTGGGCACCGAGGAGCGCCGCGTCAGGGCGCGCGCGATCGTCAACGCGGCGGGCCCGTGGGTCGGCGACGTGGCGCGGCTCGTGTCGGGCCCGCGTCGCGCTTCTCCTCCAACAGTCAGGCTGGTGAAAGGCAGCCACATCGTTGTGCCGCGCATAACCGGCGCCGATGACGGCTACACGTTTCAGCATCGCGACGGTCGCGTCGTCTTCGCGTTGCCGTTCGAGGAAAACTTCACGCTGATCGGCACGACCGAGCGGCCCCAGTTCGGAAGCCCGCGTGCAGCGCGTGTCGAGAAGGAAGAAGAAACTTATCTGCTCGACATCGCCAGCCGTTATTTCCGCGCACCGTTGACGCCGGATCAGATCGTCTGGAGCTTTGCCGGCGTTCGGCCGCTCGACGATGACGGCAGTGAGAGCGCGTCAGCCGTCAGCCGGGATTACCGGCTCGAGCTCGAGGCAGGCATTACGCCGCCCATACTTCACGTCATCGGGGGGAAGATCACGACGTACCGCAAGCTCGCGGAAGCGGCGCTGAAGCTGCTTGAGCCTCACCTCGTGCCAATGCGGCAGGGGACGACAGCGACGACGCCGCTGCCGGGCGGCGATCTCGACGGCCGGACCTTCGACACATGGTTCGACGACTTCGCTCGGCGCAATCACGGATTTAATAAGGGCTATCTTCGCCGCCTCGCGCGCCGATACGGAACGCGCTCGTCGCGGATCATCGCGGAGGCAACGACAGAACGGGATCTAGGCGAAAATTTCGGCGTGGGTCTCAGTGCCCGCGAGATCGCGTATCTCAAGGCCGAAGAGTGGGCGCAAACGGCAGATGATATTCTTTGGCGGCGAACGAAAGCGGGCCTGCATCTTGCGCCGGATGAGCGTCAGCGCGCCGAAGATGCCATTGGGGCGTATCTAGGCAAAGTCTGATGCAGGCCGTGCTTCCCCCTACATCAACCGGCGGCGTCGAGCGCGCAGCGCGCACGTTGCCGGGCATACTGATTCAGCGCAGAGCAATTGGTTTGCTTGGCGCAAAGCGGTTGCTAGAGCCTGGGCGCCGTTCAGCGTATCGCCGATGTCTTCCGAGCCGATCAGTGCCGATGCCGACGCCGTCAACGCTTGGCGCTCGTCGTGCTGACAGGCGGCGATGATCGAGATCGCGAGGCATTCGTCGCGGCAAAAGCTCCGGCAACCGGCCGGCGAGATTTCGATGTCGCGATGCGTGTTGGCTTTCACGGCGCGAACGAATTTTGAAAGATCGAGCAGTAGCGCTTTGGCGTGCTCAGGCCCGAGCATGCCTGAAAACGTGTTCCAGGCGTCTTCCCAACACTTGATGTCGCCCGTCGAAAGTCCTGCGAGCCAACAGCGGAAGCCAACACCGACGAGCCTTTCCGGCGCACGTGCCGGAAGCGGAACGATCTTGGCGGTCGGTCCGTGATGCTCGCTTCTGAAATTCGAAATCGGATCAGCCATTGTGGCGTGCCTCCGTTCTCATGTATTCGCAGACGAAGCTGGCGGCGCCTTCGGCCGAATAGGACGAAGCGCGAGCGGCACTGGCGATGGAATGGTAGTGATTTGCGCGATAGTGCGCGCGCGGAAAGTCATTCATTTTCTGCTCCAATAATCGAGGTTCAAGGCCCCGGTATCGGTTGACGCCCGTTCGTGGCGCGGGGTGCCGCGGCGGCACCGTCGCTTGAGCTAGCCTGAGCACGAGGCGCTGGTCAACCGTCAGCAGGTCGCGGCGCTCACATTAGAATTTTTATAATTTTCAACTAGCTAGAGCGGAAAGCAGACGCCGGCAATCATCGCGATCTTGTTCATGCAGATGAGCGCGTAGAGCCGCCGAAGGCGATCAGCACAACCGTGCCCTTTCCGGGAGCGCTATCGATCTCGATGTCGGCGCCCATCTCGCGCACGAGCCGCTGCACGAGTGGCAGACCGATGCCATGTCCATGCGCCCA